>Ga0164241_10000753_pt1 | contig 49499 bp, 41 predicted proteins | sample OricomyardsoilBY_FD_108780 | JGI IMG/M metagenome (GOLD analysis project Ga0164241, IMG submission 108780) | Backyard soil microbial communities from Emeryville, California, USA - Original compost - Back yard soil (BY) | ecosystem: Environmental > Terrestrial > Soil > Unclassified | place: USA... | reverse complement strand
CACCGGCTTCCTGCGGCGTGCCGTTGCTCCGTGCAAATCGCGCGGCCGAGCTCCGCCCCGCGATTCGCAATCCTGGAATCTGTGATAGTGTGTTGTTGACCTCGTCGGCGATCCCTTCAGCGAGATATGTATTCGCCGTATCACCGCCGGACGCGGTGAACGGTAATACAGCAAGCGATTTATCAGTCGTCGCTGGGGTTGCGTGACGAAAGTGCTGGACGATGAGCACGGCTGCGAGTGCGATAACAAGCGCCGCAGCGATTGGAATCGTCCTGTTCAGCCGTCTCTGCTCGACAGTGGGTGCCGCAACACTCTCGCGCGACGTGTTGACGGATTCCACGGACGCAAGCAGCTCGCTCGCGGATTGCGGTCTGTTCTCCGGATTCTTCTCGAGGCAGCGCATCACGAGCGCGGCAAGTGCTTCGGGTACTTCCGGACGCCGTTCGGTGAGGGACGGCGGCTTCTCGGTAACGTGTGCAGTGATCAACGCCTGCATCGTCCTCCGTTCCGCGAATGGATGTGCTCCGCCGAACAATTCCCACGCGACAACACCCCATGCGTAGATGTCGGCGCGCTGATCGGTACCGGGATCGCCAAGCGCCTGCTCCGGTGCCATGTAGGCTGGTGTTCCAAGTGATACGCCAGCCATCGTGATTCCCGTCGTCGAGCCGGCGTCGAGTGTACGCGATGCAACTATCGCCTTGGCGATTCCGAAATCAGTCACGACCGCGGCGCCGCCTGAGAGCAGGATATTCTCCGGTTTGATGTCGCGGTGCACCACGTGCTCGGCGTGCGCATACGCCAGCGCGCGTGCGACGTCGCGCAGAATGCTCACCGCTTCCGGCACGCCGAGTATCGTTCCGGTATCCAGCCGTGCACGCAATGACTCGCCGCGTACGAACGGCATCGTGTAGTAGGGGAGCGTACCTGATGTACCTGCTGCAAGCACGGGAACGATGTTCGCCTGCTGCAGTCGCGCAGCGAGCTTCACTTCGCGTGCGAATCGTTCAGCGCTCAACCCTTCAGCGTTCTCCGGAGCGATGACTTTCACCACAACGTCGCGGCCGAGTGTAACGTCACGCGCGACGAACACACGCGACATTCCTCCACCGCCGAGCTCGCGCTCGATGGCGTAGCAGTCGCCAAGTGTGGCTTGGAGTTGTTCCCGGAGATCCGTCAACGTTTGCTCACGTCGGTGATTGCGCCGGTCCCGCAAACTGGTCTGCGGCGAGCGGCTACTGCTGGCTGCAAGCGTTCGTCGATCCAGGGTCGACGAGTCACAAAGGTTCAGAGCAGTAGCGTGTGGGGGCACGCGTGCGAGCGGATCCCCACCTTCAGCAAACGTTTGTATCGATCGTGGGCATTCAAGACGCCGAAACGGTCGCAGTAAACGTACGGGCCTCCCCCGCGACTGTCTAATCGGACCTGCACCGGGATGAAATCGTAGGCGAAACGTGACGCATATAGGAGATTGATAGTTGCCTAAAAGAGAAGGATCGATTACATATTCTATCAACGATAATTCAATAAGGCTCGGCCAACCCCGCGATAAGGAATCCCCGATGACCAGATCGATCGACTCACGCCCGGAGCGATATCTTCGTTTCAGCCACCGGACAATGGTGGCTCTCCTCATCCTGACGGTCGTAGTTGGCGGCGTCTGCCTGACGATGGCGCTCCGGCCTGCGGAGGACCCCCGCTGGATGACGTCATCTGTCGCGATGCTACCAATCCTGATCGTGGCCGGACTCGTCGCGCTCCAGAAGGCGACGCTCCGCGGTGATCGCTGGGATCCCAGGTCGCCGGAAATTCAGGCTGTGCTGCAGGACGAATGGCGGCGCATCAACATGGACCGAGCGATCCGCGTGGCGTTCTTCGTCGTTCTCATCGCGCAGATCCCGATCGGATTGCTGGTTGTACGACTGCCATCGCTCCGCGCCGTCATGACTATGGCAACTGCGACGCTGACGCTGGGCATGGCGACGCTTCTCACACTCTTCCTCTTCTTCAGCCGGCAGGAGCAGGATGAGCAGTGATCGATTGCGGAACACGCTCAAGGTTCAGCGCGCGATGCGCGATCTCACGCAGGCTGAACTTGCATCGCTGGCCGGTGTGACGCGCAGATCGGTCAATGCGATCGAGACGGGGCGCATGGTTCCATCCGTATTGCTCGCGCTCAAGCTCGCGCACGCTCTCGGGACTTCGATAGACGCGATCTTCAGTCTCGATGATGATGGGACGGTGGCTGATGCAGTGCCGGCAAGCATCAATGACTGATGTGACCACTGCAAACGCATATCTTCGTGCGGAATCCTATCCGTTCGACAGCTCGACCCACGTCGGAGCGTGATCGCTCGGTTTTTCCCAACCCCGCACCTCACGATCCACATCTGCACCGACAAGACGTTTGGCCGCTGAAGCGTTGAGCAGCAGATGATCGATGCGCAGCCCCGCGTTGCGCCCCCACGCGTTCCGGAAGTAATCCCAGAAGGTGTAGATCTTTTCGTCCGGATGCAGCGTGCGCAGCGCGTCTGTCCAACCCTGCGCAACGAGACCGTGAAATGCCTCGCGCACCTCAGGAAGAAAGAGCGCGTCCTTCTCCCAGCGAGCGGGATTGTACACGTCCAGATCCGTTGGAATCACGTTGTAGTCTCCGGCAAGCACCACTGGCGCATCATGCGAAACGAGCTCCTTCGCATGTTGCATCAAACGTGCAAGCCATCTGAGTTTGTAATCGAGGTTGGGACCCGGTGCGGGATTACCGTTCGGCAGATACAGGCAACCGATCAACACCCCATCAACGACGGCCTCGATGTATCGACTGTGAATATCCTCCGGATCGCCGGGCAGTGCGCGGCGTATCTCCTGTGGCTCGCTGCTGCGTGCGAGAATGGCAACTCCGTTCCAGCTCTTCTGTCCATGCCAGATCGGGTGATAGCCGGCGTCTCTGATCGCTGCTTCCGGAAACTTTTCCTGCGGCGCCTTGAGCTCCTGCAGGCACGCGACATCTGGCGCACTCTCACCAAGCCACCGCACCAGCGACGGGAGATGTCCGTTGACGCCGTTGACGTTGTATGTCGCAATCTTCATCATACCGGAACGCTACGTCTATTGTCGTTGTCCTCGTGCTGTCCCTTGAAATATCTGCCGTGTGGCGGCCAGGACTCGAGGAATCTGTTCCGAAACGAATCTATGGCGTAAAGTCCGTGCCGCCAACCACGATGGGGTCCGGCAGCCCGGCAGCCCGGCAGCTCGGTTGGTCCGGTTGGTTGGGTTGGTCTGGAGAATCCAGGATCGAATACCATCATCGTTCCGGCAAAAAGGTTGCAAGAGACGGCGATGTCGCTCATATTCGCCCATTTTCTTCGCCCATTTTCGGAGCAGTAGCTGATGGATCGTATTCGCGTGGGAACGCTCCAGTATCTGATTCGCCCCGTACGCGCCTTCGAGGAGTTTGCGGAGCAGGTAAGCGCGCTGGTGGAGACGGCTAGGGATTACGATTGCCAGCTCGTCGTATTTCCAGAATATTTTACCGTGCAGCTGCTCACGCTCGGCGATATTCGTCGACCGATGCCTGAGCAGATTCGTACCCTTGCGGATCAGGCACCGCGTTACGTGGAGCTCATGGCCTTGCTGGCACGTCGGCACAGCATCTACATAGTGGCAGGAACGACACCGGTGCTGGCGCCTGATCGACATACGGTTCATAACATATCGCATGTCTTCGGACCGTCCGGCGACTACGGTACGCAGGGAAAGCTGCACATGACGCGGTTCGAAGCGAACGAATGGGGCGTTTCTCCCTCATCGGGAATCACCGTCTTCAAGACCGAATTCGGTCCGATGGCCGTCGCCATCTGCTACGATGTGGAGTTTCCGGAAGTCGCGCGCGCCGCTGCGCGTCAGGATGTCCATCTGCTCGTCGTCCCGAGTTGCACAGATGACAGACAGGGATTTCTCCGCGTACGATATTGTGCTCATGCACGTGCGATCGAGAATCAGATGTACGTGGTCCACGCGTGTACTGTAGGTTCGTTGCCGATGGTGCCCGCGGTGCATCTCAATTATGGGCAGGCGAGCATCCTGACGCCGAGCGATTTTCCATTTTCGCGCGACGGTATCCTTGCGGAAGGGAACACGAACCAGGAGATGATCGTCATCGGAGAATTGAATCTGAGTACCATTCTCGAATCACGGACGCGGGGCACCGTGCTGCCTCTGCTGGACAACGCGCAGACGGCGGCTGCAACGGCTCACATCGAGACGAAAGTTCTGTAATGAAACGTGATCCGGATAACGCCGCGCCGATCTCTCCTTTTCGCCTCCGGCTCGCCACGTCGGAGGACGACAGGGAGATCATTGCCCTGTCGTCGGAAGTCTACAGGAACTCGCCGTCATGGGCGTCAATCCAGCTGGAGAGCCACAGGGCCGTTTTCCCAGAAGGTCAGTTCGTTGTCGTTCGGAAGGATACCAACGCAGTCATCGGCATGGCCGCAAGCTTGATCGTCCTGTGGGACGACTATCAACTGAACACTGCGTGGCGCGATTTCACGGATGGCGGGATGTTCACCAATCATGATCCCGGTGGACACACGCTCTACGGTGCGGAAATCATGATTCACCCCGCGTTTCAGGGCAAGGGCGCCGGATCGTTGCTCTACAACGCACGCGTCGATCTGGCACAACGTCTTGGTCTCTGGCGCATCAGAGCCGGTGCGCGCCTGCGTGACTATCACAAGTATGCGGACAGCATGTCAGCAGAAGCGTACACTGCCGCAGTTGTCCGTGGGGATCTTGTAGATCGCACCCTGACGTTCCAGTTGCGCCGCGGCTTCTCGGTGCTCGGCGTCGTATCAAACTATCTGCGACACGATCCCGAAAGTCTCGGCCACGCAGCAGTCATCGAATGGAAGAATCCGCAGATCAAGCGATGAGTCGCGAAGCCTAGCGACTGTCCGATTGAAACAGCGGGAGATACTTGCCGTATCCCTCCGACTCGAGCTGCGCTACGGGAACGAATCGCAACGACGCCGAATTCATGCAATACCGCGTCCCGAGCGGAAGCGGACCGTCGTTGAAGATATGACCAAGATGCGAGTCCGCGTGCGCGGACCGAATCTCGATGCGGGGAAAGCCCATCATACTATCACTGCGACGACGGACATCGTCCGGTTCCAGCGGCTTGGTGAAACTCGGCCATCCGGTGCCCGAATCAAACTTGTCCGTGGAACTGAACAATGGCTCACCCGATACGATGTCCACATAAATGCCGGCGGCGTGGTTGTCCCAGTATCGATTATGAAACGGCGTTTCCGTCGCGGCGTTCTGGGTCACATCATACTGCAACCTAGTAAGACGTTTTCGCAGAATCGCCTGGCCAGGCTTGATGTACGTACCGGTTGCGCTGGCCAGTTTGAACGTATTAGCGTCGGCAACGAAAGTGGATGTACTGGCTTCATCGCCATACGTATTCGACGGCGAAACACGCTCACATGCAAATAGCGCTACAAGTGCGAGTGCGCCTCCCAGAACCCCGGGGCGGATCGACGATCGACATTGGTGGGTCATGATGAGCAGCCTCCCTCTGTAACTTATACGCCGCCGAGCCTCGAACGGATCTCCTGAGCGATGGAATGACGGGCCTGCCAGCGTGAACCATGTATTTCCGCCCCGCCCGCCCCGCGTGATGATCCAGTCGCGTGTCCGGGAACGAACGTATTTGCGGCATTGCAGACGGTGCGATAATGCGATACGCCCGTAGGGCGCGGATTTATCCGCGCCACAACATTATACGTGGAACCAAACGTTGATCATCCCGGCGGGTAATCCGCGGGCAATCAGCGGGCAATCCGGCCGCGGGACCCGGGGCGCGCAATCGGGCGCGCAATCGGGCGCGCAATCGGACACGCAATCGGACACGCAATCCGGCGCAGATTATTCGGTACGGTCCCCAGCGCGCGTTCGACGATTACGTGGGGCGGGAATCGGTCAACGTAAATCCGCTGCCGTTAATCGGTCCGCGCGATGGGCGATCGATCGCCAATTGGAGGAAGCGGCGCGGATAAATCCGCGCCCTACCGGTACCGTTTCCGCGGGTGATTTGATCCCATTGCCCGACGACGGACGCACCCGGATTTCGGTCGGTGACGCATCGTTTCATGATGCACAATTTCCCCGTTCGGAAACACCCTCGTTGGCGAACGTACGACTATTCGCAGCCGGGCGCGTATTTCGTCACGTTTGTCACGCATAACCGCAGACCGATCTTTGGTACCCCGACCCGCACCGGCATCCGTCTTACGGATGCCGGGCGCATTGTCCACGAATCGTGGCTACTGGTCCACGAGCGATTCCGCGGTGTGTATGTGGATGCGTTTGTTGTGATGCCAGATCATGTACACGCGATAATAATCCGCGTGCAATACGATTGTCCATCGAGCACCATTGGACAGATTGTGGGCTGGACCAAACAACGTGCGACCCGGGCTATTGTGCGCCTCGTGCCGCCGTGTCGAACGCCCATCTGGCAGACCAGCTTCCACGACCGTGTCATCCACAACCAGGATGGATTGATACGAGCGCGCAATTATGTGATTGCAAATCCAGCCCGCGCATGGGATGATGCGCATCGCGATCGTAATCGTGGTAGGGCGCGGATAAATCCGCGCCACCCCTAACCGCAATCAAATCCCCAATTAACCGTTTCGGAATTCGCGTCGATACGCATTTACCCAACGTATCGACCAAGCGTGCCGCACGATCCGTCCGCATCGGTTCCGGTTGGGCAGGTGGTTGTATCTACTGAAATGCCGCGCGCTGCCTGGCTTCATTGTACGCAAACCACGTGCACGGCATCATCGAATACCGTGTACGCCTGCTTCCAGTCCAGCGACGACGCTATCATCGCTCGACTGTGCTTGAGTGCATTGTCTTCTCCCATTGACTCCTCGAAGTTACAACCCTACAACGCCCATGCTAACTGCTACCGATCCGGACGGTAGGCGATGCAGTCGATCTCCACGCGCATCCCTTCGCCAGGCAAACCGGCCGCCTGAATCGTTGTGCGCGCCGGCCTGTGTTCGCCGAATACCTCCTGATACACACCGTTCATCAACGCGAACTCCTGCATGTCGATCAGGAATACACCGCATCGAAGTACGTATTGCAGATCGGACCCATCTGCCTGAAGAATTGCACGGATATTTGCGAGACATTGCCGAGTCTGCCTCGCCGTATCAGGACCAACAAGTCTTCCTGTGGAGGGATCCGTCGCGCCCTGGCCGGACACGATGATCAGTCGCTCGAATCCAATGCCCGGTGAATACGGACCGGCAGGCTTGGGGAGATCTGCGCTATGAATGAAACGATGAGTCATGGCGTGGCCCCGCGAAAATCCGCCGTCCCAACTCTGAAAATCGTAGGAGTGCGCTTCACAGTCGGTGCAGCCTGTCCCGGCGCCCTGTTCAACTCATATCCGTCAGGCGCAGCTTCCGCCCAGACGCCGTACACACGCCCGTCGTACGCCACCATCCACATGTAATCACCGAGGCTCGCGTTCTCACCTGCGAAGGATCGGTCCGACCAGTCGTAGTTCCTGAACGTTTTTCCACCATCGGTTGAGCGCGCGAGTGTGAGACGAGTGTTTCTGTTTGCGGGATCGTCGCGACGATCGTAGAACTGCACGTACACATCACCGTTCACCGGATCGACCGCCATCCACTGGAAGAATTGATCGTTGCCATCGTGAATCGGATCGTCATTCACGCGCATCGCGTGTGTCCATGTTTTGCCATGATCAGCGGAGCGCGAGATGAACACATCGACGTCACCATTTCTGAAATCGCTCCACGTTACGTAGAGCTCACCCGATTTCCGATCCAGGCTGATCTGCGGAAACCCCATCGTCCTCGCGACGCCTGGCACTCCACCGGTTCCGCCAAAGTAGGGCGGTCCCACGTCGATGATCGGTTTGGACGGAGCGAACGTCGCCCCACCGTCCTTTGAAATTGCTAGTGTGATGTTGAGTCCCTGATTCCAGACGACGTACAGCGTTCCGTCTGGTGCTACGGTTCCGATGATCCCGACAACGGACCCGTTGTCATCGCGTGGGTATCCCGCGATCGTGCTGATGCGTTGCGGGTTGGACCATGTTGCACCCTGATCTGTCGAGCGCGAGTACAGAACAATGGAATTCTCGAGGCCCCACTCTATCCACGTGTAGTAAAGATTTCCGCGATGTGGACTCTTCGCGTTCTGATCCGCCCAGATACGCGGCATGTCCTCGAACTTGATGTTGCTCTCCTTGCCGGTCCACGTTTTGACGCCGACAGGCTTCTTCCATGTCTTGCCACCGTCGGGCGACCGCACGACCCATACTCCGTTATCGCTTGCACCATGTCCCCAGTAGGACGACGTTCCAAGCTTGCTGAACGCGAGATATGAGAAATAAAGATTCCCCCGATCGTCAAACGTCATCGACGGATCACCGCCCGTTTTCCCTCCCTCGCCAGCTGGATTCACCGTTGTGAAAGTGCGCGCGGAGTCGGTGGAGTACGCGAGCAGCCCGCCGCCAGCTGTGACAGCGATCTGGTTGGGGCTGTACTGGTTGATCGCGATTGAAGGCTCGCTTGCGGATATGCCCGCAGGGGTGACAGTAACGATCCGTGCGCCCGGAGCGTGTGGCAGGGACTGTGGCAGGGACTGAGGCAGGGACTGAGGCAGCGACTGAGGCAGCGACTGGGACCGTGCTGCGTTCGGCAGCAGCGTGAGCGTCGCAGCGAGAATCCAGTGTGTGCGCAGCGGCATTGTGAGTACTCCGTCTGATGGGTATTTCGGATACAGTATACAATCCCAATTGAATTCTAGCCCGTTTCAAGACGCTCCGTTACCCGTAGTGGGGAGCTTCTCCCACCGGACACGATTCCCTCCTTATCCAGTTGCTCGGATTATGAAGGTACCTTTTCCTGGCCTGCACTCCACCGGGATACCCAGCATGACGCCACGCCTGAAAAAAGAGCTCGCCACCTTCTTGATCCTGACGTTCGGGCTCAGTTCCATCTTCTACACACTGTGCATACGCGCCGGTTCACTGGAAGCGAAAGGCGGCCTGTATGTCCTCCTCCTGATGTGGTGCCCGGGTGTCTCTGCGCTTTCGACTAGGCTCCTCTTCCAGCACAACCTTCGCGGCGAAGGCTGGAAATGGGGGCCGACGAAATACGAGCTGATCGGCTACCTGCTCCCCGTTGTATACGCCACAGTTGCATACACCGCCGTCTGGATCTCTCGCCTCGGCGCAGTCGATCTCAGCAAGTTCCATACAAGTACGTGGCGCTTCATCATCCTCGGAACGTGCATGAGCGTTCTATCCGCGCTCGGAGAAGAGCTCGGCTGGCGCGGCTTTCTTGTCCCGAAGCTGTTTGAGAGATTCAGCTACGCGCAGACAGCGATCGTCGTGGGAATCGTCTGGGCATCATGGCACGTGCCACTCATCATCGGCGCCGACTATAACGGCGGAACGTCTGCCGGCTACTCCATCGCCTGCTTCGCCGTGATGGTAGTCGCGATCAGCTTCCCGCTGACATGGTTGCGCCTCAGGTCGCGTAGCATCTGGCCGGCGGTGCTTCTGCACGCAAGTCATAATCTCTACATTCAGGGCTTCTTCGATACCGTGACCGTAAACACCGGGATAACCAGATACATGACCGGTGAGTTCGGTGCGGCACTCGCAGTCTTCACAATCATCGTGGCGTTCGTATTCTGGACGCAGCGTCACCGCATTGCGAGCGTACCAGTTACCGGATAAGCGCTCACTCCTCGCACTGATATTGGCGGTGAAACTGTGGTCAGGTCTCCGTTATGTTTGGCAATGGCAACTCAATCCGGCATGATGAGAATTACGCGTGCGCTCGCACGCGATGTTGGTCGCCTCGATTTTTTGACACCGAGTCATATCTACAATCCCCTGGATTACGCGTGGGCTGCGCATCGCGAGTATCTTCAGCGCTACGGCACAGTGCGCGGGCGGGTGCTCCTGCTGGGCATGAATCCGGGACCGTGGGGCATGGCGCAGACGGGCATCCCGTTTGGCGACGTCGTGATGGTGCGCGAATGGTTCGGTATTGAAACCCGACTCGGTCGCGCATTGCCGGAGCAGCATCCCAAGTATCCAATACTCGGGATGGACTGTCATCGCAACGAAGGCAGCGGTTCGCGACTCTGGGGCTGGGCGAGAGCGCGGCTCGGTTCGCCGGACGACTTCTTCTCGCGCTTCTTTGTCTGGAATTACTGCCCGCTCCTGTTCATCGGCGACGGACACAATCTCATTCCGGAGCACCTGAATCGTGCCGAGGCCGAAGCGTTGACGAAGGTGTGTGATCGCGCGCTGACGGCCGTGGTCCGTGCGCTGGCGCCGTCGTCAGTGGTAGCAATTGGGCGCTACGCGGAACGACGAGCCACGTCCGTGCTCGGTGCGGAAGCGGATGTGCATTATCTGCCGCATCCGAGTCCCGCGAATCCTGCGGCGAACAAGGATTGGCCCGTACTCGCGGAGCGTGTTCTCGCCCCCTGGTTGCCGCGGCGCGTTCAAGGATTTCCAGCAGCATGAATACGTGCGAACAGTTGCACGGCGCAGACCATCTGTATCCGCGTATATTCACGCCAGTTTGCGTAGTGCAAGATCCCCCGTCTCGGCTTCTATCGACATGCAGAATCAGATGATGCGACACGCTCTCCGTTCAGTCCGTCCCATCACGCTCGCCCTCGCTGCGGCAGCGTTGGTTCCACTCCATGCAGCGGTCGCTCAGCACGCTGCCTCGGCCGCATCGACCGCGCACAAGACAGCGCCGGACGGCAAGAAGGTTCTAACGCTCGCCGACTACGGTCCGTGGAAGCGCATCACTTCGCCCGCGGTCTCCGACAATGGAGCGTGGATGACATACACATTCGCGCCAAACGATGGTGACGACACGCTGTTCGTGAAGGCGCTCGATCACGAGCGCCTGTACACAGTTCCGACCGGCACTGCGGTGGCCGGTCGCGGCGGAAGAGGAGGAGGCGGCGGCGCGGGAGCCGCGCAGTTCTCCGACAACTCGCAGTGGGTCGCCTACTTCGTGAATCCGCCCGCCGCCGCAAAAAAACGTGGTGACTCCGCGACAGCAGGACGCGGCGGGCGAGGGGCCGCCGCACCCGCAAGGCATCTGGAGCTGCTCAACCTCGTCAACGGCGACAAGTACGACGTACCTAACGCGAGCGGTTTCAAGTTCGCGTCCGGCTCGCAATGGCTGGCTATCAAGATGAACGCCACTCCCGGTGACACATCACATCACGGTACCGATCTGCTGCTCCGCCGCCTTTCTACTGGCGCGACGCAGAACATTGGGAACGTGAGCGAGTATGACTTCAACACCGCTGGCAATCTGCTCGCGTACACCGTGGATGCCGCAGATCGGCTGGGCAATGGCGCGTACATCATCAACCTCACCTCGGGCGAAAGTCGGGCTCTGGACACCAGGCCCATGGAATACGCCGGTCTCGTCTGGCGCGATTCATCCAGCAGTCTCGCTGTGCTCCGCGGCGACAAGCCAAAGGGCAAGGAGCAGCGCGACAACGTTCTGCTCGCATGGTCCGATGCCACAGCTGCCGCTCCCGCTGTCGAATTCGATCCGACACACGACTCTGTATTCCCGCACGGCTTTGTACTCAGCGAATACGCGACACCCACTTGGAGCAAGGACGGTTCTCGTCTGTTCGTCGGCATAAAGGAACAGGACGACGCCACGCCGAAGTCCACAGAACCGCAAGCCAATCTCGATATCTGGCACTGGAAGGACGTCCAGCTGCAGTCGCAGCAGATGGTCCAGATAAATCAGCTCCGTCACGCGACTTTCGACGGCGCGTTCAACCTGGCCAGTAAAAAGTTCGTTCAACTCGCTGACAGCAACATGAAGACGACAACTCCAACTGCCGATGGTCGCTGGGCCATCGGCCAGGACCCCACACCGTACGAGTACGATTACACGAACGGGCAGCCACGTGCCGATTACTACCGCATCAACACCGCCACGGGCGAGCGAACTCTGATCGCCAAAAATATCCTCAACACCATGGGTACGTCGCCCGACAGCAAGTGGTTTCTGTATCTCTCGGCGGGGCACGTGATGGCGTACGACCTCGTCACTGGCAAATCGGTAAACGTGGACGCCGCAACTGGGCAGAGTTTTGTAAACACGGATAACGATCAAGCCGGAGAGAAGCCGATATGGGGCGTCGGCGGCTGGTCGAAGGACGGGAAGTACGTTCTTCTGTACGACAAGTACGATTTATGGGCGCTTCCACTGGATGGAGGCAAGGGGCGCAATCTCACCGGCGGCGCGGGTGCAGCGCAGCAGGTGCAGTTCCGCGTTGCCAATTTTTCGGCCGAAACGCGTCGCGGCTTCGGATCTCGTGGTGGACCTGCCGAATCTGTGGACCTGTCGAAATCCCAGCCGCTCACCGCGTACGGCGAGTGGACAAAGAAGTCTGGCTACTGGCAGATGCCTGCTGGCGGCGGCACGCCCACGCCGCTCATCTGGGACGACAAGATGATCGGCGAGACCGCGAAGGCGAAGCATGCAGATCGTGTGATCTTCACCGAGCAGACTTTCGCGGAGTTCCCGGATTACTGGACCAGTGACACGAAATTCGCCGCGCCGCGCAAGGTCACAGATGCCAATCCGCAGATCGCCGAGTACGCATGGGGACAGCGCGTACTCGTTGACTACACCAACAGCGCGGGCACGAAACTGCAGGGTACGCTCACTCTTCCCGCAGATTATCAGCCCGGTAAGAAGTACCCGATGCTCGTGTACATCTACGAGCTCCTCTCGAACACGCATCATCAGTTCTCGATGCCAGTGTACGACGACCGACCGCACATGAGCGAGTATGCAAGCGACGGCTATCTGGTGTTCGAGCCGGATATCGTCTACGAGACCGGAAAGCCGGGCTCGTCGGCACTGGACTGTGTCACTTCAGCTGTGAACAAGGTCGTTGCGCTAGGCTACGCAGATCCTGCGCACATTGGATTGCAGGGACACAGCTGGGGCGGTTACGAATCTTCGTACATTCTGACTCAGACCAACATGTTCGCCGCGATCGTCACCGGCGCGCCACTCACCGATTTGATAAGCATGTACGGCGAACTGTACAAACAGAGCGGTCAGCCGAACGGCGCCATTCTCGAAACGAGTCAGGGCCGGATGGGCGTGAACGTCACACCGTGGAACGCAACGGCGCTGTACGAGAGCCAGTCGCCGGTGTTCAACGTCACGAAGATCACGACGCCGTTCATGATTCTGCAGGGCACTGCCGACGGAGCTGTCGACTGGGATCAGGGACTGGAGTTCTACAACGCGGCGCGGCGTAACGGAAAAAAGGTGATCTGGTTGTCGTATCCGGACGAGCCGCACCATCTCGCCAAGACACCCAATCAGAAGGATTTCCAGATTCGTATGAAGCAGTTCTTTGATCATTACCTGAAAGGCGCGCCGGCACCCGACTGGATGAAGAACGGCCTGGATCAGGTGCACAAGGGCGCACCAATTCACTGACCCCAGTTTCAACGTTTCGCTGTTGCTTGAGCAGGGGTGCAGGGAGCATGACTCACACGAAGCCGTCGCGGAAACAGGTGGCTGCTTCGTGGACCGCAGGGTCCACTAGCTCGCGCGTTGCTCGATCAGCCCGTCCATGCCTGTCAGGATCAGTCGCTGCAGTTGGACCTTGTGGCTGGCGTTGTCGATATCGATGCCGACGAGTTGTCCTGCGGCATCGTAATCCAGCACGACCCCTTCCGAGATCTCGCGACTCGACACGCTCGTCTGTTCGGATAGATCGATGTAAAGAGAATCAGTGTTCGCATAGTATGCGAGCTTCATGGCCGGGATCCGCGATCGGGGAAGGCGTTGTGGATCGTACACCTGTCATCCAGTGTTACTACACGAAGATACCGGCCTTCGAGAGCGGGTACCATCCCCCAGAACCGGTATCGGTTGTCATCCTGCCGCTCGACCCGGTCAGGAGATTCGACAACTGCAATGCACCATTCACGGCGTAGATACGGTCGTTTCCGAAGTACCTCACGTTCGAAATAGTCGGTGAAATGGTATACCGGCATTTTCTAAAGTACCTCGCCTCAGCTCGTTCCATCGAGCCGTTTCATCTCCTACCTCATCGATTCACCGAGCCGCGCAGTCGATTCGTTGAGTGGCCCTTCTTGTCAAATTTCTTGCGTTGCCACTAAGAGAAAGACATCTTGGTTCTCGTCGAACACTGTTCAGGCGCAACCAAATGAAAAAATGATTCGCAGCACTCTCGCAGCCGCCCTGCTGCTGCTGGCAGCATCTCCAGTTCTGGGCGAGGGCGATACCTATCCCCGCCAAAGCGGCTTCCGGGTTGTCAACTACTGCTTCACGGTCCTGCTCAGTGATGCCTCCGACCCGCTCCCCAACTCCAATAGATCATCGGTTTCACAGGAAATCGTAGAGGGCGGTTGGGGCACGCCGTGTAACGAACCCGCACATCATCATAATCTGGCACGAAATTGCACCGGATCAAGCGTGCACGATTCCCGAAGTGGGCCCGGAAGAGAGAATATCCTCGGCGCCTCCCGGAATTTGAAGACACGGTAGAGCTGAAATCCTTCGCGAGTATCCGACACCGATAGTTCTTTCGCCGACGCAAAGAACGGCGTCATCGATCCGAACGCCGTTGTCTTCACCTCTATCAGTCGTTCACGACCGTTCTCATCGTAGGAAACGATATCGTATCCAAGGCCATCACCTTGGGTTTGCGCCACGTGATCGATACGCTCGGCGAGAGATCTGAAGCCGAGTTCCCAGAGCCGGCGATGCTCCACATCGAGAACGAACTTCTCGCCAGCGAGCCCTAGAGACGAATTCCGCGCCTCGCGTTCCAGGTAGTTCGCGTTGCGAAGGACGGGGAATGACGGCTGACGGTTTTCGTAGGTGGCGTGTGTTCGTTCGCGCGATGGCGCCGGTACGAAGATGTCGTCGATGTTGAGCGGTTCTGCGAATTCGAAGACCGGAGCGTCAACGATCGCTTGCGCGAGGGCGACGATATCAGCGTGCAGGCCGAGGTAAACCTCAACCTCATCTTTCAGAAGTTCCTGATAGTTACCACGCGGCTTGTAGCCATCGACATATGGAAAACCGATCTCGATGAGGATCGCGCTGATGTTGCAATGCTTGAACTCAATCGCACCCTCCGACCGATTGCGCAAGATGGTCTGGAGACGACGATTGTGTTCGCTCTTGTTGAACGACTCACCGCGGAACTGATGCTCGAGCATGACGAAGTAGTCCGCGACAGTCGCGGCAACTTCTTCTGGAGACCAGTGCTCAGACATGGGTGAGTGTGGCGACGACGTCGAAGATCAAACGCCGCGTCCGGATTCGTGCATGGCGCGTTTCCGCAAATCGATTTGGCCTGGCCATCAACCGAATATAAGGCGGCTGATTCCTGACAGGCGATAGGCTGTTGGTGCGGCATTGCTCCGCGGGAGCATCAACACGTACCCTTGAGCGATCAGGTACGCAAGTGCTGTTGATACTGCACCTTGGGAGAGCCCCCACAGTTTCGACAGTGTCTTTTGTGTCTGCGTGCTTTCGGAGTTGGAGCGTCCCCATTTTGTGAGCTGTTCGATGCGGACTTTTTCGGGCAGGCTTTCGAGGTGTCCGGAATAGCGATTCTGAAGTACGGGACGCAACTCGTCGATCGTGAGTGATCGAACCGGCGGCTCATCGGCACTTTTCGTTTTTTTCATTCCCGCAAGGCCAAGTAGCGGTCGCACGCCGTCTTCAAGTGCTTTGAGTAGGCCCCGCAGATCGCCGCCGAACAATTCGTAAAGAGCTGCGACTGCCTTATCGTTAGCCGGTGCGACAGCAGGGCGATCATCGTTCAGGCGCATGTGTTCATATCGCGCTTGCAACATCCGGTACACGTCAGCGATCTCCATGGGATTGACGATGAGCATGCTGACTATGGTGCGTACCTGTGCGTGCGTGTTAACGGCGGCATTAACGGCGTCGGTTGTTCCGGCGATTACGTAGTGCATGCCATTCTGTTGAAGCATGATGTCGCGCAAGTCGCGCAGAATGGATGCGGCGTTGCCGACGTCGGCGTTACTCAGATTTTCGAGATTGTTTATGTGTATCAGCACGCCTCTGGAATCCGAGCCACGGACAAATGCTACGAGATCTCGCATCACGCGCGGCCCGTCTATCATGATGTCGCTCGGCGTGACTACCGTACTCCCCCGCGAGAGCCCGATGCCCGTTCCGAGAGCCGAGATATTTCCACCGCCGCTTGGCAGTCGAGCTGCTCGCACCAACAGTTGAGCGTCCCGCATTGCTTGGTTGTCCACTGATTGCGGCCGGTTCGCTATGATGATGTCGTAGAGCAAACTGAGCACACGCCCGAACAGGGCTGGCGTCGTATCTGATGCGAGGATAGGTACCAGCGCATCAGTCGTGAAATAACCGTCCGCTGACAGCTGCGCCTTGATTTCCTTGACCAGCGTTGTTTTTCCTACTCCCGGAGCGCCGGCAATCGCCTGGCAGGAGGAGTTCTCTCCAGCCCCGCGGATTCCGTCGAGCAGATATGCGACCTCTTTCTCACGTCCCACGAAAAGACTGAGCGGTCGTGGGGAATCATCGTTGACCTCCAGAGGCTCCTGAAAGAAGGGGGAAGCCTCCAGATTGTACAGGTTCCACGGGGTGGGTAGCGGCTGAGTCGTGCGGGATCGGTGGGTCTTGGGCACGGGCGGCATTGACGTGGGTTTCTGGCCGGTGCAAGGCCATCTGTCAGAAGCTAATACTACTATGATATCTGTCAATCGCCCAATATCACTCACATATTAGCCAATTACCGCACCTCTCTAATAATGGGGCAGCGTGCTTAAAGTGCAAATCGTATCTGCCAATGCCCTAATAAGTACCCATTATTAGCCTGAAGACGAGCCCAGCTAATACCCAACCCCGACATCAGTCGTCCTGGACAAGAGCGGCATTTTCCGGCGCACGATCGATAGGTCAAGGTTGCCGGTGATACGAGGCACGTCGTGTGGGGCGGGAGCGCGGGCACCGATGAGCAAGAGAAACAGGGAGAGTCCACTTCCTCACAACCAATCCGAAATTTTCGATTCGGCAAAGTGCTCTCTGACCCCGGTTTCTTGGATCGACGTCGATGATCTTCGCATGATTTACGAGTCGCGTCTGGACCGACATCGCGATGCCTTGAGTCTCACGCGTCATGACACGATCGCTTCTATATATGGTCGCATCACGCGCTCCACTCGGCATGCTTTGGCTGCACTGTCAAGCGTGTCCATCCAGAATCGTCGGTCGCGTCAAGCCTCCCGGAGCGCTTCTACTGCGACGTCGATACCGATCTTGTTCCGGTATTTGAAAAGATCGGCCAGTGTCTTGGCAACGCTGTACACCTGCACAGAGGCTCCTTCGAGGCGGTGGCGTTGGATGCCGGTTGTGAAAGCGTCGCCGCTGAAGTGCACAACGTGAAGCGGCGGCTGATCTATCTCCGGGGTTCGCGTGCCGCGCGGTATCGCCATCCAGATGTCTGCCGGTAGCTCTGCGTACCGATCCCGTGAAAGCTGAGTGCTGAGAGCAGACAGATCACGCCGCATGGCACGGCGCGGGACGCCATTACGAGACCGTGATTCTCAGTGATGGGAGAGTTTGCAAGACGATACTGACCGCGCGCGAGTCGTTGGAGCATTCCGGACTGAACCATGCGGGTGAGCTGCTGGCTATGGATACCGGCGCGCGCCGCGTCCTTGGCGGTGAGTACGCTCTGGCCGCTGGCGACGGCCATGACGCCGGAATGCAGATCGGTTGGCATGTGTGGGAATGTGTACACTTATATATAAGTGTACACATACAGCCACAAGTATTATCTACGGCGCCGACACGAAATGTCGGCATCAATGTCACGCATGCCGACATTCTGTGTCGGCGCCCGGCGATCGCGATATCCCAGAATAGAGGCGTCAGACACCGCCTTGCGCCGCACGTCAAACCGGAACGCACGGGGAAAGTTGCTAACCCCGTGCGTTATTACGATCGTTACTGCGGACCGATCGACTACTATAAGACCTTTGTTGCTGGGGAGAGAAATCGAATGAGGCGGCTGAGGGGGATCCGTCACTGTGTCAGCGGATTATGGAGGGGAATCCTCATCCTTGCCCTTCACTACGATGAATTTCTGATCGAATCTGGCAACGCGGCGCCGGTCGTCTCGTACCACAGCCACGCACGCAACCAACCAGTTGCCGGATATTCCGTGGCCGATGGGTTCGTCGACCGATGCTGCAAACACTATCCAGCCCATAGCCGCGAGTTCCTTAAGCGAGTTCGTTAAATCAAATGATAGACGTGCTTGATCCGCGGCGCCCACTTCATCCAGGGCATCAATCCAGTCCTCTAGCGTCTGGAGAAACTCACCCACGGCATCCGCATCGTTGCTGTCGGCAAATTCATCGTGCACGAATGCATGCGCTGAAACTCCTGCCAATACCGTAATCAGTTCCGTGCCGCCGGCTACAACTGGGAGCTCACGAATCCTTTCAGCCTGCGCTTGAACGCGGCTAAGGAGATCTCGTCCAATCACTCCGACCAACATGTCGACAACCACGTCAATACCGTCGATCCACTGCGCCGCGATGCGATCGGCTAGCGGAGGGGAGAATCGTGCCACCTCTTTCGCGGTAAGTCCATACCAGACCGGAAGGATGACTCTCTCTCCACTAACCTCTCTTTGAGCCAATCCGTTTAGCTCTCGGACAGGGTAGTGCTTATTGAAGAATGCCGGCGAAAGCACAACGATTCCGTAGTGGCTCTCGGCGAGACCTGTATCGATTTGCTCGCGCAGGCTATCACCCACATGTAGTGCTGTACGATCGAACCAAATCTTCAGCCCAATACTACTCAGTGCTTCAGCGAGCGGCTGAGCTACCGCGGCGCGATCTTCGGATGCATACGAGATGAATGCATCCCACGCAGGCTCCTTCTCAGTGCTATTCATTCGACGATTGCTTGAGTCATGTGCCGCCTTGATTGGCGGCCGCGAGTTTGTCGATGCAGTGGGCAACGGTCATTTGCGGAGGTTCTTTTGGCGACACTCCTCCACTGCAAGTGCATCATTACAACACCGTTCAAGCTCAGCTAACGTCGCCTCAGTCCTGCACACGTAACCACCTGACTTCCTGCCTCCCCGCCTGTACCAACCCTCTCCCCACCGTCCGAAACGGCCGCCCCTGCGTAAACGCAGATCCTATCGCATACAACGATCTCACCGAAAATCTCGCCTCGTTCGCAACAGCAAACACCGCCTCCCACCGCTCCGGCGCAAACTTCGCTTTAAAGGAATCCAACCCCTCAAAATTATAAAACCGCCGCCCGTGCGCCCGCACCCACTTGAATCCAATCTGAATCAAAAGTGAGTGACTGGTAAGATCCCCACCTCTCGTCGACAACGGCGCCAACCCCAACGTGACATAGTCCGACCGTTGCTCCGCCACCCACCGCACCGCGGCATCGATCATCATCTCCGCCGTACCATTCGGCGCCCCGTGCCCTCTCACAAACTGTTCGGTTAGCCACCCGCGCCTCGCCGGTATCGGTGACGCGACTAGAAACCCAACCGGCACGTCACCACGAGTCGCAACGAAGACACGACGATCCTGCAGTTGGCCCAACGTCTCAGGCTCCACCAGAAAATGCAGCGGCGGCAACCCCCGCGTCCCGAGCCATTCCTGAAGCAGTTTCTTCAGCTCCGGGTTATGCTCCGCCCGCTCCGACGGCCACAACTCCACACTGACCCCCTTGTTCCGCGCGCGATTGAACTGCGCGCGCAACGATGAGTGCGTCGCAATGATATCCGCCCAGTCAGCAGGATCCCACGATGGCTGCGCGCCGAGCAATATCGCGCTGTGCGTTTTTGTCCCTCGGTACAACGCCTCAAGTCGCTCTTCAGCACCGAAGTAAACCACGCCTGCATGCGCCGCCCGCGCATCCCGCTCGAATTCCTCCGCCACGTCCCGCAGGTCAGCATCCGCCGCAATCGGTGCACCGCCAACCACTCGCCTCCCACCAGCCCGCACATACCCAACTACCGCCGGATGCACCCTCGAAAACCAGAGCTCGAACCCAGGATTCAGTATCTGATACGCAGTAGAATTCCACCCGTATTCCAGCACCAACTCCCGCGCCCGATCATACTCCACGCCGCTCTGCGCACTCGGCGTCGTCACTGCGCTCATTTTTCTGTATCGCGCGCTGCAGCTATCGCCGACTGTGCGGCGGCAGCCCGAGTACGCGATTCAACCAGCGCACAAACGGCAACATCGTCGCGTACTGCTTCGCAATAATGTCAGGCAACTTCGGGCTCAATACCTGCGCCTCGGTAAGATCGCGATGTACGGTAAATGACTTGTAACGCAACAACGCACCAGCAGGATGATCGGCGTCGAACCCACGCGGCGGCCGTTTCAACATGGCTTCCTCACTCATTTCCCCAAACGCGCGCTTGAACGCCGGCACTCGCAGAATGGATTCCAGCGCTTCAGGATCCTCCGCGATCGACTGACGCAACGTCTTCAATGCTTCACCAGGTGGCATCCAGATCCCGCCTGCGACAAAGCAATCCTTCGGTGCAATCTGGAAATAGAACCCAGCTCCACCGTGCACGGCCTGCGTACCAACTGCATGTCCTGCGTCACGATGATAGAACCACGCAGCTGCGTTGGTCTTGTACGGCGACTTGTCCTTCGAAAATCTTACGTCGCGATAAATACGAAATACTGAACGCTTGGGATTTCCCACCATCTCCGGCGCAATCTCGCCGAGTCGCGCATCAACTTCCTCGACCAGCAGTTGCAGTGGTCGCTTGACCCCGGTTTCGTACCGCTCCCGGTTGGCCTCGAACCAATCGCGGTTGTTGTTCCGAGCGAGGCTCCGCAAAAGTGTCAGTGCGGCAGGTCTGAATCCGGTGAATGCTTCAATTTTCGTTTTTGCTGGCATCTATCGCTGGTGATCATGTCTCCATTGTTCGTACCGAGAGACGGCGCTCGTCCTCGTCACGCTGGCCAAGGAATTCGGAGATTCCGCTCAGCCAGTCAACACGTTCGCACAGAATCTTGATTGATGCAAGCATGGGTACAGCCAGAAAGGCGCCGGCAATCCCCCAGATCTCCCACCAGAACGCAACGCCGATGAATATCGCCACCGGGTTCAGCGCCAGCCTGTGCCCCATCACGGTCGGCCCGATGACGTTTCCCTGGACCAGATTGAGTACGATGAAACTGCCCGGCACGAGAAGCGCGTGTCCCACGTTGTCGAACACCGTGAGCGACGCAATTGTGAGTATCGCAATGAGAGTCAAAGCGCCGACGTACGGTATGAACTCGAGCGCCGTGACCAGCGCTCCCCACAGGAAGGGGTTCGGCATCTTGAGCAGATACATGACACCGGCGAACACGGCGCCCTCGACGATGTTCAGAAACGCCGATGTCATGAGATACCGCGAGATGGATGACTCGATCTCTCTCGCCACCTCGATCGCGGTCTGCTGTTTCATTCGTCGCGAACTTACCTTGATTGTCTTCTGAAGGAACAGATCGCCAACCGACAGCAGGAAGAATGTCAGCACCAGCACCTCGAGCAACGCTCCGGCAATGCTCTGGGTCGTTCCGAAGAATCTCGAACCCATGCTCGGACCGGCAACCACGACTGTGCGCGGTGCAGGACCGCTTCCGGAAACGCTGGTCACCTTGTCAACCTGATCGGCGGTGCGCGTTACCTGCTCGACCGGCTTCATGATCTTGTGCAGCTTCTGGCCTGCGCGATCGAGAGTCGCGGGAGCGGATGTGAGCCAGTTCTGAGCCGGCGCCGCAAGAGAGTAAATGCCGTACGATAATCCGCCTGCGACACCGAGAATTATCACCGCCGATGTCAGCGCTACCGGCACGCGCAACTTCCGGTACAGCCAGCGCACAGGTGGGCTCAACAGGAAATTGAGCTCAATAGCAAAAAAGATCGGAATGAAAAACGAGCGCCCGAAGTACAGCGTGTAAACGATAGCAAGTAGCGCAATAATCGAAAGGCTCAGCGGATGGCTTGGTGCGCCATCCGCTGAGCCAGTCGTGATAACCGGTGCTGGAGTGAAGCCTTCGGCGTCACTCACCTTTCGCTACCGCACGGATGCGACACCCTGAGCCTTCTGTGCCAGCGCGAAAAGTCCCTGAGTATTCTGAACACCCTTCAATGCATCGAGCGCGCGCTGAAGCTGATTGTCGTCGTCGAGGTACTTGCGCTTGGTCGCAGAATCGCCAAACGCCATGGACGTGATCCGAACGCCAAGCAGTCGGTCCAGCTCCGTGCTGCCGCCCTGCGCAAGCAACATTGAATCGACAGTGACTCCTTTCGCCTTGAGACGCGCGATGAAATCGTTCCGCATCTGCGGCGTAACAGTGAAGTTTTCCTTTACCTTGCTCTTCATCTCGCCTGCATAGTCCTGCAACTCCTGTGCGAAGATCTGCGACTTGGGCGCAAGACTCTGAAGCAACTTCTGTTCCGGAGTCGAAAGTGTGTCCGGCTTCACGATTATGTCGGGCGTGATGCCACCGCCGCCATATACGATTCGGCCCGCATCACTCTTGTACTTCGGGCGCGCACGACGCGCGGAATCCGTTTCGAGCGAGTCCGGCGTCACTTCCACGAACTCACCATCCGGCAACAGCTTGCGTTCCACCTGGATGGACCGTCCGCTTGGTGTGTACCACTTGGCCGTCGTCATCTTGAGCGCGTAACCGCCGTCCAGCTTGTAGAGACTCTGTACGAGACCCTTCCCGAACGACGTCGTACCCATGATCAGCGCGCGATCGTGATCCTGCAAAGCGCCAGCGACGATCTCCGAAGCAGACGCCGTATGCGGATCGACGAGTACGACCATCGGGATCGTCGGAGCTTCTGGCGTGTCGGTCGCGCTGTAAGCCTGTACCTCACCCGTACGTCCACGGACACTCAGAATCGATTTGCCGACAGGTAGGAACAGGTTGCTGGTGGCGATCGCCTGATCCAGGAAGCCACCCGGATTCCCGCGCATGTCGAAGACGATCTTTGTAGCACCGTGCTTTGTAACGTCCGTAACCGCGTCTGCAACTTCCTGGGCCGCAGTCTCGTTGAACTGCTGCAGTGGGATGTAGCCGATGTTGCCGAACACGAGTGTGTACGGGACCGCGGGGATGTGCACGATCGCCCGCGTGAACTTCATTGGAATCGGCTCGTTCACACCGCTGCGTCCGAATTCAACGTTGACGGTAGTGCCCGGGTCGCCCTTGAGCTTGTCTGAAACCTGCGTCGTCGTCCAGCCCCGAGCGTTGGCGGTGTCGACCTTGAGAATGCGATCGCCTTCCATAACACCGCCGGCAGCAGCCGGAGTGTGGGGAAAGACACGTTGTACAGTGACTGGATTCGTGGGAGCGATCTCCATTCCAATGCCGCCGTACTTGCCGCCAGTCTGCTGGCTGAACTGGTCGTATTCCGCCTTGGTCCATAGAACTGAATATGGATCGTTCAGTTGCTTGACCAGACCCTTGGCGGCCTTCTCATACAGATCGTTGGGCGGTACGCTATCGACATAGCGCGACGCCGTGATGCGTAAAACCTCGTCGAGCAGCTGTGCGCTCGCAACGGTTTCGCGCTGTTGATAGACGAACGCTCCGACAACGAGCGGAACCATGACCGCCCCAAGGACGGCAAAATGTGTGAGGCGAAGTTTACGCATAGTGGTTGTAAAACTACGGGGCTATAGTGTTCCGTGTTGCCAGCACGTAGTCCACGTGCCAGTCCTTCTCTATCTGATGAAACTCGGCGTCCCGCAAAAGCCCCGCGGCTATCAGCATTTCGTGCGCAGGTTGAAGGACCCGCTGAAGATGTGACGGATACCGCTGAGCTAGAGGCAATTGCGAAGCCAGCCGCTCCAGCCCTACGCGCCACGTCACCATGTCCAGCGATCTGGCCGCGGCAAGCAGCCTGTACAGGCGACGAGCGACCGGATTTGTCAGACTTCCATAATGTTGCAGCGACAGTGAGATGGTATTTCCGGCCGCGATGTTAGCCCGAATCTGTGGCGCGATCGCCACACGTGCTTCACCGGGCTCGGATGCCGATATCACCGAAAAAAGTGCCAACTGGTCCCGATCTGTCAGCCTTCGCCGCTCGATCGCGGCAGAGCTGAAGACCGTAAATGTACTATCGAACGATTGTTCGAGAGGCTGAGTGTAAGCGCCACTCGATTCCAGTCTCGTCCGCACCAGCCTGTTTAGTGACGCTCTTAGCTGCTCATAGGTTCGACCATCCGCTTTTCGGCCGATCGATCGGAGAAACGCATGGAGGGTGAAGCTGACCGCACCGGTCTCCGGGAAGCCAGCCTCGCCGTACCGGTGCATGATCTCGACGTAAACATCCTGGTCAAAGGTCCCCGGTAAACGGTCGCCGGGTGCGGGCAGCACCCGCCAGCGGCCCCCGCCATCCGGGAGGTAGCTTATCGCGCCGTCCTCAGCCGAATCGCTCAGCCGGAAAAGAGGAAGCACCTCGAGCGCACGATCCAGGAGGACCGCCTTACTTGCCATTCTTCGAGGTGCTGCGGCGAGATGCATACCTATAGAATAGACGATGCGGGCAGGTCGGGTAATGCCTGGCGCTTCCGTGGAATGATACGTGAATGACAGCCGGGCAGGACAAGCCACGTCAGGAGCCGACGATCCAAACGCACCGGGACAATGAACTGAGGCCGCTTTTCAAGCATGCTGGCGAGATCGCGGCGATCGTTGTGCTGCTCGCGATGGTCGTAATCGGCGTACTGACGGTTACACATGCCACGCCAGTCAGGACGGTCATCTCATCCGGCACCACAGACCGCCCGCCTGCGGTCGGTGATTCGCTCTTCGCTCAGGTAATGGAGCTCTACACCGGCACGCACCTGTCTTCCGGCAACGAAGTCACGCTTTGCCTCAACGGTGACGGAACATATCCGCCGCTCTGGAAAGATCTCTCGTCCGCGAAGCAGACGATCACCATGCAGATGTATTACTCCCAGCCCGGAAAGGTTGCGCGAGAGATGCGCGACATACTGGCCGAGCGTGCACGCGCCGGAGTGAGCGTACTGGTAGTGCTCGACGCGTTCGGTTCGGGACCGATAATGAAAACAGGGTTCGTGGATACATTGCGCGCAGCCGGTGCACGGGTTGCGTGGTTGAGGCCGATTGACTGGCACACGCTCAATCGCGCAGCAACACGCTCGCACGTTCGCGCGGTAGTCATCGATGGTCGTATTGGTTACACGGGCGGTTTCGGTCTTGCCGACTACTGGCTCGGTGACGGTCATCATCCTCAACAGTGGCGTGAGACGAACATCCGATTCGAGGGGCCCGCGGTCGCTGCACTGCAGGCTGCATTCGCATCAGCATACGCGGAAGCAACTGGCGTTCTGATCACGGGCGAAAGGTTCTTTCCTCCAGCGAGTTTCGAGGCCGTCGGCGACAAGGTCGCTGGTCTGATGCACACGACGCCGGTCGTCGGGAGTACGTCCGCGGAACGTTTTCTTGCATTGACAATAGATGCAGCTCGCAAAACTCTGTACATCACCAATTCGTACTTCATTCCGGATCCGCAGTTTCGCGTCATGCTCATGCGTGCGGAGAAATGCGGCGTCGACGTTCGTGTGATCACAGCCGGCGACATGAGTGACATAAAGACCACGGTGTACGCTGGCCGAGCCTACTATGACGAACTGCTCCGCGCCGGAATACGTATATTCGAATTCAAGCCTACGATGATCCATTCCAAAACGATCGTCGCAGATGGCGACTGGTCATCGGTCGGTTCGTTGAATTTCGATAATCGATCCATGGCCTTCAACGACGAAGCCAATCTGAACGTGCTCGATCGCCAGTTCGGAGCGCAGATGGACTCTGTCTTTCTGGATGATGAATCCCACTCGAAGGAGATCCGACTGTCGGATTGGGAGCGTCGCTCGCTCTATGAGCGCGCGCTGGAATGGGGGGCGAGCAAGCTATGGCGCGTTCTGTAGAGGCGCTCGCCCAAGGTGCGCTTGCTGCGTTTCATCCCATAGTTCGCGAATGGTTCGCGGAAACACTGGGCGCGCCGTCGCCACCCCAGATTCAAGGATGGCCGGTAATATCGAGTGGCGACAACACACTCATACTCGCGCCAACCGGAACAGGGAAGACGCTCGCCGCGTTCCTTTGGGAATTGAACGCCTTGATTGTCGAAGGGCTCGAAGCGCCGCTCTCCAATGGTGTCCATCTCGTATATGTGTCGCCCCTCAAGGCGCTCAACAATGACATTCAGCGAAACCTCGAGCGTCCCCTCGCCGAGCTACGACGCAAGTTCGAAGCGGCACGACTGAAATTCCCCGACATACGCGTCGCCGTGCGCACCGGCGACACGCCTGCCAGTCAGCGACAGAAGATGATCCGCAAGTCGCCGCACATTCTTATAACGACTCCGGAATCTCTCAATATCATGCTGACGTCGCTGCGTGGTCGTAGCATGTTCGCATCGACCCGCACGGTAATCCTCGATGAGATACACGCGGTGGCTGGTACCAAGCGCGGCGTTCATCTGGCAGTGACGATGGAACGACTCGCTCGACTCACGGCATCCGCCGACGGGCCACAACGAATCGGACTCTCTGCAACGCAGCGGCCACTCGATGAAATAGCTCGTTTCCTCGGCGGCACGGATCGAGATGTTTCCATAGTGGACTGCGGTCTCGCAAAAGAGCTGCAGCTGTCCATACGATCTCCGGTTCCAGACCTCGCGAAGGTCGAGGGTAGCGTCTGGCCGGCCGTGGCACAGCTCGTTCTCGACGAGACGCGCAACGCGCGCACGACGCTGGTCTTCGTGAATAATCGCGCGCAAGCCGAACGGATTGCGGCACGAGTGAATACGCTCGCCGAAGAGGAAATCGCGCAACCATATCACGGCTCGATCGCGCGCGAGCGACGCCTGGCTCTGGAACAGCGTCTCAAGGCGGGTGAGCTGCGCGCTCTCATAACCACGAGCTCGCTCGAGCTCGGAATAGACATCGGCACCGTCGACCTGGTCATACAGCTGCAATCGCCGAAACGCGTATCGGCTGCACTCCAGCGCGTTGGGCGAGCCGGTCACACGCTCGGCGTTCCCAGCCGCGGCGTCTTCGTGCCCACGTTTCGCGACGACGCAATGGAAACAGCGGCGATCGTAGCGGCGATGCGCGCCGGCGAAGTCGAGCCCACGAAGATCATCCAGAACGCGCTCGACGTCCTGGCACAGGTAATCGTGGCTGCCGTATCCGTCGACGACTGGGACGCGGATGCACTTTACGCACTCGTCCGGCAAGCCTATCCGTATCACGCGCTTCCGCGTGCACCATACGACGAAGTACTCGCAATGCTATCCGGCAAGTATCCTTCTGAAGTCGCCGCGGAGCTGGAAGCGCGGATATCGTTCGATCGCAGTACAAATATTCTCAGCGGATCTCGTGCGAGCAGAATGACGGCCGTGATTTCGGGCGGCACAATTCCCGACCGCGGCCTCTACTCTGTGAATCTGGCTGACAGAACGCGCCTCGGTGAGCTCGATGAGGAATTCGTACACGAATCGCGCGTTGGTGATGTGTTTCAACTGGGGTCCAGCACCTGGCGTATCGCGGAGATAGGCCATGATCGGGTAGTGGTGGCTCCCGCGCCGGGCGCTCCGGCACGAATGCCATTCTGGCACGGCGAATATTCAGCACGTTCCGTCGCGCTCAGCGCGCGCGTCGGCGAATTGCGGCGAGAGCTGGTCGCAGGTGTGAGCGACTCGGAGCTTCATTCACGTTACGAATGCGACGAAGCGACGACCAATACTTTGCGACGCTACGTTGATATGCAGCGACTCGCTACCGGCATAGTTCCGGACGATCATAACATAGTGATCGAGCATTTTCGCGACGAGGCCGGTTCCGTGCGCGTGGTGATTCACGCGACGTTCGGTGGTCGTGTGAATGCTCCGTGGGCGATGGCACTTGCGCATCGTGCACGCGAGGCTCTCGGCGGCGTCGATGTCCAGGTACAGACAACGGACGACGGTATAATGTTGCGCATGCCGGACCTCGGAACGCTGCCGCCGGTGCACTCTCTCATGGGGATGAGTGCAGCCGAGGTCGAGCAGCTCGTGATGGAAGAAGTGGGCGCTTCGTCGCTCTTCGGCGCTCGGTTTCGGATGAACGCCGGACGCGCGCTCCTTCTACCACGCGGCATGCCCGGCAAGCGTATGCCGCTCTGGCTCCAGAGATTGAAGGCACTCGATCTGCTGCAGATAGTTCGCGAATTTCCAGGCTTCCCGATTCTCGTGGAAACGTATCGTGAAGTGTTGCAGGACGCATTCGATGTGGCATCGCTCAAGGATGTACTCCATGCAATCGATGGAGGACGCATCACGATTCATGTCGTGCAGACCGACGTGCCATCCCCATTCGCGGCAAGTCTGCAGTTCGGTTTTGTGATGGACTGGCTGTACGGTGACGACACACCACGCGCGGAACAGCGCGCGGCGCTACTCTCGCTGGATCGCTCGATGCTCGACGAAGTCATGGGGAATGTTGAGCACGATGACGAGACGCTGAAAGCCCTCTGGGAGATTGTGGAGCGACGAAAAGCGTTGCTGGAAACCGCTACGGACCCCGCACGCGCCGCGGAATACGGGCCCGGGGACGGTGGTCGTCGCGGGCTGCTAGCGAAATATGTTGCGCTCGCCGGACCGGTTACAGCGCAGGAGATTCACGAGCGATACGGCTGGCCTATGCGCTGGGTTGAATCCACACTCGCTGACTGGCGCAAGCGCGGTCGTATCGTTGTCGGAAAGTTCAGGCCGACGGTCAGCGAAACTGAATACCTCTCTCGCAAGACAGCGGAGATCGCTCGACGGCGTGCGCTGGCGTCACTCCGAAGACAGATTGCGGCTGTCGAAATGCCCGCGTTCGCGGCTTTTCTGACACGCTGGCAACATGTGGATCCGCGTGATCAAGTTGACGGCGCGGCCGGTGTTGCAATAGCAATTCGCCAGCTCTACGGCCTGGCGCGTCCGACTGTTGCATGGGAGCGGGACTATATCAGATCACGCGTGCGACAGTACAACCACGCGTGGCTGTCCGAATGGATGGCGGAGGGCGAAGCGGTGTGGGTTGGAGAATCCAACAGCGCTCCACCTGCCGGATCAGTTCTGCTTTCCAGGTTGCGCTTCATCGAACGAGGTTCTGGTCGAATCTGGTTGCCGGACGTGGATGAATCCGCACTGGCGCTGCTCAGCAGCAATACAAGGACAGTGTACGATGCAATCGTGTCAGAGGGCGCCTCGTTCATAACTGATCTGCAGGCAGTCATCTCGATTTCTCCACTGTCATTGCGCGAAGCATTGCGTGAGTTGACAGCTCTTGGCATCGTAACCAATGATAGCGCGGAAGCACTGCGTCAGATCGTACGATGGAAGCCGGTTCAACCAAACCCGTCGTACGACCCCGACCGTTGGCTTCCGGCGAGCTTCTTCGACGATTCCAAACGATCGATTCGATCAGGTCGACCGAATCTTCGGCGTCTTCCCAAGTGGAGTCGTCCGGACCGACCGGGACGCGCGACCGGACTATCTGCGTGGACCGGACGGTGGTCGCTGGTACACAAAACTGGTGTACTGGGTCCGGTCATCGGTGATGACGACCGCGCGGCTGCCATAGCCCGTGTGTGGCTCGATCGGTATGGCGTCGTGTCGCGCGATTGGTGGCGTCGAGAGAGGCCTCCAGTTTCGTGGCGCGCGATCTATCACGAACTCAAGCGGCTTGAATTCCGCGGCGAGGTACGCCGCGGATACTTTGTGCGCGGACTCGCCGGAGCCCAGTTCGCACTACCCGATGCGGTCGAGCGACTGCGCGAAGCGGCAGCTTCAGATCCGCAGGCTGCTCCGTTCGTCGTCATCGCTGCGAGCGATCCGGCCAACCCTTACACCCTCCATCTGGACAGCGTGGATCGCGATCCGCTGTCACGTCCACGCGGATCTGGAGCACTTCTCGTGATGCGCTCCGGTCGCGTCGCACTCTCGGTCGAAGGCCGCGGCAAGCGCGTCGTAACCGCCGATTGGCTATCACCCGACGATCTGATCGAAGCACGTAAAGTGCTGGCGGAACACCTGCGGGGAGAACGTGGCGCGAGTTACCTTACGTAGCCCGGATTGCACTCCGGATTTTACTCCGTGATCGCGCGCGTACTTGCGATGGTGCGTGCATGCCATAGGATAGCATTCATGAAATCAACAGCCTGTCGTTGCCACTGTGCCGTGTTCGGCACGATCGCCACCATCGCGGTCGCGCTCGGTCCTGTACCGGTCGTCGCTCAGAAGACTGCAAGACCGATCTCCGTCGCACCGAAGCTCTCGCCTGTCGAGCAGAAGATGCGCAATTATGTAGATGCTCATGCCAATGAGCAGATCGATCTGCTGCAGAAAGCAGTGGACATCAATAGCGGAACGCTCAATCTGTCGGGCGTGCGTCAGGTCGGCGCACTCTTCGGGAGCGAGTTTGCCTCCATTGGGATGGACACGACCTGGGTATCTCTGGCTGACTCGGTCGGTCGCTCCGGTCATCTGTACGCGGAACATCGTGGCAAACAGGGCAGGAGAATCATTCTCCTCGGACACCTCGACACCGTATTCGAAGGTGAGGGGATGAAGTTCGTGCGTCTCGATACGCTTGCCGCGGGTGCGGGCAGTAGCGACATGAAGGGTGGTGATGTGGTGATACTCTACGCACTCAAGGCACTCAAGAGTGTTGGAGCACTCGACAACACTCAGATTATTGTAGCTCTTACCGGTGACGAAGAAGATGCCGGCCAGTTGTTCAAGGAATCACGCAAGTCACTCATCGACGCGGCGAAGCGCAGTGATATCGCACTCGGTTTCGAAGAAGACGCAGGCAAGGGAACCATTGCGCGTCGCGGGATGAGTGGCTGGCAGCTCACCGTAACTGGAAAGCAGTCGCATTCTTCCGGGATCTTCACCGACGAGGCCGGCGACGGCGCAATCTACGAAGCCGCCCGGATCCTGGACGAATTCAGACAGAAGTTGTCGGGCGAAAAGTATCTCACATTCAATCCTGCGCTGATTGTGGGTGGCACGGATGTCACGTACGACGCGGCGAAACTTTCTGGCACGACTGCTGGCAAGGACAACATCATCGCGCGCTCGGCGATAGCACGCGGCGATCTTCGCTTCATTTCGAATGAACAGGAAGCACACGCGCGCGACGTCATGCGAGAAATCGTTGCGAACCATCTGCCAGGCACTACCGCCGCCATAACATTCGAAGACGGCAATCCAGCTATGCCGCCAACGAAGGGGAACTATGCGCTCCTCGCAAAGCTGGATTCGGTGAGCCGAGCATTGGGTCAGGGGCCGGTAGAGGCGTTGGATCCGGGTGAACGTGGAGCCGGTGACATTTCCTTCATTTCTGATCGGGTGGACGCACTCGACGGACTCGGTGTGATCGGCTTCAGATCGCACAGTCCGGACGAGCGTGTTGACTTGCGATCGATCGCGCCAGCCACGATTCGCGCGGCTGTTCTGATTTACCGACTCACTCGCTGAGTTCTGTGAACGCTGCACGTAATTCAGATGTGCCCGTGACTGCCATCTGTGCGACCATGCGTCCATAAATCGCGCCGATCACGTTGCCTGTTCCGTTGTAACCACCAATCGCCCATACGCCCGGGCGTGGCTGTTCCATGACTGGAAGAATTCCATCGGAGTACGCGACCGACGCAGCCCATCGGCGCGTGACTGGCTGTTGCACACCAACGACCGTTCGCAGGACTGACTCGATGCAGTCCTGCACTTCTTCCGTCGGTTCAGAGTCGAGTGTCCATTCCGACGTTTCAAACATGTCGCGGCAACCGCCAAGCACGACTCGACCATCAGGTAACTGTTGCCAGTAGTCGTAACCCCAGCGTCGGTACACGGGATATCGGTAATCGACTTCAGGAGCCGGTCCTGTCGAGAGCATCTGAAGGCGCGCCGTGCGGATACGACCAGCGAGCTCGGGGAGGAGAACCTCCAGTTTTCCATCAACTGCAACGATGATCTTCCTGCACCTGATCCTGCCGTTTGCAGTATTGACCTCGCCGTCGCTGAGCGAGATCGCACGCGTGTGCTCATGTAGTGACGCACCTTCCTGCGCCAACCTGTGCGCAAGTATCCGGCATCGCTCCAGAGGATTGAATGCGGCATCGCTCGGGAAATAGAGTCCGGTGCCTTCCTGGCCCTCGTATCGCTCAACAGGAAATCCGTCTGCGAGCATGGCCTCGAACTCGAGATCGCAGTCTCGCTCTTCCGCGTCGGAAGCAGCGATGCGAAGAGAGCCTGTTCGTCGTACGCATGCGGCTGTCTCGGTGGCGATACGACCGATCTCATCCAGTGTGAGCTGATAGATATCTCTGGCCCGTGAGTGACCGAGTCCCGCTATTGCCTTGTGATGGAACGCAGCGGTGCCGGCGAGAAGAAATCCTCCGTTCCGGCCAGCGGCTCCTCCGCCGACGATTCCCGCGTCAACCCCGATCACCTTCTGGCCGAGTCCGAGAAGCTCTCGAATGCACGAGAGCCCTGAGCCGCCCAGGCCGACTACGCAGACGTCGGCCTGGGCCTCTCCACCAAGCGCCAGGAACGATTCGGCGGCCAGGCGTTCTGTCCAGGCCGGGCTGTTGGGCGTCGGGTAGGGCGGTAATTCGGGGCGATCGGTCCGGCTGGTCGGCGAATCCATGTTGCCAGAGACTAGCTGGACGGCCCCCGAGCGGCAAGCGAGCCGGATTTCCGAATCGGAACACGGCCCTCGTCACTAAGGGTAAGAACCGTCTTCAATTTTTGATAAATACTTGACGAGTCCGTGTCCGGGTGACATTGTAACGGCGTTTCATGAAACCACGTTCCAAAAACCCGGCACCGCCTGGTACCCAGGCCGTGAGTCGTGCCATCGCCATTCTCAAGGCGATGGCGCAGCCCGGCGCGAGCTCCATCCATGGCTTCGGGATCACGGAGCTCGCAGGCTTGCTCGAGATCAACAAGGCCGCGGTATTTCGACTGCTTGGCGCCCTTGAAGTCGACGGGATGGTAATCCGCGATGCCGCAAGCGGCGCGTATCGACTCGGACCCGCACTCATCGCGCTTGGTGCCTCGGCGCTCGGATCAACAGATCTGAGCGCCGCTGCGCATGACGAGCTTCTGGAGCTCGTTCGCCAGACCGGCGAGACGTCGACGCTTGAGGTCCTCGTGGGAAGCGAGGTACTTCTCATCAGCGAAGTGCAGGGTCATTTCCTGCTTGGCGGAAGTCCGGAACTCGGCATGCGCTGGCCGGCACACGCAACGGCCACCGGTAAGGTTCTACTCGCTCGATCCCAATCCCCTAAGATCCCGACCGAACTTCTGAAGCGCACCGCGAAGACGATCGTGTCGCGCCGAGTCCTCGATCAGGAGTTGGATCTGGCACGCGATAATGGTTACGCGGTCGCGACAGACGAACTGGAAATCGGTTTCACAGCGGTCGCTGCGCCGGTAAGAAATCATTTTGGATCTGTGGTGGCAGCGATCAGTGTCAACGGTGCAACCAGCCGGATGTCCGGTTCGGCGCTTGACAACATGATCGACCTCGTTCGCGACGCCGCGGACCGTGTGTCGCGTCGGCTCGGTGCAACAGCGGCGATGCTCGAGCGAACATCCGCATCGCGAACATCCGCATCGCGAACACCCGCTGTGGATCGCAAGACTGCGGTACGTCAGAAGCAGCGCGAAACGTCACTAACAAGATGAAGACAGGGAGCAATACGAAATTGTCAACCTCTTTCACCCTGGATCGTATAATGAATCCAGTCGCGCTCATCAGGCGAGTTGGAAATACGCTCGCGAGCGTCGCGTGTGCCGCGATCATGTGTTACTCCATGATCGGTCTGTCGGCATCGAGCGCAGCAGCGCAGTCGACCCGACCACGCGGCACACTGTTGATCGTTGGTGGCGGAACTCAACCGCACGATCTGGTTGTCCACTTCGTTGCGCTCGCAGGTGGTCCTGGTCATGCGCGCATCGCGATCCTGCCAATGGCGAGCGAGGAATCCGCGGAATCCGGCGCCGAGAAGAAAGCTGAGCTCGATAGTCTTGGCGCTGATTCTTTCGTGATCGATGTTACTCGCCAACAGGCAGACGCGGACTCGATCGTGAAGCTTCTCAGGAGCGCAACCGGTATCTGGTTTCCCGGTGGCGATCAGGTACGTCTTGTCGATCACCTGCAGGGCTCGGCTGCATTGCGTGAGATCCACGCGCGATATCAGGCTGGTGCAGTCGTTGGTGGAACTTCGGCCGGCGCAGCCGTCATGAGTGACTCGATGCTTACCGGCAATCAGTTCTTTCCCGGGGTTGCCGCGTCAGTGGACTCGGGAAGCACACCGAAACGGATCGGACGACACGTGATCGAGATCATTCCCGGTTTCGGCTTCCTGCACGGCGCGATTGTCGACCAGCACTTCATCACGCGCGCTCGCGCCAACCGACTGTTCAGTGTGATCATGGAGCGGCCGTCGCTGATAGGCGTGGGAATCAACGAGGGTACTGCGCTGCAAGTCAACAGCGACGGCCGCTGGCAGATTCTCGGGGCGAGCGCGGTCATCGTCTTCGACGCGCGCCATGCCACCGTTACTCCGAAATCCGTGCCGCTACTCGGTGCGTTCGGTATGAACGTTTCTGTACTACCAGCTGGAAGCACCTTTGATCCTCGTACAGGCAAGGCCACACTGCCGAAATGAGCATGGATATCACGCACCTCTTGCTGCGGACCTGCCCCGAGTGCGACACGGCTCGACGGCGGCCGCGTACAGTACCACCACAGCGCAGTTCTCATCCTATCAGTGGAGAAACCGTCGTGAGATTTATCAGTTACGCGTGGAGATACTGCATCGCCACCGTCATCGGAGTCGCGCTTTTTGCCGCAGCATCACCGCAGCAGGTGCGCGCACAGGGAGGAGGAATCATCAGAGGAACAGTGACCGATGTTTCGACTCAGCAGCCGATTACGGGTGCGCAGGTGCAGGTCGTTGGAACGACGCTCGGAGCGACGACCAACGACCAGGGAGCCTATGTCATTCGAGGTGTGAGCGGGTCGACGGTCACGGTACGAGCACAGCGCATCGGCTTCTCGCCGATGACGCGCGAGGTCACGGTCGCTGCCGGAGCAACAGCTGCAGCGGATTTCGCTCTGAAGCCAATCGCAACGTCACTCTCGCAGGTGGTCGTCATTGGTTACGGTTCCAGCAGCCGACGTGACGTCAGTGGCGCGGTAAGCAATGTCAGCGGTTCTGAAGTAACAGGTGAACCGCTCGCCGGCGTTGATGCCGCATTGCAGGGCAAGGCGCCAGGCGTCCAGGTTACACAAAACTCGGGCAATCCAGGAAATGGCATCACGGTGCGCATCCGCGGATCCGCCTCGGTGTCGGCGAGCAATCAGCCGCTTTATGTAGTCGACGGCGTGCCGATCCAGCAGGAGAACTTCTCGCAACTTGGTTACTCGGGTCAGGACGTTACCGCGATCACATCGCTCGATCCGAACGAAATCGAGTCGATTACGGTCCTCAAGGACGCGGCTTCGGCTGCCATCTACGGATCGCGCGCGTCGAACGGTGTAATTCTCATCACCACCAAGCGCGGTCAGGCGGGCAATGCGCACTTTACATTCGGCGCATCGCTCGGACAGCAATCGGTCGCCAGGAAGCTGCCATTACTGAATGCCAAGCAGTACATCGCATACATGGCCGAAGCCGCGACAAACGATGGCTATGATGCGGCAGATGAAGGCTTTGGTGTCGGGGTTGACGACAAGACGTCGACTGATTGGCAGGACGCCATTTTCCGCAACGCCCCGGTGCAGAACCTGAGCCTCGGAGTTTCCGGCGGGAGTGACAAGATTCGATACTACGTATCCGGTTCCTATTTCAACCAGACCGGCGTAGTCATCGGTTCTTCATACCAGCGTGGGAATGGGCGAGCGAATCTGGACATCAATGCCACTGACCGGCTCTCGATCAGTACGTCCGTCGGTCTTTCGCGGGAGATGAATTACCGTGTCCAGAGCGATGGATCACTCGAAGGAATCGTCACGAATGCGATCGGCAATCAGCCACAGTTCCCGGTTTACAATGCGGATGGGACGTTCACTGATCCGGACATCGGTCTGAATTATCCGAACAGCGTCGCGCTCGCCACCTACAACAGCTCGCCGACCAGTACACAGCGAACTCTTGCCAACATGGAAGGCCGCTATACACTGTCCAGCGCTCTGACGTTCACGGGCCGCGTTGGAACTGATCTCCTCACAATGCACGAGCGTCAGTGGCAATCTCCACTCGTATTGGGGACCTATTCGTCGAGCGTGAACGGTATCGGTAAGTCGGGCTACAGCACGGGCGACAAGTTCACTGGGGAAGGATTCTTCACCTACAACGGGAAGTTCCATGATTCATCGACGTGGACTGTCGTTGCTGGTGGCAGCACCGAACGCAACTGGGATGAACTCAATTTCGTCCGCGGCGAACAGTTCAGCAGCCCGGAACTGCACGACGCCGGAAGCGCAGCTAGCATCACTGATTACGATGCGAGCCGGAGTCAGCACAATCTCGTGTCGTACTTCTCTCGCGCCAATCTTTCGGTGCTCGACAGATACCTGCTCACGGCAAGCATCCGCCGCGACGGTTCTTCACGGTTTGGTCAGAACAGCCGGTACGGATTGTTTCCGGCAGTTTCCGCGGGGTGGATCATCACCAGCGAGCCGATGTTCAGTTCTCTTGCGCGTCTTGGTACCATCAAGCTCCGTGGAAGCTACGGCGTAACGGGAAACCAGGGCATCAGTGACTTCGCTTATCTCGGCACCTACGCGGCTGCGAACTACGGAACCGCCCCTGGCATATCGCCCAATAATTTCGCGAATCCCGATCTGAAGTGGGAGCAGACCAAGGAAGGTGATATCGGTTTTGATTGGACCGGATTCGGCGGCAGAGTCGCGCTCATTGCGGACTACTACAACAAGAAGACGTCCAACCTTCTGGTCAATCGCCCGATCACAACGACCAGCGGTTTCTCAACCTTCTTCGACAATGTCGGAGACGTCAAGAATACCGGTATGGAATATCAGTTGACGACGCAGAACCTCACCGGGTCTCGTCTGGGCGGCCTAACCTGGTCGACCGACTTCTCGTTCTCCACGAATCACAACGAGGTCACGGCTCTGTATGACAATCAGCCGATCTACGGCGGTACATACAGTCTCAACACCGCACGCGTTGGCGCGCCGCTCGGCGCATTCTACATCCTGAAATTCACGGGTGTGGATCCGCAGACCGGCGACGCGGTCTACCAGGACACGAATGGTGATGGCTCGATCACAGCTGATGATCGCATCGTAGCGGGTAACGCAACGCCAACGTACTGGGGCGGGCTCACCAATACTTTCACGTGGAAGAACTTCGACCTCAAGGGCTTCCTTCAGTTCAGTGGCGGCAACAAGATATTCAACGGTATTCGCGTGTTTGCGGACGATGGCGGATACAATCTGGATAACAAGCTCGATTACGTGCTGAGCCGTTGGCAGAAACCGGGTGACATAACCAGCGAGCCGCGCGCGAGCTACGATGGCAATTCCGGGGCACGTGAGAAGTCGACACGCATGCTGGAATCGGGTTCGTATACTCGCCTGCAGGAGGTGACTGTGGGTTACAGGATTCCGAACGGGATGCTGCACGTCGGCGGTCTTCAGAACACCCGGCTCTACGTGTCGGGTCATAACCTGCTGACATTCACCGGATATCGCGGCTACAGTCCAGACGTCAACAGCAACGGATCCGAATCGAGCATCGGGCTCGGCTTCGACTTCTTCGCCTATCCACCCGCACGGACGTTCACGTTCGGCATTTCAAGCGAGTGGTAGACATGAGATATCAAATGAGATATCAAATGAGATTCCCAACACGGTCCAACTCATCAATGCGACCCAGACTGCTTTCACTCTTGCTGCCGGTAGCATTGGCAGGATGCAGTTCGATCCTCGATGTTACGCCGAAGAATACGGTTCCCGATGCCACCGCAATAGCGGATGCCTCCGGCGCTCATTCGGCGCTCAATGGTGCGTACGCCGGCCTGCAGAGTCTGGCGTATTACGGCGAGTCGTATGTCGTGTTCTCTGAAGTGTTATCAGATAATGCGACCCATACCGGTACCTTCACCAGCTACGCCGACGCGGATAATCACCAGCTCGCTTCGGATAACACCGAAGTGAGTGCGATATGGACGGCGATCTATGATGATGTCAATCGAACAAATGAGATCATCACGAAAGTTCCGGCTATCACAGGGATGTCCAGCGATGACAAGAACGAGGTGCTGGGCGAAGCGTACTTCCTTCGCGCGCTGAACTATCACAATCTCGTACGACTCTGGGGTGATGTTCCGCTGCGGCTGCAACCTGTCACTAGCGTTGCGGACGCGGCCAGCATCACGCGATCGTCGACTGCCGATGTGTACAGTCAGATCCTGTCCGACCTCGGCAACGCCGAGACGCTGATGACAAATACCGACCAGACTAACGAAGCTTCGGTGGGCGCTGCGTACGCTCTTGATGCACGCGTTCGGCTGTACATGCAGGACTGGGCCGGTGCGGAAGCCGCAGCGGCCAAAGTAGAAGGAATGGGTTATACGCTGGCGACCAACTTCTCCGATCTCTTCAGCCCGACGGGAAACGCTACATCGGAAGACATTTTCCGGGTTCTCTTCACGCCGGCGCAATACAACGAGATCGGCTACTACTATCTCACCAAGAACCTTGGTGGACGTTACGAAGTTGCGGCCGACTCCGGCGCGATCGTTGCGTTCGATCCGGCCTCGAACGGGAATGCCAAGCAGTATAATCCGTCCGATGTTCGCGGCCAGTACTCCATCGCCCTCGATGGCAGCAGAGTGTATGCGGCCAAGTATCGCACCGCGACTGGAGCGGAGCACGTACACGCGATTCGGTTCGCCGAGGTAATTCTCACTCGTGCCGAAGCACTGGCGCAGTTGAATCGCCTGCCGGAAGCGGTTGACGAATACAACCGTACGCGCGTGCGTGCGGGACTCACTCCCGATGCGCGCCTCGGTCGCACCCAGGCAGATGTCCTCGCGTCGATTTACCAGGAACGGCGGCTGGAGCTCGCGTTCGAGGGCGACAGGTGGCCCGACCTTGTGCGCAGGGGCGTTGCTGCGTCGACGCTTGGGATTTCGTCCAGCCAGACTCTGCTTCCGATCCCGCAGGGCGAACTCGACACCGCACCAGGTCTGACGCAGAATCCAGGTTATTAATCTGGCATGGCACCACGAACGCGGGGCATGGCCGAAATGCCATGTCCCGCGTTTGCATTATCGGCCACATCAGCCACAGCGCATCCAGGAATTATCGCTGCGGCAATGACATGTTGAATTTGGAGACTCTGTGATAATGCTGTTCCAGAAGACGCGATGGTATACCGTAATCGTCGTTCTGACCGTGGCTGCCCGTGTTCTGACCGCTCAGAGCACGGATTCGCGAAACTCCAGTCCGAACCCAGGCAAGGATTCGACGGCATGGACCGCGGACGATCTCCTGCTGTCCGAGGATGCGAAATCGTTCCGGATTTCTCCAGACGGTCAAAGTGTCGCCTGGGTTCAAACGGCAATGGACAGGACGAAAGGACGCACGATATCGAATCTCTATGTCGCTCCAACCCGCGGTGGCGCACCTGTACAGCTGACGAAGGGAAATCACACCGTTTCCACGCCTCGCTGGTCGCCTGACGGGAAGCGCGTCGCGTTCATGGCGTCGTTGCCGCTGCCTGGAGATTCTGCGGCCAACGTTCACTCTGCCTCGACCCAGATCTGGAGCGTAGATCCTCATGGCGGCGCGCTCTCGCTCGTAACAAGAGTTGAAGGAGACATTGACGATTTCGCATGGAAATCGCCCAGCGTAATAGTGTATCTCGCCGAGGAAGAGCCATCCGCTTACGGGCGTCTCATGCGCGATCGGAAGGATGACTCTCGAGTTGTGGACGATTCATTGCACGAACCACCCGATCGTCTGTTCTCCGTTGATCTCGAGTCGCACACCACTCGTCGACTGACAGAGAACACCGATTGGATCCAGGACTTCGCCCTGTCTCCAGACGGCAACACCGTGGTGACGGTTCACGAGCGCTCGCTCTCGGAAGGATATGACCAGAAGATTCCATCCATAACTCGCCTGACCAATCTCGCGACAGGGAGCAGTAGCATCATATACGATGGAAAGCGGACCATTCCGTACAACCTCGTTTGGGCGAACGATGGCGCAGGTTTCTACTTCGTCAACGACACAACGACCAGCCCGCGATACCGTACCGCGACCGTCGCGCTTCTCGATTACTACGATCTTGCGTCGGGCAAGACGTTTCCCGTAGATCGTACCTGGAGCCGTGCAGTCGCTGGTAACTTGCGCGCGACGCCAGACGGTATCATGGTCAATCTGGCGAACGGTGTATTTGTCAAACCGGCACGATTCATCAAGCAAGCCAAGCCCGGCCAACTGATCTGGACGAGAGTAGATCTCGATGGCGTGCACGTGGCAAACAGCTTTGACTTTGACGTATCTGCTGATGCGCGCGCCATGGTGTATCGTTACACTCGCGCAAACGTGCCGCCGCAACTCTTTGGCGCTACTCTGACTCAGTCCCAGGTCGCGCAGGATATACAGGTCACGCAACTGAATCCATCTCTTGTCGGCAAGCCGCAGCCAACAGTCGAGGTTGTGCACTGGAAGGGCGCGCGGGATGAACCCGTCGAGGGTTTGCTTACATATCCGCTGCAGTACACTCCTGGAAAGCGCTATCCGCTGATCCTCACGATTCACGGAGGCCCGGCGCTCGCGGACCTGGATGAATGGAAGCAAACATGGTCGTATCCACGGCTGCTGTTGAATCAGAAGGGCGCGTTCACGCTTCAGATCAATTACCACGGTAGTGCGCGTTATGGCCTGCATTGGGTCGAGTCGATCTGCTGCGGCAACATCTACGATCTCGAAACGCCAGACCTCGAACGCGGCATCGAGTATGTCGTCTCGCGTGGACTTGTTGACACCACGAAGCTTGGCTCGCTCGGTCACAGCTATGGCGCGATCCTCACAACCCAGTTGACCACGATCGATCCACGTCTCAAGGCCGCGTCTGCCGCTGCTGGTGACGTGGAATGGTTCAGTGACTGGGGGGTCGTCAGCTTTGGTGCGTCGTACGACAACTACTATTTCGGCTCCAGTCCCTGGGATGACCCCGAGCTCTACCTGCAGAAATCGCCCGTCTTCCGCTTCGACAAGGTTCGTACGCCGACCATCATCTATCAGGGAACAGATGACAGACAGGTGCCGCCGGGCCAGGGCTGGACCTACTTCAGAACGCTACAGCAGATCGGGAAGGTTCCGGTTCGGTTTGTAATCTTTCCTGGCGAGGGCCACAGCCCGAGCAAGTACGTCCATCAAAGACGCAAGATCGATGAGGATATGGCCTGGTTCGATCGCTATCTGTTCGGTATCAGGGACAGTGCCGACGATTGGCTGAACCTTCCCTGATGATCCGTAGTTGCGGACGTCGCATCAGAGTCGGGCCGTTCGCTGTTATCTTGGCGGATGGCCCGACTCGCGTTTGACAGCGCCAAGCCAGTACCAGCGCCCGCACCGCCGCGGATCTCACCCGTCTGGGTCCTCGGCGCGTCAGTAATCGGCATCTCTGTAGCCGGGCCGCTTACACGGTTGTCGTCCGCGGATCCGCTCACGATTGCAATCGGACGCATCGCGTTCTCGCTGATCGCGATAGCCATTATGCTCGGTATCACCGGCGAGTGGAGACAGTTTCGGAAGTTGCTGGGGATCGAGTGGGTCCTTGCAATCGGCGCTGGCGTCGTGCTGGCACTGCACTTCTGGTCATGGAATGCATCGATTCATCTCACGACCATCGCGGCTTCGACGACCCTCGTTACTAGCCTGCAGCCTGGTTTCGTTGCGATTCTGTCGATCATCGTCGTTCGCGAAATTCCGAGTCGACAACAGATGCTCGGTCTCGCCATTGCTACGGTTGGCGCGATCTCAATAACGCTGCCGGATTTTGTGAGCGGAGCTGCAACAGAAGCGACGCGCAACCCGCTGCTCGGCAATATGCTGTCCATCGGAGCGGCAGCAGCTGCGGCGACGTACATGGTAGTCGGAAGAAGGCTCCGCTCGCGTCTCGGCGCATGGTCTTACGTCGCACTCGTATACAGCGCGGCACTCGTCACACTGCTCGTGATCGCGGCGATCGCGGGAATCCACGTCGCGCCTCAGCCGTCGCGCGATGTCTGGATCTTTGTTGCGCTCGCGATCGGGCCGATGCTACTCGGCCACACCGGAATGAACTGGGCACTGGAACATCTCCCCGCCTACGTCGTCAATCTCACGATGCTTGGAGAACCTGTCGGTGCAACGCTGCTCGCGATCGTTCTACCGGGAATTCACGAAGTGCCAAAGTGGAGCACACTCGCCGGCGGTGCGATAATCCTCACCGGCTTTCTGGTTACCGTCTGGAATCGCAAGGATATTACCAGGCAGGCTGAAACTCCCTGATTCCGAATGTTGGCGCGTTACGGGGTCAGCGGCCGTTTCTTCCGATTGCCGCCCGCACGGCTTCGCGCATCGCCATGAGCGAATCGTCTTCTGCAGCACTGGAATCCTCGCGAACGTGAAGCTCGATTCCTTCCGCAACTTCGACGCGACGCCACGTAATCGGTTCATCGGCGCGGAGCGCGACCTGATCGGCACGCACAACCAGCGCTGGCTCGAGGGAACCTGCAACGCGCTTCTCCAGAACGTCGCCGGTGAGCGTGCGTACTTCTTTCTTGATTGCTTCGAGTGACTGTCCTTCACGCTGACGAATCTTCACCGTGAGGAGTTGCAGCAGATGCCGGTAGTGGTACGTCGCCGCTGTGCCGGTACCGTCGGGCCGATCCATCAGTCCTGCCGAAACGTAGAATCGCACCGACCGTGCGGACGGCGCAGCTCGCGCCGATGCGTTGGTCGGTCGTATACCCGCCGAGTCTACTAGACTGGCGGCGTGCGCGGCGAGCCCTCTGGCATTCCAGGGAGCGTGCTTTGCGTGAGCGCGGAGGAGGGCAACCGGCGATTCAGCCATGTGGATAGGATAACGTTAAAATCGTCCGGTCGCTCGTCTTGCGGAAGATCGCCGGCCGGCGAAAGAATATGCACATCGAAGTCGGGTTTCAGCGACCGGAAGCCACGGATTTCCTCGACAGGAGCGATTTGCGCCTCCTCCCCCCAAAATAACAGTGCCGGTTGATGCAGCCGTCTCAGGGCCCGCCGTATGTCGATGTTCAGATGACCGGCGATGAATGCCGCCGGTGCATGCCTGGCTCCCCGCTGGTGCGCGACGTCATATGACGTGTCCATCAGCTCATCCGTGACCAGCGTGTTGTCGGCGTAGGCCTCTTCCAGCCAGCGTCGTATGTTCCTGCGCGATGCCAGCGCGTTGAAGGCTGCAGTCCCTACAACTGGAGAGTCGATCGCCATTCTTCCGGCATCTCCGCTCACTCCAGCAGCATCATTGAGTCGAGTCAACCCGGTTGGCTGGATCAGTGCCAGTGTGGGAAAACGGTGCGGGTCGCGCGCGCCCAGTATGATCGCATATGCGGCGCTCAACGAATTGGCCACCAGCGTGCATGGCCCACCGATAACCTGCGCCACGAAGTCCGAAATCAGTGAGATATAGGTACGCGATGAGTATCGGATAGCTGGGCGGTCCGAACGCCCAAATCCCAGGAGATCAATTGTGAAAACCGTGTGATCTCGCGCCAGATAGTCGACATTATGGCGCCATTCATACGACCACGCTGCTGCATGGATCCCGTGAATCAACAGCAAGGCTGGCCCTTCGCCGCGCTTGGTAAAGGAGATCCTTCGCCCGCGCCAGCTCCAGCCGCCCTCTTCGCCGCCGATGAGATTCGGAATTCGGTCGACCCCACGTCGAGCGTACGCATTGTACGCCGCCGCAGCGCCGAGCAGGGCTCCGCCCGAGAGGAGGAGCCGGCTCCAGATCGATCCTCCGCCCTCCCCCGAAGGGGAATCATCTTCGTTATCAAAATCGCGTCTCATGTGGTATCGAGCCATGTCTGGAACCGGTCGTATAAGGTCTACCTGATATAACTGGCACATCCCGGGCCGAATCGGGTTGCCGACAGATGCGAAGAAGGCCCCCGGAGGGGCCTTCCTGGTGATCCGCGAGGTAGAAATCCCCGCGTCTTATCGCCGTCCGCGGCCGACTGGTTTGGCATGTTTGTGCGTCGGCTTGCGAGCCGCGGTCTTCTTGCCGGCCGACTTCGAACTACCTGCTTTCTTCGTCGCGCTACTTGCTTTGCGCGCGGCGGGCTTGTGGGAAGCGCCCTTTGTTGCCGGTTTCCTGACCGACTTCGAAGTCGCCTTTTTAGCTGCCGTCCTAGCCGCCTTTTTAGGGGCGCTCTTGGTGGCGCTTTTGCGCGCCGCGCTCACCTTTTTTACAGCGGCCTTTTTGGGGGCCGTCTTTTTTGCGGCGGCTTTTGGCGCAGCCTTCGATACCGGCTTGGAATGCGATTTTACTGCAGGCTTGGACGCCTTCTTTGCCGCAGCCTTCGACGTCGGTTTGACAGGCGGTTTGACAGCCGCCTTGGGAGCCGGTTTCGCGGCAGCCTTTGGCGCCGGCGTCGGCTTGGCGGGTGACTTTTTGGCCGCGGCCTTGTTCGCGCGTGGCACAGGCGCGACTACGATCACCTCGACCGATTCCACATCCTCATCGACGTCATCGACATCATCAATGTCGTCCACATCATCGAGCTCATCGTCGAGATCATCATCATCCACGGAAGCGGCGGAACGCGACGCCGGAACCGGGGGTGCCGAACTGAGCGACTCGAAAATGGACGTTCCGCCGGAGGATGTGTTCTTCTTGCCTGATCCCTTCGGACGACCGCGGCGTCCCGGTGCGCGTACCAGCGGCCCGGTCTCGTCGTCATCGAGATCTTCGATGCCCATGTTCTGGGCTGCGCTTGTCGGGAAGAGATCCGCATCCTCGTCCTCGGCTGCCGAATCACCTTCAGCGGCGTCTTCATCATCCTCGTCGAGATCTTCGGCGCTGTCCCAGAGCTGGTCACTGTTGTCGCTGTTGATGCTCCAGCCGCCTTCATCGTCGTCATCTTCGTCGTAACGCGACCGACGGCTACGACTCCCGCCGCCGTATCCGCCGAGGTCGTCATCATCGTCGTCCGCGAAGCGGAACGTCTCTGGCACCTCGTCTCTGCTGGGCATTGCCCTCTCCTGTCTGGGGATTTCCGATTTATCTATCGCGCGTTGCACGTCGTGTGCCCTCTACCGTCGCGGTTCCTTACGATCCTGTACACGTTGCGCGGGATGATACCAGCTTTCACGCCGTGGTCAAGGAGCAGTATGAAGAGCAGTCTAACACCCTTCAGTCTGCAGCGGCATCAACAACGACTCGCAGTGTCGACGAGCGCCATTACCGGCTTCTCAAACTCCAGCGTCGATGTCGGTCTGGTGCCGCTTGTACTCCGGAAGGTTCTTGGCCAGCTCCCGCTTCTTCACCCGCTCGAACGTCGATTTGTACTCGGTATAAGCCGAGGTGTTTCCGGATAGTTTCGCGGACTGGGCGGCGAGGATGAGACCCAGCAGATGGTCGGGCTGCTGTTGCAGTATTGTATCAGCCTGTGCCCGGGCAATCTGGAGAGCGCCAGCTACCTCTCCGATTCGCCCGACGTCGAAGCGCTGATCCGCATCCAGGGGGTGCCCCTGTTCGGACTCGACCATCTGGTATGCCTGTACAGCCATCGGCGCGAAGAAGGCAACCGAGTCTGCCTTGCCCTGATCATTTAGTCGCATAACGCGATCAAATAACTTGTTAGCAATATCCGTTGGCGAAAGGTTCGATATGTCCGGCGCTCTGACTCCCTGGGCAGCTGAGCCGGCGAATGGGGCGGCGCCCGACGCCACGTCGCCACCGGCTGCGCCGACATCGACCGTCGGATTCGGCAGCGCGTTCATCGGCGCGTCGACCGAGGAGCCGCGTTTCGCGTTGAAGCCCTTGCTCGCCAGCATCGCGAACAGGGTGAGGAACGCGATCGCGGCAACGGCCCACGGCAACGTATTGGCCATGGTTGCGCCCGACGACTGTGCCTGAACTGGCGCGCCCGTCGCGCCTCCACCGGCGATCGTCCCACAGTGGTGGCAGAACTTGGAGCCAGGCGTGAGCGGCTCACCGCATTTTGCGCAAGGCGCGCCATTCAGAGGTGCGCCGCATTCGGTGCAGAAACGACCGGTGCCAGGCGCTGAGCAGCGAGGGCAGGCGGTAGGAGTTGGCTGTGACTGATCTGTTGACATCGTGCCGGTAAATCTAGACACCAACACCCTCGAGAGTTGATGCCAGTTTGCGGCGCTGGCAGCGATTTCTTGCGCGCTACCTCACCTTGTGGTACGTGCCCATGAGCTGTGCAGTGCCGAGCACGTGACCTTTCATTGCAGTTTCGAGATCGGATTTTGTGGGATGGGAGAGTGTGAGCGTGGTGTCGAGCGCGCTCAGCTTGAAGAAATATCGGTGAGTGCCGATCGGCGGACAGGGGCCGCCAAATTCAGCCTTCTTCCAATCATTCAATCCCTCACTCGCCCCCGCCGGCATTGCTCCCTTTCCGGCGCCTTCAGCCAGCTCGGTTACGGTCGCTGGAATGTTGTATGCCACCCAGTGTACATAGGTCATCTTCGGATGGGCCGGGTCGGGAGCATCGGGGTCATCCACGATGATCGCAAAGCTCCTGGTTCCGGCCGGAGCGCCGGTCCACGCCAGCGGCGGAGAGATATCCTTCCCCTCGCAGGTATAAACAGTAGGGATGCTGCCGCCCTCTGAAAAAGCGGCCGATGTGAGCTTGAATGACATGCTGCTGCTCCCTTGTGAAGTCTGTGGTGAGGTCGATGCTGACGCCTGTTGCACCGAGTCCGCGGTGTCCCCCGTGGCAAGTGTGGAAGAGCCGGCGAAGTCTGTCCGAGCGCTCTGGCCGCAGGCGGTGATCAGCAGGAGGACGATACTTGATACGGGCTTATACATAATAGAAACCCGCTGCGTGGACCGTGCCACGGGATTCAGGAAAACGGCGACCCCATCTCCTCGTTCGCTCACTATAGATTCCTATACGCTTCCTGTACAGTCGCAGGATTCGTGGCCGACACTTACAGAGGTAGAACTCAAACTCTGGTAACGTATGCGCACCTTTGGTCCCTCACTGGCGGCGATCGCACTTGGCGTCGCGCTGGTTTCTCCCTCCGTGGCTTCCGCTCAGCGGAACAGCCGACGTTCTGCGCGTGACACCGGCACGCCGCGCACCGCGCACCGCACCGCGCCACGCGCCGCGAGTACCTCCGCCAATCCGTGTTCCGAGGACTGTGGAGATTATGCCCTCGCGATAGTCTCGGCGCTGCTTCCAAGCGATCAGCCTGGTTCGGCAGCGCCAGAATTTGTGACTCTCGTGATAGAGAATCGAGGCACGGCTCCGGCGCCAGTGTCGTTCATCTCCGTCGCTCCCAGGAACCAACTCGCCGCCGCTCGGCATTCCACCGTACCCGCTCTCGGGCCCGGTGAACGCACCACCGTCCGTCTACCGGTTGAAACCGGACCCGACGGCACCCAGTGCATTTCGATCACCATCAGTCCGGCACCCGTGCCTGATCCCGCAACCACGCAGGTGCTTGCCTCGGCGACCCCTGCACCCGATACCGAAGCCCCGACTCACCCAACCGTATCCGACTTCACAGCTCTGCCGGAGTTGCAGTACCTACCTGATCTGCCCTCTACGTTCTTCGCCCCGGACGACGGTCGCTTTGCGAACGCGGACGACACCTCGTATTTCGATGCGATTCGCAAATCAGAAGCCTTCGGCCTGCTGGACGCCTGACGCGAACACGCAGCCAGAATGATTCATGCAGAAAAGGCGGCCGCCGGGCCGCCTTTTCTGTTGCATGCCCCACACCTAGCGCTAGCACGGCACATGCACGATGATTCCATAGCTAACAGTCAATGGAGGAAGTTGTGGAATACGCAGGTTCGACGCAGACGCGCCCCTTTCGAGCGATGGTACCGCCAGTTGCCGGGATCATTTTCGCTGTAACTCTGGCATTCATGCTCCTTTTCCCGTTTGTGCGCCTGTCGCTCGACGGCGCCGGCGAGCCGGAGACGCTGCTATTCCTGACCAAGACAGATTTTGGACTCAACATCTTCGCGCTGATTCTCTTCATCGTGCCGATCGCTGGCGTCTTCCTGTCGCTCGCGCTCAAGGCGCGCACAGCGCTGCTGATCGATGCGCTTCTCGGTCTGATCGGTATGATCATGATTCCCCTGACCCTGATCACAGCCGGACATGATGCTGGCAAGGACGCCTTGCTTCAATCGCACGTCTCGCCTGGTGTTGGGATGATTTTCATTTCTGTGATGCTGATCGTCGTCACCGTCAGCTCGGGGATCGCCGCCTTCCAGACGCGGCGTTAGCCGATCGCGTCTGAGTCAAGGGAGCTGACCGGCCTGCACCCGCACGCCGGTCTGGTGCGCTGTTCGGCGTGTCACCCGTTGCGCTCGCAGTTCGACCACAAGATCTTTCGGCGATGACGACGCCCATCGAGAGTAGCCTTCGCGACGCACTCTCGACGCAGTACGAGATCGAGCGCGAGATCGGTCGGGGCGGTATGGGCGTTGTGTACCTGGCGCGTGACGTACGTCTCGATCGACCTGTCGCGATCAAGATACTCTCGCCCAGCCTCAGTGGTGACGCAGAACTGCATGAGCGACTGCTTCGCGAAGCTCGCACCGCCGCGAGACTATCGCATCCGAACATCGTTTCGATCTACACGGAAGGCGAAGCCGATGGCCGGCCGTTCATCGTCATGCAGTACGTCAGCGGCGCATCACTCGGTGACAAGGTGCGTGACTCGGGCCGCATTGCTCCGACCGATGGCGTACGTTGGCTGCGCGACGTCGCACTTGCACTTGGGTATGCGCACTCGCTTGGCGTCGTGCACCGTGACATCAAGCCGGAAAACATCCTCATCGAGAGCTCGAGCCAGAAGGCGATGCTTGCAGACTTCGGGATCGCTCGTGTCAATGAGGCTTCGAGGTTGACGGGAACGGGGCAGGTACTGGGAAGCGTCCATTTCATGAGCCCGGAGCAGGTCGTGAACGCTCCCCTGGATGGACGCAGCGATCTGTACTCGCT
>Ga0164241_10000752_pt1 | contig 49656 bp, 51 predicted proteins | sample OricomyardsoilBY_FD_108780 | JGI IMG/M metagenome (GOLD analysis project Ga0164241, IMG submission 108780) | Backyard soil microbial communities from Emeryville, California, USA - Original compost - Back yard soil (BY) | ecosystem: Environmental > Terrestrial > Soil > Unclassified | place: USA... | reverse complement strand
CAGAGCTTCTGCGACTTGCTCGACAGCGTCTACAAAGACCTCGGCTTCGACAAATACGCGATCAAGCTCGCGCTGCGCCCCGACAAGCGCTTCGGCAGCGAGGAGATGTGGGACTGGTCCGAGCAGAGCCTGCGCGACGCGGTGAAGGCCACGGGCCGCGACACCGAGACATATGGCTGGGAGGAGCTCCCCGGCGAAGGCGCCTTCTACGCGCCCAAGCTGGAGTTCCATTTGACCGACGCGATCGGGCGGACGTGGCAGGTCGGCACGATCCAGACCGACACGGTACTGCCCGAGCGGCTCGACGCCTCCTATGTCGGCGACGACGGCGAGCGTCACCGCCCGATCATGCTTCACCGCGCGATCCTCGGCACGTTCGAGCGCTTCATCGGCATCCTGATCGAGCATCACGCCGGCCGCTTCCCGCTCTGGCTGTCGCCGGTGCAGGCGGTGGTCGCGACGATCGTGTCGGACGCGGACGACTATGCCAGGGAAGTCGCCGCGAAGCTGGCGGCGGCGGGAATCCGCGTCGAGACCGACCTGCGCAACGAGAAGATCAACTACAAGGTGCGCGAGCATTCGGTGGCAAAGGTCCCGAACCTGCTCGTCGTCGGCAAGCGCGAGGCGGAGGAAGGCACCGTGGCGTTGCGCCAGTTGGGCAGCGAGCGACAGCAGTTCCTGCCGCTCGACGATGTGGTGGCGATGCTGGTGGCGGGCGCGACTCCGCCGGATCTTCGCTGACCGGCGGCTTGCTAACGCGGCGGTTACCCACGATATGCAATGGCATCCGCGCCACAGCGCGCGGCAAAATCGCTGGAATGCGCGGCCTGGGGTACCGGATCGCGCTTTCTTGCGTTATTCGCGCATCTGCACGCTAAGACAATCGTACCAACAGCCACAGGAGCAGTTTCTATACGTCCTCCCATGACCCGGCGTCCGATGACGCCACCCGTTCCGCTCAACGGTCCGCGGTTCAACGAATTCATCCAGTCGCCCAAGGTCCGCGTGATCGATCATGAAGGCGAAAACTTGGGCGTGATGTACACGCGCGAGGCGATCGAACAGGCGCAGGAACATGGCCTCGATCTGGTCGAGGTGTCCCCCAATGCGGACCCGCCCGTCGCCAAGTTCCTCGACGTGGGCAAGTTCAAATACGAGGCCCAGAAAAAGGCCAACCTCGCTCGCAAGAGCCAGAAGACGCAGGAGATCAAGGAGATCAAGATGCGTCCGAACATCGACGATCATGATTATGATACGAAGATGAAGGCGATCCACAAATTCATCGGCGAAGGCGACAAGGTGAAGATCACCCTGCGCTTCCGCGGACGCGAGCTGAGCCACGGCCAGCTCGGCATGGTGCTGCTCAAGCGCGTGCAGGACGATACGGCGGAAATCGCCAAGATCGAATCCTATCCGCGCATGGAAGGCCGCCAGATGCTGATGGTGATCTCGCCGAAATAAGCGGTTTTGCCGCTCACCGGAGATTGAAGGGCGGGGCTGCGGCTCCGCCCTTTGTCGTCGGGGACAGAAGCCTGCTTTGCAAGCCGGAAAAACCAAGCCAAGATACGGACAACGTTGTCGAAGAGGTGGAGCGGATATGGCGAAGGTTTCGATGGGCTATGTCGTTGCCGCGGCGCTCGCCGCGCTGTCGCCGGGCGCGGCGCTCGCCCAGCAACCCGATGCCGCCACCGCCCCGGCGGACGAAACGATCGGCCTGCCCGGTGGCTTCAAGCTGGTCTGGTCCGACGAGTTCGACAAGCCCGGCGCGCCCGATGCGAAGAAGTGGCGCTACGACACCAGCCGCAACAAGGACGGCTGGTATAACAACGAACTCCAATATTACGCCGCCAATCGCCGCGAGAATGTCCGGGTCGAGGGCGGCAATCTGGTGATCGAGGCACGCAAGGAGCGGCTGTCGTCGATGGCCGATTATGGCGGGCAGGAATATAGCTCGGGCAAGCTCGTCACTTCGGGGCTGGCCGACTGGCGCTATGGCTATTTCGAAATCCGCGCGAAGCTTTCATGCGGCAAGGGCATGTGGCCCGCGATCTGGATGCTCGGCACCGACGGCAGCACCGGCTGGCCCGGGCTGGGCGAGATCGACATCATGGAGATGGTCGCGTGGGATCCGACCACGGTCCACGGCACGATCCACACCAAGGCGTACAATCACGTCGCCCACACCCAGAAGGGCGCGAAGACCACGATTGCGGATACCTGCGGCGCCTTCCACATCTACCAACTCGACTGGAACGCGGACCGCATCCTGATCGGGGTCGATGGCCATGCCTATATGCGCTTCGACAACGATCATAAGGGCAATCACGACGCCTGGCCGTTCGCCAGCCCGCAATATCTGATCCTCAACGTCGCGGTCGGCGGCTGGGGCGGGCAGCAGGGCGTGGACCCGGCGGCCTTCCCGTCAAAGATGGAAGTGGATTATGTGCGGGTGTGGCAGAAGCGCTGAGCGCTACCCATAGCTCACGAACGACACGACATTCCCGTCCGGATCGCGGACATAGAAGTCGGTCCCGCCCCAGACCTGACACACCACGGGCTGCGCGATCTCCGCCCCGCGTCCCGTGATCTCCTCGAACAGCGCCCGCACATCGCTCACTTCGAACGACGCCGCGATCAGCGATTCCTCGCGCGCGGCGATCTCGGCGAACCCGGGCTGGTGAACGAAGCGCAGATGCATCCGCACCCTGTCGCGCGATACCGATCCGTAGAAGGCTGGCTCGCCGTACAGAAAGTCCACCGCGAACCCCAGCCGTTCCTCGAACCAGCGCGCGCTCACGCTGACGTCGCGCACCAGCAGGATAGGAACGACTCCCGTGACGGTCATTCCACCGGCGGCTCCCACAGCTCAATCGCATTGCCTTCGGGATCGTGGATGCGCGCGAACTTGCCCATGCCCGACGAATCCCAAGCCTCGGTGGTGATCACTTCGATCCCCGCCGCGTTGAGATTATCCATCAGGCTGTCGATGTCGCTGACCCGGAAATTGAGCATGAACTGCTTGTCGGCCGGAAAATAGTCGGTGTCGGCCTTGAATGGCGCGAACACCATCGCGCCGCCGGTGACCTGCCAGGTCCATTCGTCGGTGTCGCCTCCGCCGGTCGCATTGCAGCCCGCGCCGACGCCCAGATGCTCCTTGTACCAGGCGTTGAGCGCATCGGGATTCTTCGCGCGAAAGAATAATCCACCCATCCCCAGAACCGGCATGTCATTCTCCCCTATTCGGCAGCCTGCGCCACGACCGCATCGCCGCTGGCCGCATCGAGCAACCGCCGCTCGATCGTCTTGAGCCGCGTCGCGCTCTCGATCTTATCGCCGATCAGATCGGTCAGATAGAAGGTATCGACCGCGCGTTCCCCGTACGTGGCGACATGCGCCGAATGGATCGTCACCTTCGACTGGAACAGCGCGTTCGCCAGCGCATAGAGCAAGGCCGGCCGGTCGCGCGCATTGACCTCGATCACGGTGAAGCGGTTCGACGCCTTGTTGTCGATCAGCACGTTGGGCTCGATCGTGAAAGCGTCGGCGCGCAGCCGGGGCAACGGGCGGGTCTTGAGCCGTTCGGACAGCTTGGCGCGGTTGGCGAGCGCGTCGCCGATGCCCAGCTTGATCCGCTTCAGCCGCGCCGCGTCGTCGAACGGGCGCCCGAGCGGATCCTGGATCAGGAAATTGTCGAGCGCCATGCCGTCGCGGGTGGTGTGGATGCGCGCGTCGATGATGTTGCCGCCCGCGACATGGATCGCGCCGGCGATGCGGTAGAACAGCCCGGGGTGATCCGCGGCATAGACCGTCACCAGAGTCGCGCCGCGATCGGGGTAAACTTGCGCCTCGACCAGCAGGCTGGCGTCCCCCGCCGCCTCGACAATCCGCGCATTGCGTTCGAGCACATCGAGCGGCTCGGCCACCCAATAGCTTTCGGGCAACCGCTTCCTGAGCGCGGCCATCCTTTTCTCGTCCCAGCCCAGTTCCTCGGCGAGCAGCGCCTGCTTCGCCGCGACGCGCTCGCTGCGCCCCTTTTGCTTATGGCCCAGCCGCAGCACTTCCTCGGCGCTTTCGTAGAGATTGGCGAGGAGCTGGCGCTTCCACCCGTTCCACACTCCCGGCCCCACCGCGCGGATATCGACCACCGTCAGGAGCAGCAGCATGCGCAGCCGCTCGGGGCTCTGCACCGCGCTGGCGAAATCGAGGATCGTCTTGAAGTCCGAAAGGTCGCGCTTGAACGCCGTCGCCGACATCAGCAAATGCCAGCGCACCAGCCATGCCACGGTCTCGGTCTCGGCCGGGCTCAGCCCCAGCCGCGGGCAGAGCCGCTCGGCGACTTCGGCGCCCAGCACCGAATGATCGCCCCCGCGTCCCTTGGCGATGTCGTGCAGCAGCACCGCGAGGAACATCGCGCGCCGCGACACGACCTGCCGGAAGATCCCCGTCGACAGCGGGTGATCCTCTTTCAATTCGCCCTTTTCGATCTGGTTGAGCAGCCCGATCGCGCGGATCGAATGCTCGTCCACCGTATAATGGTGGTACATATCGAACTGCATCTGCGCGACGACGCGGCCAAAATCGGGCACGAACCGCCCGAACACCCCCGCTTCGTTCATCCAGCGCAGCACCGTTTCGGGATCGCGGGGGCTGGTCAGCACATCGAGGAACAGCGCGTTGGCGCGCGGATCGGTGCGGACCTCGTCGACCAGCTTCGCGTCGCGCGAGGCGGCGCGCATCGCCAGCGGGTGAATCTCCAGCCCGTGCAGGTCGGCAAGCTGGAACAATTCAATCAGGCGGACCGGGTCTTCCTCGAAAAAATTGTCGCGCGGGATCGTGATCCGCCCGCGGTCGAGTGTGAATCCCTTCAGCTTGCGCGGGCGCTTCCACAGCGTCGGGAAGCCAAACCGCGAGCCCCGCGCGGCGAACTTCTCGTCCAGATGCGCGAGGAACACGCCCGTCAGGTCGCCGACGATCTTCGCCTGGATGAAGTAGAAGTGCATGAAGCGCTCCACCTTCGACTTCCCCGGCCGGTCGGCGTAGCGCATCCGCTCGGCGATCTCGCGCTGCAGGTCGAAGGTCAGCCGGTCCTCGGCGCGGTCGGTGATCGCGTGCAAATGACAGCGCACCGCCCACAGGAAATTCTCGGCGCGGTGGAATTGCCGGAACTCCAGCTTGGTCAGCAGCCCCGCCCCGACCAGTTCACCCGGTTCGCGGACATTATAGGCGTACTTCCCGATCCAGAAGAGCGTGTGGAGGTCGCGCAGCCCACCCTTGCCTTCCTTGACGTTGGGCTCGACCACATAGCGGCTGTCGCCCATGCGCTTGTGCCTTTGGTCACGTTCGGCGAGCTTCTGGGCGATGAAGGCGCGCGCGGTATCCGCCTGCACCTCCGCCTTGAAGCGCACCCCAGCCTCGTCATAGAGCGCGACGTCGCCCCACACGTAACGCGCTTCGAGCAGCGCGGTCCGCACGGTCACATCGCCCTTGGCCTGCCGCACCATTTCGTCGAGCGACCGCGACGAATGGCCGATCTTCAGCCCCATGTCCCATAGCGAATACAGGATCGATTCGATGACCTGCTCGCACCAGCCGGTGACCTTCCAAGGGGTGAGAAAGCCGATATCGATGTCCGAATGCGGCGCCATCTCGCCGCGCCCGTATCCGCCCACGGCAATCAGCGTCATCCGCTCCGACGTGGTCGGGTTCGCGTTGCGATGCAGCCGCTCGACCGTGAAATCCCACAGCAGCCGCAGCAGCTGATCGGTGAGGAAAGCGCCCGCCGCCGCGATCTCCAGCCCGCGCCCGGGATGCTCGGTCAGCCGGCCGGCGATTTCAGCGCGGCCCGCATCGAGCGCGTCCTTGAGCAATTTCGCCGCGGCCTGGCGCAGCTTCGCCTGATCCTTCGCTTCAAGCCCCGCCAGCGCATCCGCCAGCGCGCGCCGATCGATGATGGCACGGCGATTGGGGACGGAATCGAAGCGCGACATGGGGTGGAGATAGTGGAGCGCGTAGCAGGACGCCACTTCTTACTCCCCTCCCTGCAAGGGAGGGGCTGGGGGTGGGTTGCGAGCGAAGCGAGCTCCCGGTCACTCTCAGCAAAAGAAAAGGCCGGGCATCGAGCCCGGCCTTTTCTCACCCACCCCTTATTCCCCTCCCTTGAAGGGAGGGGAATAAGGGGGCCTTACTCTCCCGCCTTCGCCACGCCCACCAGCGCGGGCCGCAACAGCCGATCCTTGATCATATACCCCGTCTGGATTTCCTGCACGATCGTACCGGCGGGCTGGTCCGAGGGCATTTCCATCATCGCCTGGTGGCGATTGGGGTCGAGCGCCTCGCCCATCGCCTCGATCCTGGTGATGCCGTGGCGGCCGAACACCGAATCGAGCTCGCGGCCCGTCGCTTCAAGCCCCGTGATCAGGCCTTTGATCCGCTCTTCCTCGCGCAGTTCGGCGGGGATCGCGGCGAGCGCGCGGCCCAGATTGTCGGCGACCGACAGGATGTCGCGTGCAAAGGCAGTCGCGGCATAGGTGCGCGCGTCGATCGCTTCCTTCTCGAACCGGCGGCGCACATTCTGCGTCTCGGCCTGGGCATAGAGCACCGCGGCTTTGGCATCGGCCAGCTCGGCCTCGATCTCCGCCAGGCGGTCATGCTCGGCGACTTCGGGCGCGGCCTCGGCAGTCTGTTCGCGCAGGTCGGCTTCGTCGTTCACGTCCGCGGTATCCATCTTCTTGTCTTTCGCCATGGGTCCTGTTTTCTCGATTGGTTAGGCCAGCAGCCGGGCGAGCGTCGCTGCGGTGAAATCCACCATTGGCACTACGCGCGCATAATTCAACCGGGTTGGCCCGATCACGCCAACCACGCCGACCACCCGCCCGTCGAGCGCACGAACCGGCTTCGCGATCACTGACGAACCCGATAACGCGAACAGCTTGTTTTCGGATCCGATGAAAATGCGCGTCGCCTCGCCTTCCCGGGCGCTGTCGAGCAGCCGGGCAATCTCTTCCTTGCCCTCCAGCTCGTCGAGCAGTTGGCGGACGCGATCCAGATCCTCCGCCGCGCCCGCATCGATCAGCTGCGCCTGGCCGCGCACGATCAGCACCGGGCGGTGGCCGCTATCCTCGCTCCACACCGCCAGCCCGCGTTCGACCAGGGTCCGCGCCGCGCTGTCCAGTTCCGCACGCTCGTCCCTGATCTCACGCTCGATCCGCGCCCGCGCCTCGCTCAGCGTCAGCCCCGAAAGCGTCGCGCTCAGATAATTGGCGGCCTGTTGCAGCGACGACGAATCCATCCCCGGCGGCAATTCGACCACGCGGTTCTCGACCGAGCCATCGCTCCCCACCAGCACCGCGAGCGCGCGATCCTCCGCCAACGGCACGAAGCCGAACTGGCGCAACACCGGCTCGCGCTTGGGCACCAGCACCATCCCCGCGCACGCCGACAGGCCCGACAGCGCCAGCGTGGTATTGGCCAGCGCCTCCTCGATCGGCCCCGTCGATCCCGCCCGCGCCTCGATCGCCGCCCGCTCCTGCGCGTTCGGTTCGCTTGCCTGCATCATCCCGTCGACGAACAGGCGCAGCCCGGACTCGGTCGGCATCCGCCCCGCGCTGGTATGCGGGGCGGCGAGCAGCCCCAGCTCCTCCAGATCCTGCATCACGTTGCGGATCGAGGCGGGCGACAGGTTGAGCCCCGAAATCTTCGAGATCGTCCGCGATCCCACCGGCCCGCCGGTATCGATGTAGGATTCGACCAGAATGCGGAAAACATCGCGCGCGCGGTCGGTCAGTTCGTGGATCGGCGGCGAGTTCATGAGGGGGATGTAGGGCGCGAAGGCCCCGGCCTCAACGCCTCACGGAATCTCGCCGATCAAATGCTCCAGCGGCAAGGCATCGACCGCGTTGCCCACTTCCGCGCCGAGCTTCGTATCGGTCCCCACGATGCAGCCATAATAGACGAACAGCCGGCTGCGCGTCTGCGGCGGGCGCGTCCAGACCACGTCGACGCTTGGCAGGTCGGTCGCCTCGCGCGCGCAGAGCGGGGTGCCGGGCGCGTAGAGCAATTCGCCGCGCTCCGGCATCGAAGGCTTGAGCCGGTCGCGGAATGCCGCGAACTGCCCGGGCGTCACCGTGAAGCGCCGCTCGCCGATCACCGCGACATGCGCGATCCCGGTGAACACCCCAGTCCCGTCGGACGAGACCGAGACGCGATAGACCGGGCAGCTGCCTTTGCACGCGCTGGTCTCATAGGTGATTGTTTCGACCCGGAAGGGGACCGGCGGGATCGGCGGCTCGACCGCGCCCGGCCCGTGCGAACAGGCGGCGAGCGTCAGCGCCGCCGTCATGCCCAGGATCACTCGCCGCATCGCCCACTCCCCGTCGGATCGCGCACCGAGACTGGCGCGTTCCGTTCCCACCGTCTAGGTGCCGGGTCCGACATTGCAGGAGAATGAACTGATGCGCCCATCCGGCCGCGCCCCCGATCAGATGCGCGCGATCAGCATCGAACCCAATTTCACGCGCCATGCGGAGGGCAGCGTCCTGATCGGCTTTGGCGACACCAAGGTGCTCGTCACGGCCTCGATCGAGGAACGCATCCCGCCCTGGCTGCGCGGCAAGGGCGAAGGCTGGGTGACCGCCGAGTACGGCATGCTCCCCCGCGCCACGCACACGCGCGGCCAGCGCGAGGCGGCCAAGGGCAAGCAATCGGGCCGCACTCAGGAAATCCAGCGGCTGATCGGCCGCTCGCTCCGCGCCGTGACCGATCTCAAGCTGCTCGGCGAGCGCCAGATCACCCTCGATTGCGACGTGATCCAGGCCGATGGCGGCACGCGGACGGCGGCGATCAGCGGCGCCTGGGTCGCGCTGCGCATCGCCACCAGCAAGCTGCTTCAGGCCGGGCTGCTCGAAAAGGACCCGATCATCCAGCAGGTCGCGGCGGTCAGCTGCGGCATCTATCAGGGAACCCCGGTGCTCGACCTCGATTATGACGAGGACTCGAATGCCGAAACCGATGGCAATTTCGTTCTGCTCGCCGACGGCAAGATCGCCGAGGCACAGGCGACCGCCGAGGGCGCATGCTATGACGAGGAAGAATTGCTGCGTCTGCTCCGCCTCGCCCGCATCGGCGCGAAGGAGATCTTCGCGGCGCAGTTGAAGGCAGTTGGATGATCGACGAGAGCGACCAGGAGGACGAGATGCCCCGCCAGGCGATCCGCAAGCTGCAACCCGGCAAGCTGGTGATCGCCAGCCACAATCCCGGCAAGGTGCGCGAGATTCGTGCGTTGCTCGGCCCCTATGGCATCGAGCCCGTCTCCGCCGCCGAGCTCGACTTGCCCGAGCCCGAGGAGACGGGCACCACCTTCGTCGCCAATGCTGAACTCAAGGCGCTCCAGGCCGCCGACCTTTCCGGCCTCCCCGCACTCGCCGACGATAGCGGGCTGTGCGTCGAGGCGCTGGGCGACGAGCCCGGCATCTTCTCCGCGCGCTGGGCCGGCGACGGCAAGGATTTCGGCGTCGCGATGCGGCGCGTCGAGGACCGCCTCGCCGCGCTCCCCGAGGAGACGCGAAGCCGCGACGCCCATTTCGTCTGCGCCCTCGCGCTCGCCTGGCCCGACGGCCATATCGAATGGTTCGAGGGCCGCGTGGACGGCTGCCTCGTCTGGCCCCCGCGCGGCGATCGGGGCTTCGGCTACGACCCGATGTTCGTGCCCCTCGGCGGCGAACAGAGCTTCGGCGAGATGGATCCTGACGCCAAGCACGCGATCAGCCACCGCGCTGTGGCGTTCCGGCAACTGATCGATGCGGTGCTCTAACGCCTGCCCTTCGCAGCAGATAAGTTCGCGGCGCCGGAAATAGTTAAGCCGCGATAGACGCTCTTTCCGCGCAACCGCCGGCGATTTCATGCGTACCTGCAACGACCGCGCGGGGCGGTCCGGGAGGATTTATGGGATCGCTGCGTCAATTCGCCAGATTGGTGGAGCGCGCATGCGCCGCGGAACAACCCGCGCCGCGAATGCCTGACAACATGGAAGAGACGCCGTCCACGGACGAACTGCCTCAAGCCGAGGCGATCACGACTTCATCGGAAGGGGCAGCGCTGGGCAGCTAGGCCACGGCTTGCCAGCCGAAGCTGCAAAGCAGCGAAGGCTGGTGGACAGGGCTGGATTCGAACCAGCGTACGCTCTCGCGGGCAGATTTACAGTCTGCTGCCATTAACCACTCGGCCACCTGTCCTTGGGGCCCGCCAAACGGCGAGCGCGGCCAATGCCGCCCCAATCCCGCGCTGTCAACGCCTTGCGCGCCTCTCCGCGTACGCATAGCGTCCCATCCATGCAAAACCTCGTAAAATGCCTCATCTGATGGCCCGCAAAGGACATCGCCCGAGCAAGGCGCCCGCCCACCAGCCGCGCTTCTATGGCCGCCACGCCGTCTTCGCCGCGCTCGACAATCCCGAGCGCCGGGTGCGCAAGCTGTGGGGCACGCGCGAGCTGATCAGCCAGCTCGTCATGCCCTATGACATCCCGGTCACTTATGCCGAGGCCGCCGATCTTGGCCGGCTGGTCCCCGGCGATGCGCCGCACCAGGGCATCGTCGCCGAAGTCGATCCGCTGGAGGATATCTGGCTGGGCGATCTCCTCGCGCAGGGCGCGAACGACCAGCGTCCGCTCCTGCTGCTCGATCAGGTCACCGATCCGCACAATGTCGGCGCGATCCTGCGCTCGGCCGCCGCGTTCGACGCGCTCGGCATCGTCACGCAGGACCGCCACGCCCCGCCCGAATCGGGCACCGTGGCGCGCGCTGCGTCGGGCGCGCTGGAAACCGTTCCCTGGGTCCGCGTGGTCAATCTCTCGCGCGCGCTCGACGAGATCCGCGATGCGGAGTTCTGGCGCGTCGGGCTCACCGGCCAGGCCAGCCAGACGCTCGCCGAAACGATTACCGGGCAGAACAAGATCGCGCTGGTGCTCGGCGCCGAGGGCGAAGGGATGCGCCAGAATACCGAGGCGCATTGCGACGAGCTTGCGAAGCTGCCGATCAGCGATAAGGTCGAAAGCCTGAACGTTTCGAATGCCGCGGCCATCGCGCTCTATGCGGTGTCGGTGCGCTGACCTGGGGGAGAGTTTCGTGAAACACTGGATCGCCGGAAAATCGAGTTGGGCGGCTGCCTTGCTGCTTCCGCTGATGCTGACCGCGTGCCTGTTCACGCCCGGCAAGTTCGAATCGAGCCTGACCCTCCACAAGGACCGCAGCTTCACCTTCACCTACAAGGGCGAAGTGATGGCGGTCGACCTGGAGGGCATGACCAAGGACTTGGGCAAGATGATGCCATCGACCGACGATGCCGATGCCGCCCCCGATGCCGCCCCCGATGCCGATGCCGATGCCGATGCCGACAGCGACACCGCCATGGCCGAAGCGGAAGAGACGCCTGAGCAAAAGGCCGCCGCCAAGGCCGCCAAGGACGATGAATATCGCGAGCTCGCCGCCAATCTGGCCAAGGAATATGGCTACAAGACCGTCGAATATCGCGGCAACGGGGTGTTTTACGTCGATTACGCGATCAGCGGCGTGCTGACTCATGAGTTCGTCTATCCCTACAATCAGGACGCGGCGATGATCTTCCCCTGGGTGACGATCGAGCTGCGCGGCGGCGACACCGTCCGCGTCAAGGCGCCGGGCTTCGCCAAGCAGGACATGGGCGGGATGGGCCCGATGACGGGCGGAGGCAGTGACGACATGCCGAGCAAGCTCGATGGCGTCTTCACGCTCACCACCGACGCCGAAATCGTCAGCCAGAATGAAGAAGGCGGCGCGAAGACGGTGGGCGCCAACCGCGTCGTCACCTGGCGCGTCACGCCGCGCACCACCGATGCGCCGATGGCGGTGCTGCGGGTGGCGGCGCGATAGGCCTTCTTTAGGCCCCTCCCCTGAAGGGGAGGGGGGAAGGATCAATCCTCTTCGGCGATGGTCACCTTCATCCCGTCCAGCGCGTCGCTGAACGGAATCTGGCACGACAGGCGCGAATAAGCATCGCGCCCGGCCGAACTTTCGAGCAGGTCGTTCTCGTCCTCGCTCATCGGGGGCAATTTGGCCGCAAATTCCGGATCGACATGGACGTGGCAGGTGGCGCAGCTGCAGCAGCCCCCGCACAGCGCGAGCAGCTCGTCGAACCCGTTCTCGCGGATCACTTCCATCACGCTCAGGCCCGTTTCGCCCATGACCTCGCGCTCTTCCCCTTCCCTGGTCACGACGATAAGCTTGGGCATGGAAATCTCCTTTGGCGGCGTCCATGCCGCCGATCCCGCCCCGTTTCAACCTTTGCCTCAGGGAGCTACGCGATGGGCCTGACTGCCGAAGCGCTTCGTGCCGGGATCGATGCGCTGGCGGCGCGCGAGCCCGCCTTCGCCGCCGGCGTGGCCCGCGCGGGCTATCCCGAGCCGCGCATCCGCGAGCGCGGCTATGAGACCTTGCTGCGCACGATCATCGGCCAGCAGGTCAGCGTCGCCGCCGCCGCATCGATCTGGAAGAAGCTGGAGGCGGGCGTGGGCGACCTCACCCAGCCCGCCAATGTCGCCGCCGCATCGGACGAGACGCTCCGCGCCGCCGGCCTCAGCCGCCAGAAAGCCAGCTACGCCCGCAGCCTCGCCGACGAAGTCACCAGCGGCCGGCTCGATCTGGGAAATCTGCCCGCCGGCGACGAGGAAGCCATCGCCGCGCTCACTCGGATCAAGGGCATCGGCCGCTGGTCGGCGGAGATTTACCTGCTGTTCGCGGAGGGCCGCCCCGATGTCTGGCCCGCGGGGGACCTCGCCGTCCAGATCGAGATCGGCCGGTTGCTCGGCCATGCCGAGCGGCCGAGCGAGAAGCAGCTCCGGGTGCTGGCGGAGGGATGGAGCCCGTATCGCGGCGCGGCGGCGATCTTCGCCTGGCACCATTACAAGGTCGATATGGATGTGATATAAGGTTCGACGGAGGAGAGGATGTACGATCCGAGCATCATCGCGCCATTGCTGATCCTGCCGGGCATCGTCTCGAATCAGATGCTGCCCGCATCGCGGGCACGCCGCCTGCTACACCTTCTGAGCGTCACGACTCTCGCGATGGCCGCGCTCCTGGTCACGATCAGCTGGCGCCATCTTTCTCCGTCGCCAGTGCCACAGCTCGTCGCGGATATCCTTGAAGTCGTCCTGCTCCTCAGCTTGTTCGCGCTTGTGCTGGGAATCGGTTTGCTACGTTTCATCACAGACTATCGGGCCGCTACCGCCGAGCGCCGTGTGCGGGAGACCCCTCCATGATCGACCTGACCACATGGATCATGACGCTCGGTTTTGGCCTGATCGCGGCTAAAAAATGGTGGACACTCAGCGGAAGGCTGGCGACCGCCGTCAACGTCGCGGTGCTAGCGGTCGGCGCCTATCTTCTCGCCAATATCGCCTTCGACTTCCGCCTTTTCGTCCCCGTCGATCCTGCTTTCAGGGGATCGATTCGGCTCGCGCGGCTGATCGTGTCGATCGCGGTCGTCGCGTTCGTCTTCGCCAGCGTCATCCGTCAGATCATGCGCGACGAAGCGGCTCGCGTGGCGGCATTCGAGGACTGACGCCTCGTCACCCGCGTTGCCCCGGGGTCCCGCTGTCTTTCCGGCGAGCGAAGGCAGGATCCCGGCGCAAGGCCGGGATGGCGAAGAAGAGTACGCCAAGACGCTTGAAATGTTGGATTTCGTACGCTTGAATCAGCGCGGCCGCCCGTTGGACCCGCTCTTTGACATCGCGAATCTCCGGAACCGGCAACGACCGTCGCGGGGGATTCGGTCGCTCGCAAATGAAGGCGTCTTGGACTGACTTTAGGTGACTTTCCGTTTCGCACCATCCGCGAACGAGACGCGCCGCCAGTGCGAGGCCAGTGTGAGGCGAGCGTGAAGTTTGGGCGAAAATGGCGGGCTATTGCCGGTACGAGCCCTAGCCCCCCAGCGCCTCCAGCCCCATCGCCACCGCACCCATCGGCCCCGCCATCGCGCCGAGCCCCGGCGGGCCGACCAGCCGGTCCATGTCGAGCCCCGCGAACGAGCCGTAACCGCCGATGCTGGCCGTCAGCCGCTGGCGCAGCGGCGCGAACAAGCGGGCGTGCGCGGTCATCACGCCGCCGCCGATCGCGATCCGCTCGGGCGCGAAGGCGGTGACGAGATTGTGGAGCAGCCCGCCCAGGTCATGGACGAACAGGTCCCATTGCGGCCCGTCCGCGGGCAATTCCTCGCCCTTGCAGCCGAAGCGCGCCGCGAGCGCCGGCCCCGCGACCAGCCCTTCGACACAGTCGCCGTGGAACGGGCACCAGCCCTTGAAATCGTCCCCGGGCGCGCGCGCCACGCGCATATGCCCGGCCTCGCCATGCGCGAGCCCCTGCACCGGCCTCCCGGCGCTGACCAGTCCGACGCCGACCCCAGTGCCGATGGTGATATAGGCGTGGGCCGACAGCCCCTGCGCCGCGCCCCACCGCGCCTCGGCCAGCGCCGCGCCGTTGACGTCGGTCTGGATCGCCAGCGGCCTGGCGTAGCGCGCCGCGAAACGCGCGGCGATCGGCGTGCCGGTCCAGCCGGGCTTGGTGGTCGCGGTGATCGCGCCGAAATCGGCATGCCCGGGTACCAGTTCCAGCGGCCCGAAGCTCGCCACGCCGATCGCATCGAAATCCCAGCCGTCGAGCACCGCTTCGAGCGCAGCGAGCGTGGTTTCGGGATCGGTGGTCGGCACCGTCACTTGCTCGCGCACATCGTGCGGGCCGCTGGCCAGCAACGCCACGCATTTGGTGCCGCCGAGCTCGACGCCGGCGATCAGGGGTGCGCTGCTCATCCCTCGCCGCTAGCCGAGCCGGGGCCGCGTGAAAAGCCACTGACGCATCCGATCCGCTCCCCCAATGCGCGTTCCCAAAAAAAACAGCGGCGGCCGGTTATCCCGGCCGCCGCCCCCCTTATACGCTGAAGACTAGGTTAGAAGCGGCCGCGCAGGCCGATCATGACCACCCGGCCCGGATCGTACAGCGTGAACGCCGCATTCTCGAACTGGAAGTAGCTGCGCTGTTGCGCCTTGGTCACGTTCTGCACATCGACCGTCAGCTCCGGCAGGCCCTTCATGCCGGTGATCTCGGCAAGGTCGAAGCCCGCGCTGAGATCGAACTGCTGATAGTCATCATTGTAGAGCGCCGCCGTGGTGATGCCGTTCTGCGGCGCCGTCGCGGAAATGCCGCCCTGGGTGAAGGTCGTCGACCCGCGCAGCGTCACGCCGTGGTTCTCGTAATAGAGCGTGATGTTGTAGGTCAGCGGCGCGACGCCAGTGGCGACGGCAGGGGCGTTGCCCGAACCCGTCTGGCTGATCAGCGTCAGGTTGGCGTTGAAGCCGAAGCCGTTGAGACCCAGGTAGCGGCCCAGCAGGAAGTCGAGCGGCTGCACCCAGGTGGCTTCGAGGCCGTTTACCTTCAGCGTACCGGTCGCGTTGACGAGCTGGTTGAGCACGACGGTCGCACTGTTCGGGCCGCCGCGCGAGTTGATCGCAGTCTGCTGGGTCGGCGACAGCGTGTTGAAGTTCACGCCGTACGCGGCGAGATCGGTGAAGGGCACCGTGATCCCGGTGGTCACCGTGAAGCCCGTAACCGCCTTGCGGAACGCGGTGACGCCGACATAGCCCTCCGCGCCCGTATAATATTCGAATCCGACGTCGATATTGTCGGAGATGAACGGCGACAGCGACGGGTTGCCGACCGATCCGACATCGGCCGAGGGGCTGGAGAAGTTCAGGCCCGGCAGCATCGAGTTCGGATTGGCGCGAGTCATCGTCCGCGACACCGATGCACGCAGCACGGTGTTGTTGCCGACATGGAAGGCCGCGCTCGCCGAGGGCAGCCAATTGTCATAGTCGGCGTCGGTGTAGATGAAGTTGACGAGGTTCGGATAGCAGGAGCCGTCGCGGGCGTTCGCGTTGGCGCCGGTGCCTGGGCAGTCCGCCGGCAGCGGCCCGGCGCCGTCCGGATCGGTCGAGTTGCGCGGATCGGGAACCGAAACGCGGCCGCCGATCGTCTGCTGGGTCCGCACCCAGCGCACGCCGGCGTTGAACACGAGGCGGTTGTCGCCGATGTTCACGTCGCCATTCACTTCGCCGTAGAAGCCAAGCGTCCGCTCGCGGACATAGCCGCCACTCGCGCCGGTGTTCGAGCCGCCCGATTCAGGTGAGACATCGTGGAAGGCGTCATAGTTCGACGCCTGCCTGAACTTGTCCCAATCGACCGTGATGAACCCGCTCGGACCCGGCTTCAGCACGGCGGCCAGCGGCGCACCATTGGGGATCAGCGAGCCGGCATAGGTGATCGGGCCCGCGGAGCCGGCAGTGTAGCCGGTGCCATAGGCGGGATAGGTCGGATAGCCCGCCGGGTTCGGCGTGTTCAGGCCCTCGCAGCCCGGCTGGCGGTTCGGCCCGGGCAGCGAGACGCTCGGGCGATCGCCGCACACCGCATTCTGCCACGCCTGGCTGTTGTCATAGCCGCGGATCGTGCGCGAAACATCGTCATAGGCGCCGCCGGCGCGCACGTTGAGGTGCGAGTCGCCCCAGCGCACATTGCCGCGAACGCCCTTGGTATAGGTCTCGCGCCGTTCGTCCTGCATGTTCACGCGGCCGCCGGGCCAGCCGAAACTCGCGGGATTGTTCAGGTCGACGTTGCTGGTGACGATCGGCATGTTGCCGTCGCTATTGTCGTAATTGACCGTGACGCCCGAACTGCCCGGGGTGATCACCAGCACTGTCGGCGATTCGCGGTGGAAGATCGACTTGGTGTAGTTGGCATTGAGATCGACCTGGAACGTGTCGCTCAGCTCGACTTCGATGCCGGGGTTCACGCCCCAATATTGCACATGCTCGTTGTGCGGGCGGTATTCGAGGAACCACTGCGCGTTGGCATAGGTGCCCTTGGTCACCACGCAGCCATTGGTGCAGTCGCTGCGGTCATATTCGGTGTTGATCGGGATCATCGCACCGTTGCGGCCGACCCAGTTCATGTCGATGCGCTCAAGCTCGTTGCGCTTGCGGCCGAACATGCCGTCGATATAGGCGTGGATGCCGTCGCGCTTATATTCGAGGCTGGCGATGAAGTTCAGCCGCTCCTTGGTGCCGGATTCGTCCGCCGGACGGCCGAGACGCGGGATGATGCCATTGTCGATCTGAGTGATGTTCGCGCCCGGATTGAGCTGAAGCAGCAGCGCCTGATCGATGACGGTGCCGGTGGGCGCGCCGGTGATGCCGGCATTGGCCGGAACCGTGCCCGGAATCGTCCAGTTGCCGCCGCCGGTATTGTTGCGGGTCGATGCGGTGTTCTGGGTGGCGCTGAGGTTCGGGTTGGTCCAGCCGATCGTCTCATAGCCGGTGACGCGAACTTCGTTATGCACCCCCGCCACGCCGACCAGGATGCCGAAATCGCCCGAGGTGTAGCTGGCGAGGATCGAGCCGCGATAGCCCCATTTGCTACCGGCATTGCTGCCATTGGTCAGCTGGCCCGAATAAGTGATGTGCGTGCCCGGACGATCGAACGGACGGGCGGTGCGCATATTGACCGTGCCGGCCGCGCCGCCTTCGAGCATCGCCGCGGTCGGGCTCTTGTTCACGGTCAGCTGGGTGAACAATTCGGTCGGGAACAGGTCGAGATCGACTTCGCGGTTGGTGCTCTGCGCGTCGGTGCGGCCCGTCGACGAGATCGCGACCGGCGCGTTGTTGAGCAGCACGCGCGTGAAGTTGGTGCCGAGACCGCGGATCGTGATCTGCAGGCCTTCACCGGTGATTTCGCGGCTGATCGTGATGCCGGGGACGCGGTTGAACGATTCGGCGATGTTGGTGTCCGGGAACTTGCCGATATCCTCGGCGAAGATCGTGTCGGTGAAGCCTGTCGCTTCACGCTTCGCGTTGGTCGAGCTTTGCAGCGACCCGCGATAGCCGGTGACGACGATATCGTCGCCTTCCTGCGCCGGATCGTCCTGCCCGGCGGCGGGCGCCGCTGCGGTCGGGTCGCCGGTCGGATCGGCCGAAGCAGCGAGCGCCGGCCAGGCCGTGCCCGCGAGCAGCACCGCCCCGAGCATCGCTGCGCGACGCGCGGAAAACGGGCGTGAATTACGAGTGGTCATGAATCCCCTCCTCTGATGCCTCTAAACGGGCTTGTCCGCGCATCGCCCCACGCGATGTTAGCGGTCACATAAGGAATATTTCTGGTCTGAGTTAGTGTCAACTCATACATTTGCGGCGCGATAGTTCGCTTAAAGAACAATCACTTCTGCGATGCGGAAATTTTCAAACGCTCGCGGATTATTTGTCTAAGTATTTCTGACAACGTTGCCACGCCGGCGAATCAGCGCGCGACAATGTTTCCGCTACCATCGTGGCGGGCCTTGCCGCGGGGCCCTCACGGCCACATCTGGGACGCATCCGCCGACCCGAACCCGGAGTTTCCCAATGCGCTACAACAGCCTCGGCCGCACCGGCCTGATCGTTTCTGAACTCTGCCTCGGCACCATGACCTTTGGCGGCGGCGATGCGGGGATCTGGGGGCATATCGGGCGGCTGGATCAGGAGGAGTCCGCCGGGCTGGTCAAAGCCTCGCTCGATGCGGGGATCAACTTCATCGATACGGCGAACGTCTATTCGGAGGGGCGCTCCGAAACGATCCTCGGCGCCGCGATCAGGTCGCTGGGCGTGCCGCGCGACGAAGTGGTGATCGCCACCAAAGCGCTCGGCCGGATGCATCCCGGCCCCAACGGCGCGGGCGGATCGCGCGGGCACATCCTGGCGCAGGTCGAGGACAGCCTGAAGCGCCTCCAGATGGATCATATCGACCTGTACCAGATCCATGGCTGGGACGCGACGACGCCGATGGAGGAGACGCTCTACGCGCTCGACCTGCTCGTCCGCTCGGGCAAGGTCCGTTATGTCGGGCTGTCGAACTGGGCGGCGTGGCAAGTCGCCAAGGCGCAGGGCATCGCGACCGCGAAGAACTACGCCCCGATCGCCTCGCTCCAGAGCTACTACACCATCGCCGGGCGCGACCTCGAGCGCGAGGTGGTGCCGATGCTCAAGTCCGAAGGCATCGGCCTGATGGTGTGGAGCCCGCTCGCGGGCGGCTTCCTGTCGGGCAAATTCACCCGCGAAGGCGAAGGCGAGGGCCGCCGCGCGACTTTCGATTTCCCGCCAGTGGACAAGGCGCGCGGCTACGACATCATCGATGTGCTGCGCCCGATGGCCGAGGCGAAGGGCCGTTCGGTCGCGCAGCTCGCGCTCGCCTGGCTGCTGCATCAAAAGGCCGTCTCGACCGTCATCATCGGGGCCAAGCGGCCCGACCAGCTTGCCGACAATCTCGCCTCGGTCGAAGTCGAGTTCACTGCCGACGAGCTGACGGCGCTCGATGCCGCGAGCAAGCTGCCGCCCGAATATCCCGGCTGGATGATCGAGCGCCAGAGCGGCTATCGCGGCGGGCCGAGCGAGCGGCGGTAACGATTGCCGTTGCCCTCGCCTTGAGCCGAGGTCCCGCTGCGTTGCCCCGAAAGAAGAAGAAGCGAGATCCCGGCTCAAGCCCGGGATGACGATTTCATTTGGCGCCATTCCGTCCTAGCCTCAGCCCGACAACAACCGGGGGATCGGGCATGTTCGCAAGAATTCTGACGGCAACCGCCGCGCTTTTGCTGGTGGCCGCTACCGCCACGCCGGTGACTGTGACGGTACAGCTCGCGCCCCAGCTCGGCGATCACCAGTCGGGCCGGCTGCTGGTCTTCGCCAAGCGCGTCGAGCCCGGCGCCACGCCCGAAACCGAGATCGATACCTCGCCTTTCTCGCCCAAATCGGTGGCGATTGCCGGGCGGGAGGTCGAGGATCTGCGCGGCGGCGGGACCGCCATCGTCGATGGTGAGACGGGAACCTTCCCCACGGCTTTCTCCGCGCTGCCGCCGGGCACCTATCGCATCCAGGCAGTGCTCGATCGCAACCATGACTATAATTATTCGGGACGCGGCATCGGTGACCTGATCTCGCCGGTCGTCGAAGTGACGCTGCCCGGCCCGATTCCCGCCATCATGCTGGCAAAGGAGATCACCCCCACGCCGACGACGTCCGGAGATCAGCCGGATGTGAAGCTCGTGGATTTCGTGAGCCCCGCGCTTTCAGCATTTTGGGGCCGGCCGATTCACATGCGCGGCTGGGTGGCGCTGCCGCCGGGCTATGACGCGGGTGGCAACTTCCCCACCGTCTATTCGACCGGCGGCTTCGGCAGCACTTTCAGCACTGCCCAACGCAGCGCCGCCCAGATGACTCGGATGATGAAGGACGGCAGCGCACCGCCGATGATCTGGGTCTATCTCGACGAAAGTTCGGCGACGGGCACGCACGAGTTCGCCGATTCGGTCAACAACGGCCCCTGGGGACAGGCGCTGACAGAAGAGCTGATTCCGGCGCTGGAAAAGCAGTACCGGATGGATGCGCGCAGCACCGGCCGCTTCCTCACCGGCCACAGCTCCGGCGGCTGGGCGACTCTATGGCTCCAGGTCCGCTATCCCAAGGTCTTTGGCGGCACCTGGCCGACCTCGCCCGATCCCAGTGACTTCCACGACTTCACCAATGTCGATCTCTACGCGCCGAACGCCAATATGTACCGCAGCGCGGCCGGCAAGCCCTACCCACTGATCCGCGACAAGGGCCAGGAACTCGCATCTCTCCAGGATTTCGCGCGCATCGAGGCGGTGCTCGGCTCCTATGGCGGCCAGTTCGCGTCGTTCGAATGGGTCTTCTCGCCCCGCGGTGCGGATGGCCGGCCGATGCCCCTGTTCGACCGCGTCACGGGCAAGGTCGACTCGGTGGTGGTCGCTTATTGGCGCGACAATTACGACATCGCCTTCATCGTCGAGCGCGATTGGGTGCGGCTGAAGCCCGATCTCGACGGCAAGATCCACTTGACCGTGGGGACGGCCGATACCTTCTATCTGGACGGCCCCGCGCACCGTTTCCAGGCGGTGCTCGACCGGCTGGGCGCAAAATCGCAGTTCCGCTTCGTGCCGGGCAAGACCCATTTCGACTTGCTCGAACGCGATGGCGACCGGCAGGCACTGATGAAGGACCTTGCCTGGGAAATGTACGCCATCGCCCGCCCGGGGTCGAAGCGGCCTTAGGTTGCGGAACCCTCGCGCTTGAGCAGCGCGCGCTTGCGGTCGACGCCATAGGCATAGCCGCCGATACCGCCGTCCGCCGAGCGGATGCGGTGACACGGCACCAGCACCGCGACCGGGTTCGCGCCGCATGCCGTTCCCACCGCGCGCACCGCCTTGGGACTGCCGGCGGCGAGCGCGAGCTGCGAATAGCTCAGCGTCTCGCCGGCCGGAATTTCGCGCAGCGCCTGCCACACCGCTTCCTGGAACGCCGTGCCCTGCACATCGACGGGGAGGTCGGTGTGCCGTCCGGGTTGCTCGACTTCGCTCACCACCCGCGCCGCCAGCTCGGCCAGCGCCCCGCCGCCGGCGACGATCTCGGCGGCTGGAAAGCGCGTCGCCAGCGCGAACTGGTCCTCGTCGAAGGCGACCCGGCACAGCCCCTTGTCAGTCGCCGCGATCAGCAGCGGGCCCAGGCTGGTCTCGGCGACGGTCCAGCGGATCGTCACCCCCGCCCCGCCGCGCTTCCACGCGCTGGGGGTCATGCCCAGCCGGGCGTTCGCGGTCTCGTAGAAGCGGCTCGGCGCGGAATAGCCGGCCTCGTAGATCGCGCCGGTCACGGTATCCTCGCGGGTCAGCGCCTGCGCCGCGCGCTGGGCCTTGAGGCCACGGGCATAGGCGGCGGGGGTCACCCCGGTCGCGCGCTTGAACATGCGGTGAAAGTGATGCGGGGCATAGCCGACCGCGAGCGCGAGTTCCTCAAGGTCGATCCCCTCCTCCGCCGCTTCGATCAGCGCCACCGCCCTCGCCACGGCGATGCGGTCGCGCCCAACCTCGTCGGGCTTGCAGCGCAGACAGGCGCGGTATCCCGCCGCCCGCGCGGCGTCGGCGTCGGGGTAGAAGACCACATGCTCACGCCTGGGCCGCCGCGCCGGGCAGCTTGGCTTGCAATAGATGCGCGTGGTGGTGACCGCCCCCACGACGCGCCCGTCAAAGGCGCGGTCGCGGGCTTCGAACGCCGCCCAGGCCTGATCGTCGGAGAGGGATTCGCTGCTCATGGCCCCGATATAGGCAGTCGCGCGGATGCTCACATCCCGTGGCTTGCGTTCAAACGTTGGACGGCCAGTGAGGGCGGCGCACGAGCCTAGGTACTAGCCCCGGTGCGGCCAACTCCTGAGGGGCGCGTTACCGCATTCGAAGCCACCCCATTGCGATATCGCCGCGGCGAAGAGGGGATGGCGTGTACCTGACCGAAGATCCGATCGATTCGAAGCTCGCGGTGATCGCCGATGTCGGCCGCCGCGCGGTTCGGCTGTGCCTGACCGACGATCACGGCCGCCTGCGCCCCGAGACGCTGCGTTCCTATGAGCCGCACGAGCAATCGACCATCTCGGGCGCGCTGAGCGCGTTCGGCAGCGAAAGCGACTTGCCGATCCTGCCGCGCCGCTGCGCGATCGCCGTGTCAGGCCCGGCGGTGGGCGATATCATCGCGGTCACCAACAGCCGCTGGTTCGTCTCGCGCGCCGGGCTTTCGGCGATGCTCCAGGCGCCGCCGCTGATCCTCAACGATTTCGCCGCCAAGGCCTGGGCGATCAGCGCGGCCGGATCGGAATCGCAGCTCGAAACCGTCGCGGGCGCGCAGCTCGATCTCACCGCATCAGGTACGCGCTGCCTGATCGGCGTCGGCAGCGGCCTGGGCGTCGCGGTGATCCAGCGCGATTCGCGCGGCCATTGCAGCGTGCTTCCCACCGAAGCCGGCCATTGCCATTTCGCGGGCGACCTTCCCGAGCTCAAGGAGGTGCTGCCGCGCGTCAAGGCGGGGGGCCCGGTGGCCGCCGAGGATCTGATTTCGGAACGCGGGCTGCTCGCCATCTACAAGGCCGTGGTCGATCTCGACGCCGGCATCGCGCGCGCGATCGACGCGGCGGGGATCATCCGCCTCGCCGTCGCGAACGACGCCTGCGCGCGCCGGGCCGTCGATCTCTTCTGCCGCGCCTTGTGGTATTTCGCCGGGAACATGGTGCTTGCCTATGGCGCGTGGGACGGCGTGCTGCTGACCGGCAGCATCGCCGATTCGCTCCGCGGCCTGATCCGCCTGCCCGAACTCTCGGCCGATTTCATCGTCGCGGGCCCCTATCAGCGCCAGCTGCGCGACGTGCCCCGCGCGCTGGTGACGCTCCAGCATGCCGAACTTCACGGCGCCGCACGGGCGCTGCTGCTCCAATAAACTCATACCAGTTGCCTTCTCCGCCGGTTCGCGCCACCGTTAGCGCTAACAGGCACCCGCACCGACGGGCGCAGGCGGGAGAGGGCAATGGGATTCTGGCAACGCACGCGCGCGCTGCGCTGGTGGATCATCGTGATCGTGATGCTCGGCACGATCCTCAACTATCTGCTGCGCCAGACGCTGGGCGTCGCCGTCGCGACCGATGCGTTCAAGGCCGACGTGCCGATGACCAAGGAACAATATAGCTGGGTCACCGGGGTGTTTCAGGCGTTCCTGATGCTCCAGCCGGTGGTCGGTTATATCCTCGACCGGGTCGGGCTGCGCAGCGGCATGTCGGTCTTCGCGGGTGCCTGGGGCCTGCTGACGATCGCACATGGCTGGGTCACCGGGTGGCAGTGGCTCGCGGTGCTGCGCGGCGCGTTCGGCTTTGCCGAGGGCACATCGCATACCGCCGGACTCAAGGTCGTTTCCGAATGGTTCCCGGCGCGCGAACGCGGCTTTGCCGGGGGCATCTACAATCTCGGCGCGTCGGCCGGCATCGCGCTGGCCGGGCCGCTCGTCTATTATTCGATCAAATGGTCGGACTGGCGGCTCGCCTTCTATGTCGCGGGCGGGCTCGCATTGCTCTGGGTGGTGCTCTGGGTGCGCTGGTACCGGACGCCGGAGACGCATCCCGATATCTCCCCTGAGGAACTGGCGCTGATCCAGAGCGGGCAGGAAGCGCATGTCCAGGCCGGGGGCGACAAGCCCCCGATCCTGTCGCTGCTCGGCCGCCGCAACTTCTGGGGGATCGCACTGCCGCGCTTCCTCGCCGATCCGACCTGGGCGACGCTGACCTTCTGGCTGCCGCTCTACCTCAGCGAAGCGCGCGGGCTGAACCTCGGGGAAATGACGATGGCGGTCATCGTCCCCTTTATCGCCGCGGATATCGGCTGCCTGTTCGGGCCGGCGGTAGTGGTGTTCCTCGAGCGGCGCGGGATCGACCTGATCGATGCGCGGCGCTGGACCTTCACCCTGGGTGCGTTGATGATGACCAGCATGCTCTTCGTCGGCAGCGTGATGAGCCCGGTCGCCGCCGTGGCGCTGCTCAGCGTCGCCGCCTTCGCGCACCAGACGCTGTCGGTCACCTGCATCACCATGGCGAGCGACCTGTTCCGCAAGAGCGAGCTCGGCACCGTCGCGGGCATGGCGGGGACGATGGCCAATCTGGGAGTGATGATCTTCACCCTGCTGATCGGCGCGCTGGTGGCCAAGGTCGGCTATACGCCCTTCTTCACTGCGCTCGCGGTGTTCGATCTGATCGCCGCGGCGATCCTGTGGACACTGGTGCGCAAGCCCGGCGCCGATCAGGGGCGTGAGAGCGGAGTCATCCCGATCCTGCTCGGCGGCGGCGCGGCGGGCTATTTGTGGTTCGGCCCGGGCATCGGCGCGGCGGGGATTGCGGGCTATGTCGGCTTCGGCTTCGGCGTGCTGCTGTTCATCCTGGGCGTCGCCATCGAAATCCGCGCCCGCAGCATGAGGCCCGCCACCGCATGATCCGCAACCCGATCCTTCCCGGCTTCAACCCCGATCCGTCGATCTGCCGCGTCGGCGACGATTATTATATCGCGACATCGACCTTCGAATGGTTTCCCGGGGTGCAGATCCATCACTCCCGCGACCTGGCGAACTGGCGGCTGCTCACCCGTCCGCTCGTGCGCAAATCCCAGCTCGACATGCGCGGCGATCCCGATAGCTGCGGCGTCTGGGCGCCGTGCCTCAGCCACGACGGCGAGCGCTTCCACCTGATCTACACCGATGTGAAGCGCTATGGCCGCACGACGGTGGGCGGGGCATCGGGCGCGTCATTGCGCGACTTCCACAACTATCTGGTGACGTGCGAGACGATCGACGGCGAATGGTCCGATCCGGTCTACATCAATTCGAGCGGCTTCGACCCCTCGCTATTCCATGACGACGATGGCCGGAAGTGGTTCGTCAACCAGCTCTGGGACCATCGTCCGGGCAAGAACCGCTTCGCCGGGATCGTCCTCCAGGAATATTCGCCGTCCGAGCAAAAGCTGGTCGGCGAGCGCGTGAACATCTTCCCCGGCACCGCGCTCGGCCTCACCGAGGCGCCGCACCTCTACAAGCGCGACGGCTATTACTATCTCCTCACCGCCGAGGGCGGTACCGGCTGGAACCATGCCGTGACGATGGCGCGCAGCCGCAGCCTGACCGGTCCCTACGAACTCCACCCGCAAACCTATATCCTGAGCAGCCGCACCCGCCCCGACGCCCCGCTCCAGCGCGCGGGCCATGCCGATCTGGTCGATACGCAGGACGGCTATACCTACATGGTCTATCTGTGCGGCCGCCCGTTGCGGAACCGTGGCCGCTGCGTGCTCGGGCGCGAGACCGCGATCCAGCCGATGGGCTGGGCGGAGGATGGCTGGCTCTATACCTATGACGGCTATGGCCTGCCCGCGCTCGGCATCGACAGCCCCGATCTGCCCGAACATCGCTGGCCCGAAGTGCCGGTCCGTTCGGATTTCGACAGTCCCGACCTGCCGATCGATTTCCAATGGCTGCGCACCCCTGAGCCCGCGACGATCTTCAGCCTGACCGCCCGTCCCGGCCATCTGCGCCTCCATGGCCGCGAGACGATCGGCGCGTGGTTCACTCAGTCTCTGGTGGCGCGGCGGCAACAGGCGTTCTGTTATTCGGCGTCCTGCGCGATGGACTTCGATCCCCGGCATTTCCAGCAGGCCGCGGGGCTGGTCGCCTATTACAACAGCAGCAAATTCCATTACCTCCACGTCACGCATGACGACGAGATGGGGCGCCACCTCCGCGTGATGTCCGCCCTCCCCGATTCACCCCAGGCCGACGCCTTCACGGCGCCGGTCCCGATCCCCGAGGGCCGGATCGAACTCCGCGCCGAAGTCGATCACGAGCGCCTCCGCTTTGGCTGGCGCGTGGACGATGGCGAATGGAACTGGCTGCCTGAGCAATTCGACCAGTCGATCCTCTCCGACGAAGCCACTGCCCCCGGCCAGCCCAACTTCACCGGGGCGTTCATCGGCATGGCGTGCCAGGATATGTCGGGCATGGGCCACCACGCCGATTTCGACTGGTTCGATTATCGCGAGCGGGATTACCGGGCGGACCCGACCGAAGATTGAGCGCTCTTAGAGTTTGATCCAAAGATCGAAACACGCCAAGCGAGATGAATTCGACCCTATTCCCGCAGCGAGCGGCGCAAGGCGTGGAGCAATGTCCGGACGCGGTTCAGCGGCTTGTTGCGCTCATCCTCGGCAAAGGCGAAGCGCGCTTCGAGCGCAGAGGAGATTTCGGCGAGGATCGCTTCCTGTCCCTTGAACGCGCGGCCAATCTCTTCGTCGGACAGCGCCTTCATAAAGGTACAGCCATAGCCATTGCCGCGCCGCCGCGCGATCCGCGCCGCACGCGAACCCGCGCCCGACAGACCGAGCGAGACGAGCGTTCCGATCGGCAAGTCGGCATCGGAGGTAAAGTGAAACCCCGTGCGCGAAAAATCATCGACGACCACGTCGATCGGCGCGCCATCGGAGACGCGCAGCGTACTCGGGCTGTCGGCGGCGAAGCGGATCGCGCCGCGCCGGTCGATATCGCCCAGTATTTCCAGCTTCGCGACCAGCATACGTCCTGCGCCCCCCGCTCGTTGCGGTGAAGCTAAGGGGCGTTCGTTAACGAGTTCTTGCCGCGGTTACGGGTCGGGCCTGAAATGGGGCAGCGTCGTGATCGGTTCGATGCTGATATTGCGGAAATAAGTGGTCGCGCCCTCCGCCTGGAGCTGGATGCGGCCATGCATCAGCGGCACGCGCTTGCCGCTCGCGTCGAACTCGCCAATGTTGCTCAGGACCATCACGACCACGCCGTTCACGACATGGATCGCGGTGTTGCCGACGACATAGAGGTCGATCCGGTTCCACTCGCCGACCGGTTTTTCGGCATTGACCGCCGCGCCGACGCTATACGCCGGATTGCCGTTGGCGAGATCGATCGCGCGCCCGGCGAACCAGTAGCGGCGGTGCGGATATTCAAGCGCCATGTCCTGCGCGACATTGGTGCGCGCGCGGACCATGTTGCCCATCGGGATCGCCATGCCGTTGTTGCCGAGCTGGAGCTGGAACTCGACCCCAGCCCGCCACGTGCCGAACACGCCACCCGGAGCCCCGTGCGAGAAATAGACTACGCCATTGTTGCGCTGCTGCCCCGGCTCGAGCCCGCCCCAGCGATATTCGAGGCGGAGGTGATAATCGGCGAAATCTTCCAGCGTGGCGAGGCTCCCCCAATAGCGCCCGCCGGCGCGGATCACCGGGCCGCCATCGACCGTCTCGACCGCGAAAATCTCACCGGTATCGACACTGGTGCCGAGCGGCGACACCGCCGGATCGCCGCGAAAGGTGAGCCCGGTATCGGCATAGCCCAGCCACGCTTCCCAGCCGGTCAGGTCGCGCCCGTTGAACAGCGCCCGCGCGGGGCGTGTGGCTTTGGGCTCGCTGGCGATGATGTAGCGCTGGCCGGTCCATTTGGGATCGTCCTTGATGATCGCGGCGCGGTCAGGCGCGGTCTGCGCGTTCGCCGTGCCGCACGCCAGCAACGCGCACGCGCCAAGCCATGCCCCGATCCGCATCCCGCCCTCTCCTTTTCTGTTAGCGCTAGGGTCCAAACCCAATAACGGCAATGCCCGTGATCGCACTCAGAGCCCCGCTGACAAGGAAATTCGCGCAGCGCGTGCTGGTTGTCACGTGCAAGCGAGTTGACGCCGCTCAGCGGGGCTCTGAGTGCGACCGCTTCGCGGCGGGCCGAATTTGGCCCAGGGCGGCGTTGCTTGGCGGTCACGATGCCTCAGCATCGCTCCCTTCGCGCGCCTTGCCCTGAACCAAATTCGGCTCCGTCACGGGCGTTGCCGCTATTGGGTTTGGACCCTGACCTGCCTGCAAATTCCGGCACAAGCGAGTCCGAGATTCCATCTGGCCCGAACCGTCGCCACGGCTATGCTGCGCGGCGTTGGGAGAATCACATGCGCGTATTTGCCGGTCTGATCGTCTGCGCCCTGGGCGCCGCCGCCGCTTCGGCGATGCCGCCGTCGAGCGACTCGTTCAACAATACGATGGCGCTCAAGGACTCCCCCTCGATCGCCGGACGGCCCGACGGCGAACCGCGGCCCACGGGCGAAGTGGCCGACCAGTCGCTCGGCGCGCCCGAACTGGTCGCGATCATGGACCGCATCGAAGCCAGCGGACGCCTGCCCACAGGCGCCGCGCCCGTCACGGGGTATTTCCGCGAATATGCCTGGGCCGACATCCAGAAGACCAAGGTCACCGCGGTCTATCGGCGATCGGATACGCCCGGGCGCCGCTGGATCGATTTCGACGATCTGCCAATGGTGATGGATGACGGCTGCGCGGTGGTCGAACTGGTCTATGACGTGAAGCGCCAGGCAGTGGATGAGATCTACTGCCACGCGGCGGCGTGAGCCCAACCTTGACTTAAGTCAGTTCTCCTGCCATATCCCCGCCCATCGAGGCATCATGCAGCGTGATGGAGCGACCAGCTCCGGCTCTGCCTCGGTCAAATTTTCCGGCTTCCCTAATCACGCGGGTTGTCATTTTTGACACCGCTTCCGCGCGCCGATTCCGTGCGCGCGCCGGCCTCATCTGTAAGGTTTACAATGCAATTCAACCAACTCGGTCTTTCCAAGGCCGTGCTCTCCGCGCTCGATGCGAAGGGCTATACCGTTCCGACTCCGATTCAGGCGCAGGCGATTCCGCCGCTGCTCGAGGGCAAGGACCTGCTCGGCATCGCCCAGACCGGCACCGGCAAGACGCTCGCCTTCATCGCGCCGTCGATCGATCGCCTGATCGCGTCGGGCAAGCGCGCCCAGCCGCGCGGCTGCCGCATGCTCGTCCTCGCGCCGACGCGCGAGCTCGCCGCGCAGATCGCCGAAAGCGCCAAGGCTTATTCCAAGGGCCAGCCGATCAGCGTCGCCACCGTGTTCGGCGGCACCTCGGTCCACAAGAACAAGGTCGATCTTGCGCGCGGCGTCGATATCCTCGTCGCCACGCCGGGCCGCCTCGTCGATCTGCTCGACCAGCACTACCTCATCCTGCTCGGCATCGAGATCTTCGTGCTCGACGAAGCCGACCAGATGATGGACCTCGGCTTCATCCATGCGCTCAAGCGCATCGTCCGCGAGCTGCCGTCCAAGCGCCAGTCTTTGTTCTTCTCGGCGACCATGCCCAAGACGATTCGCGACCTCGCGGGCCAATTCCTGCGCAGCGATCCGGTCGAAGTGAAGGTGACGCCCGTCGCCACCACCGCCGAGCGCGTCGAACAGTCAGTGACGTTCGTCAATCAGGCCGAGAAGCAGTCGCTGCTGACGATGCTGGTCCGCGATCCGGCGGTCGAGCGCGCGCTGATCTTCACCCGCACCAAGCATGGCGCCGACCGCGTCGTGAAGCTGCTCGCGGGCAACGGCATCGCCGCCAACGCGATCCACGGCAACAAGAGCCAGCCGCAGCGCGAGCGTGCGCTGGGCGAGTTCAAGGCCGGCAAGGTCAAGCTGCTGATCGCGACCGACATCGCCGCGCGCGGCATCGACGTGTCGGGCGTCAGCCATGTGTTCAACTTCGAGCTGCCCAATGTTCCCGAGCAATATGTCCACCGCATCGGCCGCACCGCGCGCGCGGGCAAGGACGGCATCGCCATCAGCTTCTGTGCCGATGACGAGCGGCCCTACCTCAAGGACATCGAGAAGCTGACGCGCCAGAAGGTCACGGTCGTCCCGCTTCCCGCCGACTTCATGAACGAATCGGGCAAGATCAAATCGACTCGCTCGCCTGTCTCGATCAGCCGCGACGAAGAGAATGGCCGCAACGGCCGCGCGATGCAGAACCAGCGTGGCGCCCGCCCAACGGGCGGCAACTCACAGCGTCCGTCGGGTCAGGGTCGTCCGGGTGGCCAGGGCCGTCCGCAGGGACAGCGCGACGGTCAGCGTTCGGACAATGGCGGTAATCGCTACCCCGATTCGCGTGCCGGCGTGCATCAGGCCCGCCCGGCCGGTGAGCGCGCGCCCGCGCAGGCCCGTCCGGCCGGCGAGCAGCGTCCGCAGCAGGCGCGTCCCGCTGGTGGCGACAAATGGGCCCATCTCGACCAGCGTCCCGCGCAGGGCGAGCAGCGCCGTGCCGATGCTCCGCGTGGCGCCCCTCACGGTGAGCGTTCGCAGGGCGACGCCCCGCGCAACTATGCCCGCCCCAAGGGCAAGTTTACCGGCCGCCCCGCGCAGCCCGGCCAACGTCAGGGCGGGAACCGCCCCCGCTAGGCGGATCGACATTTAGCTTTCTAAAGCCCCTCCCCTTCAGGGGAGGGGTTGAGGGTGATGCCCGCCGCCGGCCCGGCCAACCGCATCACCGGCGCCGGCCGCGCTCGGCGTCGTCGGCGTCGGCGGCCATCCGGCTCTGGACGCGGCCGATGCCGGTCGCCGCCTCGCTGCGCTGGCCGAGCAAAGGCAGCGCCAGATTATACCAGCCAAGCGCGCCGCGCAGGTCGCCCGCCGCCTCGGCGCAAAGGCCCAGGTTGAACAGGATCGAAGCGTTGCCCGGCACGCGCTGGTTCATCTCCGCCCAGCCCGCGCACGCCGCGCGAAGATCGCGCTGGGTGAGCTTCACAATCGCCTTGAACGACTTCACCTCGGGCTTGGGCAGGCCCTTGGTCGTCTCGCGGAAGCGGATCTTGTAGGTTTCGGTAGTCGGCACCAGGTCGGCGCGCACGTCCTGCGCGATCTGGCCGACCATCGTGGTGATCATCTCTTCCGAAGTGCGCGGCGCGCTCTGGCCTTCGCACCAGTCGATCTGCTGGCGCAGCGGCTTGTTCACCGAATAGAGGATCTGCCCGTCATTGGTGCGAGTCAGGCGGATATCGACATTGATGTTCGCGACGCGCTGCGTGCAGCGGATCTCGAACTCTTCCTCCTTGGTGCATTTCTTGTTCGCGTCGCGCTGGGTGCAGCGCTTTTCCTTGCGCTTGTAATAGCTGTCCTCGACGCCGCTGGAAACGCCGCCGGATATCACGCCCTCGGCATTGCCGCCGCTGCGGCGCCCGCCCATCATGTCGAAATGCTGGGCTCCGGCCAGCGCGCGCTCGATTGCCGAGGTCACCAGCATCCCGTCGCGCCCGCCGAACCGTTCGACCGACACCGATTGCAGCATCGCCGCGTCGCGATAGCGCGCGGGGAAGCGCCCCGTCATCGTCGCGGTCTCCGCCAGTGCCGCTGTCGCCACCACGCCCGCGATTGCCGCCGCCGCGACCCAAGCCGCCCGATTCGTGCGCATACCCCTATCCCCCTCTGATTCCGGATGCGAAATAATTGCAGGAGAGCGCGGCGTGCGCAACGCCCGAGTGTCTGGCCGACTCGGGTTGCATCGCAGCAAGTCCGATGCTAACCGCGCCGCGACCCATGGGGGCGCCCTTGTTAACGAGGTGCTGCACCCAATTCATATGGGGCCACTCCTGCTCCCAAGAGGAATTCAATCGCGTGGAGACATCCGGCGGTATCCAGGCCAGCTTAAGCGGACGCTATGCAACGGCGTTGTTCGAGCTCGCGCGCGATTCGAAGACGATCGCCACGGTCGAGGCCAGCCTCGGCACGGTGCGCGATGCGCTGGCCGAATCGGCTGACTTCAAGGCGCTGACGGCAAGCCCGCTGATCGCGCGCGCCGCGGCCGGCAAGGCTGTCGCCGCAGTCGCCGCGCTGCTCAAGCTCGACGCGACCACCACCAGCTTCCTCGGCGTGCTCGCCGAGAATCGCCGGCTGTCGCAGCTTCCCGCGATCATCAAGTCGTTCCGCGCGCTCGCGGCGAACTATCGCGGCGAAACCACTGCCGAAGTCGTTTCGGCGCATCCGCTGACCGCCGCCCAGGTGACCGAGCTCAAGCAGCAGCTCCGGACCCGCATCGGGCGTGACGTTTCGGTCGACCTCGCGGTCGACTCCTCGCTGCTGGGCGGCTTGGTCGTGAAGATCGGCTCCCAGATGATCGATTCGTCGATCAAGACCCGTCTCAATACCCTCGCGCACGCGATGAAAGGCTGACAATGGATATCCGCGCCGCTGAAATTTCAAAGGTCATCAAGGACCAGATCGCATCGTTCGGCACCGAGGCCCAGGTCTCCGAAACCGGCCAGGTGCTCTCGGTCGGCGACGGCATCGCGCGCATCCACGGGCTGGACAATGTCCAGGCCGGCGAGATGGTCGAATTCTCGAACGGCATCCAGGGCATGGCGCTCAACCTCGAGGCCGACAATGTCGGCGTCGTGATCTTCGGGACGGACTCGGAGATCAAGGAAGGCGACACCGTCAAGCGCACCGGCACGATCGTCGACGTTCCCGTCGGCAAGGGCCTGCTCGGCCGCGTCGTCGATGGCCTCGGCAATCCGATCGACGGCAAGGGCCCGATCGTTTCCGATCAGCGCAGCCGCGTCGAAGTGAAGGCGCCGGGCATCATCCCGCGCAAGTCGGTCCATGAGCCGATGCAGACCGGCCTCAAGGCGCTCGATGCGCTCGTGCCCGTCGGCCGTGGCCAGCGCGAGCTCATCATCGGCGATCGCCAGACCGGCAAGTCGGCCGTCGCGATCGACGCCTTCATCAACCAGAAGGAAGCGCACAAGGGCAAGGACGAGAACGCCAAGCTCTATTGCGTCTATGTCGCGGTCGGCCAGAAGCGTTCGAGCGTGGCCCAGTTGGTCAAGACGCTCGAAGAGAATGGCGCGATGGAATATTCCATCGTCGTCGCCGCGACCGCTTCGGAGCCCGCCCCGCTTCAGTTCCTCGCGCCCTATACCGGCACCGCGATGGGCGAATATTTCCGCGACAACGGCATGCACGCGCTGATCGTGTTCGACGATCTTTCGAAGCAGGCCGTCGCCTATCGCCAGATGTCGCTGCTCCTGCGCCGTCCGCCGGGCCGCGAAGCCTATCCGGGCGACGTCTTCTATCTCCACAGCCGCCTGCTCGAGCGCGCCGCGAAGCTGAACGACGCCAACGGCAATGGCTCGCTGACCGCGCTGCCGATCATCGAGACCCAGGCGGGCGACGTTTCGGCGTACATCCCGACCAACGTGATCTCGATCACCGACGGCCAGATCTTCCTCGAGACCGACCTGTTCTTCGCGGGCATCCGCCCGGCGATCAACGTGGGTCTCTCGGTGTCGCGCGTCGGCTCGGCCGCGCAGACCAAGGCGATGAAGAAGGTCGCCGGCTCGATCAAGCTGGAGCTCGCCCAGTATCGCGAAATGGCCGCCTTCGCGCAGTTCGGCTCGGACCTCGACGCTTCGACCCAGAAGCTGCTGAACCGCGGCGCCCGTCTGACCGAATTGCTCAAACAGGCTCAGTTCTCGCCGATGCCGATGGAGGAGCAGGTCGCGTCGATCTTCGCCGGTACGCAGGGCTTCCTCGACGCCGTGGGCGTGGCGGACGTGGTGCGCTACGAGCAGGCGCTGCTTGCCGATCTGCGTGCCAACCATGCCGATGTGCTCAAGGCGATCCGCGACAGCAAGGACCTGTCCGACGATACCCGCGCCAAGCTCAAGGATGCCCTCACGGCGTTCGCCAAGACGTTTGCCTGATCTTTTCTAGTGCTCCTGCGAAAGCAGGAGCCCAGAGCCACAGGCGGCTCGCTCGATTACCCTGGGCCCCTGCTTTCGCAGGGGAACAAGAAGGAAGAAGATGGCTTCTCTCAAGGCCCTCAAGGTCCGCATCGGCTCGGTGAAGTCGACGCAGAAGATCACCAAGGCGATGAAGATGGTCGCCGCCGCGAAGCTGCGCCGTGCGCAGGAAGCGGCGGAGGCCGGGCGTCCCTATGCCCAGCGTCTCGAGGCCGTGGTCGCGTCGCTCGCCAGCAAGGTGACGGTGAGCGAAAGCTCGCCCAAATTGCTCGCGGGCACTGGCAAGGATCAGGTCCATCTGCTCGTCGTCGCGACGTCCGACAAGGGCCTGGCCGGCGCGTTCAACACCAACATCGCCCGCCTCGCGCGCAAGCATGCGCGTGACCTCACGGCCGCCGGCAAGACGGTCAGGATCTTCACGATCGGCCGCAAGGGCCGCGCCGTGCTCAACCGCGAGTTCCGCGCGAACATGGTCGAGGGCATCGAGCCCGGCGATCTCGGCAAGCTCAGCTTCGCCGATGCGCGCGGCTATGCCGACGACATCATCGCCCGCTTCGAAGCAGGCGACTTTGACGTGGCGACGCTCTTCTATTCGAACTTCAAGTCGGTCCTGACCCAGGAGCCGACCGCGACCCAGATCGTCCCGGTCTCGATCCCCGCAGTCGCTGCCGCCGTCGAGACCGGCGTCTCCGCCGCGACGGAGTACGAGCCCGACGAGGAAGAGCTTCTCGCCGATCTGCTCCCGCGCAATGTCGCGATCCAGCTGTACCGGGCGATGCGTGAAAACGCCGCGTCCGAGCAGGGCTCGAAAATGACCGCGATGGACAACGCCACGCGCAACGCGGGCGATCTGATCAAGCGTCTGTCGATCCAGTATAACCGCGCCCGTCAGGCCGCGATCACCACTGAACTCGTGGAGATTATTTCCGGCGCGGAGGCGCTGTAGCGAATGGTTTTCGGCTTTCTCAAAGGCAACCCGCGAGAAGCCATATTTAAGGCAACCCAAGCGTCATACGACAAGCACTATAATTTAGCTCGGAAGCAGGGGATTGAACCCATCCAGATGGGTTTGTTTGGTGCGCTTGGGAGCCGATATAAGTTGCGACGGGTATTCAAGAACGACCTGATTCACATGGTCGAGATTGTTCCTTTCGTGATGATGAAAGAAGAGGATCGAGTTGCTGCGTTAGCACTGTATCTGTTGTGGTTTGAGATGCCCCAAGAAGTGGATGAGAGCGCCTTAAGTCGCTGGATCAACGAGGCATTTCGGGATCGGGAAGATGAGAATGCCGAAGATGCATATCAATTTCTCGTCCAATCACTCCCTGCCCTCCAAGGATCGGGGATACTCTGGCTTACATGGCTTAATGACGTGAACACAAAGCGGCTGGCGCAAGACAGCCTCGATGCGATGGACAGAAAGTAGGAAGAGAAGATGGCAACCGCAGCCCCGACCACCAAGAAGCCCGCCGCGAAGCGCGCCCCCAAGGCAGCCGCGCCGGCCGCCGCCGCTACCACGGCCGTGCCCGCCACGACCAACAATGTCGGCCGCATCTCGCAGGTCATCGGCGCCGTCGTCGACGTCGCCTTCGATGGCGGCAACCTGCCCGCGATCCTCTCGGCGCTCGAGACCAGCAACAACGGCAACAAGCTCGTCCTCGAGGTCGCGCAGCATCTCGGCGAGAACACCGTGCGCACCATCGCGATGGACGCGACCGAGGGCCTGACCCGCGGCCAGCAAGTCACCGACACCGGCTCGCAGATCCGCGTCCCCGTCGGCCCGATGACGCTGGGCCGCATCATGAACGTCATCGGCGAGCCGATCGACGAGCGCGGCCCGGTCGGCCACACCGACACCGCCCCGATCCACGCCGAGGCCCCCGCATTCGTCGATCAGTCGACCGAGAGCGCGATCCTGGTCACCGGCATCAAGGTCATCGACCTGCTCGCGCCTTATGCGCGCGGCGGCAAGATCGGCCTGTTCGGCGGCGCCGGCGTGGGCAAGACCGTGCTCATCCAGGAGCTCATCAACAACATCGCCAAGGGCCATGGCGGCGTCTCGGTGTTCGCGGGCGTCGGCGAGCGCACCCGCGAGGGCAACGATCTCTATCACGAGTTCCTCGACGCGGGCGTCATCGCCAAGGACGCCGACGGCAACCCGACCGCCGAGGGTTCGAAGGTCGCGCTGGTGTTCGGCCAGATGAACGAGCCCCCGGGCGCCCGCGCTCGCGTCGCGCTGTCGGGCCTGACGATGGCCGAATATTTCCGCGACGTCGAAGGCCAGGACGTGCTGTTCTTCGTCGACAACATCTTCCGCTTCACCCAGGCGGGCGCCGAAGTGTCGGCGCTGCTCGGCCGCATTCCTTCGGCGGTGGGCTATCAGCCGACGCTGTCGACCGACATGGGCGCGCTGCAGGAGCGCATCACCTCGACCAACAAGGGCTCGATCACTTCGGTGCAGGCCGTGTATGTGCCCGCGGACGATCTTACCGATCCGGCGCCGGCAACCTCGTTCGCGCACCTTGACGCGACGACCGTGCTCAACCGCGCAATTTCGGAGCTGGGCATCTACCCGGCGGTCGATCCGCTCGACTCCACGTCGCGCGTGCTGACCCCGGCGATTGTCGGCCAGGAGCATTACGAGACCGCCCGCCGCGTCCAGGAGACGCTGCAGAAGTACAAGGCGCTGCAGGACATCATCGCGATCCTGGGCATGGACGAGCTTTCCGAAGAGGATAAGATCACCGTGACCCGCGCGCGGAAAATCCAGCGCTTCCTGTCGCAGCCGTTCCACGTCGCCGAGGTCTTCACCGGCATCAGCGGCAAGTTCGTCGCGATCGAAGATACGGTGAAGTCGTTCAAGGCCGTGGTCGACGGCGAATATGATCACCTTCCCGAAGCGGCCTTCTACATGGTCGGCGGCATCGACGAAGCGGTCGCCAAGGCCCAGAAGCTCGCCGAAGAGGCGTAATTTCTTCTTCCCCCCTCCCGCTTGCGGGAGGGGTCGGGGGAGGGCCTGATCGGGCGATGCGCCTGTGGCTCTCCCCTCCCCCAGCCCCTCCCGCAAGCGGGAGGGGAGTCAGAGAGAAAAAATGCTGCACTTCGAACTCGTCACGCCTGAAAAGCTCGTCCGCTCGGAAGAGGTGTACATGGTCACCGTCCCCGGCACCGAAGGCGATTTCGGCGTGCTTCAGGGCCATGCGCCCTTCATGTCGACGATCCGCGACGGCAATCTCTCCATCTACAAGACCGAGAAGAGCGAGCCCGAGATGATCGCGATCGAAGGCGGTTTCGCCGAGGTGAATGCCAAGGGCCTGACGGTCCTCGCCGAAAAGGCGTAATACCCAATCGGGGGTCGCCACCGGCGATATCCGACGGCATATTCCGCTTATGAACCTGATCCCCCGCGTGCTCCTCGGAGCCACAGCCGCCACGCTGTTCATCGCCCCGGCAACCGCACAGACCATCGCGAAGGTCGACCTGATGAATGCGTCGCTGGCGTCCGTCCTGGCGATCTGCACGGGCGTGGTCGATGGGACGGTCGATCTCAACGACGCTGGCGCGCTGGCGCCGTACGGCTTTTCTCCGGGCACTCCCGCGCAGGAAGCCACCCTTAAGGCGAGCGATACCACAAACGAGTTCGCGGTGGCGGTTACGCCGGACGGCAAGGTCAGCGTGCTCGCCAAACCCGGCCGCCTGTGCATGGTAAAGGTCGAAGGCGGCACTCGATCGGCAGTCCGCGACGAGCTGGTCAAGCAGTTGCTCGAAACCGGCGCGCGCAACGAAAGAAACCAGTCGGGCGGCGACGACGTCATTACGGTCTTCTTCACGAGCGCGACGATCGACGTGCGGACCAGCGCGGACGGCACGGTCCGCGTGGTCGTGAAACGCCCGGTCCGCTAGGGCTTCACTCGCTCGTAGCGCCACCGCATCGGCTTGCTCCCGTCGGCGAGCGAGATTTCCGCCATCAGCACCTCGCCCTCGCGCCAATAGGGGATGCGCTGCGGATAATCATGGTCGCGATTCTCGAAGACCAGTTCGCTCGCCCCGCGTGAGGCCAGCGGGAAATAGGTCGGCTCGGCCGCGTCGCGTGGCTTCGCGATAAAGGTCAGTTTGCCGTGGTGCATCCCGATCACCATGCGCTCGGAACTGACCTCGGCCCCGTCCTTGCGCGTCGAGGACAGCCCGGCAACTCCGCCCTCCATTTGCCGCAGCGGGCCAGGGCTATGCCGATCAGGCGCATATGGCGCGCGATTTCCGAAGCCTCGCGGGCGTTCCCCCACGCGAGCTTCGCGTCCGGGCGCGCGGGGCGTTTCTCTAGGTTTTAACCTTAAATTATCGCGCGGCGGCGATGGATGCCGGCATGGGGAATCTCGCAGAAGGGACAGGCGCCGCGCCAGGCGCCCGGTGGCTCGGGAGCGGCTCGGGTGCGGCATCGGGGCGATTTGCCTTCTGGCGCCGCCCGATGTCGCTGGAGGCCCGCCGCCTTCTGGCGTGGCTCGCGCTCTGGGTCGTGATCGCCAATATAGGCTTCAGCTTTCTGTGGCTGATCGGCAGCCCGCCGCGCTGGTCCGCCATCGCGTTCACCGCCATTGCGGGGGGCTTTGTCCGCAAGGGGCCCGCCTTGCTCAAGGCCGCGACGTTCCTGTGCGCAGTGACCTATTCGATCGTCACCTTCATTTCCGACCTTTTCGGCCTTTCGGTCGCGCAGATATTCTCCTCGCTGAGCATATTGCCCGAAATGCGTCTGACCGCGGCGCCCGAATATATGGCGGGCGCGGGCCTGCTGCTGCTCCTCGTCGGCGCCGGGGTCTGGCTTGCGAGGCGGGACATGGCGTTCACGACCCCGCGCTCGGCCCTGATCGCGCTCGGCGTCGTCTCGGCCTGGGCCGCGACCGATGTCGCCGTCGCGATGAACGGCCAGGGAAGCTATGGGCGGAGCGCCTCGAGCACGACTTCCTTTGAGTCCGCAGTCGAACTGAGCGGCTTTCTCAAGGGCGCGGACGCGGGTCACCATCTCGTCCTGATCAATGTCGAGGCGATGGGACTGCCGCTCGACCCGGCGCTTCTCGCAAAGCTGTTCTCGCGCTTTCACGACGGCCGTGTCGGCGCGCGCTACGAAGTCACGCAGGGTTCGTCCCTCTTCTTCGGATCGACCGTGACTGCGGAGATGCGGGAGTTGTGCGAACGGTGGGACGACCAGGCGTCGGTAATGGAAAAGGCGGATCCGACATGCCTTCCCGCCAGTCTCCGCGGCAAGGGCTATGAAACCAGCGCGCTGCACGGCTTCAAGGCGGAATTCTACGATCGGGCGACGTGGTATCCCAACGCCGGCTTTCAGCACATGCGCTTCCGCGACGACCTGGTCGGCCGTGAGGTGAGTGAATGCCCCGGCGTATTCCCGGGCGCGTGTGACAAGGATATTCCCGCACTGATCTCCCAGCAGATCAAATCAGCGACGCAGCCGCAATTCATCTACTGGATGACGTTGAATTCGCATTTCCCGGTGCCGAGCGTCGAGGCGCTGGGCACCACGCGCTGCGAGCTGTTCGATCCGGCGCTTGCGTCAGCAGCGCCGATGGTCTGCCGGATGCTCCAGATCTGGGACCGGAACTTCCGCGCGCTTGCCGAGCAGATTACCGCGGCTGACTTTCCGGCAACCGACATTCTGATCGTCGGCGATCATCGCCCGCCCTTCTACGACCGCAAGCAGCGCTCGATGTTCGCGCCCGACCGGGTTCCCTGGATCCTGCTGCGAGCGAAGGATCCTGCGCCCGCGCCCGGCCATGGCACAGGCCGTTAGGGTCGTTTGAACCGGCGCCCAGGATTGGACGGCGGAATCTGCAAAACCGGGGGTTTAGTTAGGCAATTGTCAAACCTTGCCCCGTAAGCCTGCGCTCTGGCGGGTAGCGGGGATCAAAGGTTTCGATGAGCGCATTTGGACGACGCAGCGGATTGGGCGGGGGCTCCGGCGGGAACCGGCCGGCCTTTGGCGTCGCGCGCCCGATGCAGGGCGGCGGCAGCGCGCGCCCGGCCGATCTTGGCGGCGAGCAATTCCCTCCCCTCGACATTCCCCTTCCCGGCGCGGCCTTCGCCGAGCCTGCCCAGCCTTCGGACGGCGCGCCCGCGCCCAGCCAGAACACCGCCGACGCGATCCAGCGCCTCGCCGACCGCCAGGCCTCGTCGGGCGATGCCGGCAGTTCGCGGGTCGAGGGCTTCGAGGCCTCGGTCCACCGCATCAAGGAACAGGTGCTCCCGCGCCTGCTCGAGCGCGTCGATCCCGAAGCAGCCGCCACGCTCTCCAAGGATGAGCTGGCCGAGGAATTCCGCCCGATCATCGGCGAAGTGCTCGCCGAGCTGAAGCTCACGCTCAACCGCCGCGAACAGTTCGCGCTCGAAAAAGTGCTGGTCGACGAGCTGCTCGGCCTCGGGCCCTTGGAAGAGCTGCTGAGCGACACGGCGATCACCGATATCATGGTGAACGGCCCCGAGCAGACCTATATCGAACGCAAGGGCAAGCTCGAGCTGGCGAACATCCAGTTCCGCGACGAAGAGCATCTGTTCCAGATCGCCCAGCGCATCTGCAACTCGGTCGGCCGCCGCGTCGATCAGACCACGCCGCTGGCCGACGCCCGCCTCAAGGATGGTTCGCGCGTCAACGTCATTGTGCCGCCGCTGTCGCTGCGCGGCACCGCCATCTCGATTCGTAAATTCTCGGCCAAGCCGATCACGCTCGACATCATGGCGAACGGCGGATCGATGAGCCAGAAAATGGCGACGATGCTCAAGATCGCGGGCGCCAGCCGTTTCAACATCGTCATCTCGGGCGGTACCGGTTCGGGCAAGACGACGATGCTCAACGCCTTGTCGAAAATGATCGACCCCGGCGAGCGCGTGCTCACCATCGAGGACGCCGCCGAACTTCGCCTGCAGCAGCCGCACTGGCTTCCGCTCGAAACACGCCCGCCCAACCTTGAAGGCCAGGGCGAAATCAGCATCCGCGATCTCGTGAAGAACGCACTGCGCATGCGCCCGGATCGCATCATCCTCGGCGAAATTCGTGGCAGCGAGTGCTTCGATCTGCTCGCCGCGATGAATACCGGCCATGACGGCTCGATGTGCACGCTCCACGCCAACTCCCCACGCGAAGCCCTGGGCCGCATGGAGAATATGGTGATGATGGGTGACATCAAGATGCCCAAGGAAGCGATCAGCAAGCAGATCGCCGACTCGGTCGAGCTGATCGTCCAGGTGAAGCGCCTGCGCGATGGCTCGCGCCGCGTGACCAACATCACCGAAGTGATCGGCATGGAAGGCCCCGTCATCGTGACGCAGGAGCTGTTCAAGTTCGAATATCTCGACGAATCCGCCGACGGCAAGATCATCGGCGAATATCGCTCGCTGGGCCTGCGCCCCTATACGCTGGAAAAGGCCCGCCAGTTCGGGTTCGATCAGGCGATGCTGGAAGCGTGCCTCTGACAGGCGGTCATGCGGCGGGCTGTTCAGGGTGACGCAGTGTCAGTCGTGCAACGCCAGCATCGCGAGGCACACCGCGCCGATCAGCGCCAGAAACTGCACCAGCGCCCAGGGCATGAAGCCCACCGCGTCGAAGTCCTTGCGGCGGCGGCGGCGGTGCTCGCCAAAGCCCGCCCCGACCGCGAGCAGCAGCAACGCACCCACGCCTGGCCATAAATAGTCTTGCATCGTTTCGATTCGGCCCCAAACTCCGCATCGCAATCCAGCATGGAGCCAAAATGCGCCAGCCCCTTATCGTCGCCGCGCTCGCCACCGCCGCGATCCTGACCATCGGCGCCGTCAAGATCAGCCCGATCGCCGACGCGGTCGCCGCTTCGACGCGCACCCCGGCCAACGTCCAGCGCGACAAATATCGCCATCCGGTCCAGACCCTGTCCTTCTTCGGGGTGAAGCCGACCGACACGGTGGTCGAGATCTGGCCCGGCGGCGGCTGGTACACCGAGATTCTGGCCCCGCTCACCAAAAGCAAGGGGACGCTGTGGACCGTCTCGCCCTGGCCCGACGGCAACAAGGGCGTGCTGGGGCTGCAGGGGCGCGACCCGGCGACCTATGGCCATATCAAGTTCGCGGCCTTCCCATGGGCCGAGGGCCAGCCCAAGGTTCCGGACGGCAGCGCCGATGTCGTCCTCACTTTCCGCAACGTTCATAACTGGCGGATGGGTTATCAGCGCCAGGGCGCGGATTATTCCGCCGAGGCCTTCGCCCAGATGTTCGCGATGCTGAAGCATGGCGGGACGTTGGGGATCGAGGACCACCGCCTCCCCGAATCGGCGAGCGACGACCGGGAGAAGAGCAGCGGCTATATCAAGGTCTCGACGATCCGCCGCCTCGCCGAGGCCGCCGGCTTCCGTTACGTCGGCGCGTCGCAGGTCAATGCCAATCCCAAGGATACGGCGGACTGGCCCAATGGCGTGTGGACCCTGCCCCCGTCGCTCAGCCAGAAGGATGTCGACCGTGACCGCTATATCGCGATCGGCGAGAGCGACCGCATGACGCTGAAATTCAGGAAGCCGTGACACGCCGCCTCCGCCTGTTCGCGGGCGGATTGCTTGCCCTGCTGCTCGCCGCTCAGCCCGCGCTTGCCCAGCGCGGGCGGGCCGCGAGCGGCTGGGGGCCGGGCATCACCGGCGAGGTCGTGTTCGCGGCGAAGGAATCCGGGGAATGGATTCCGTTCGTCCGCACCCAGGCGGGGCTGGTCACGCTGCGCGGCACCGTCAACGGCAAGCCCGTGCTGGCGCTGCTCGATACCGGCGCGCCCTATACCGCGATCGACATCGCCTTCGCGCGGGAAAACGGCATCGCGCTCCGCCAGACCGTCGCGGCGGGCAAGGGCCGGCTCGGCGTTTCGGTCGGCGATATCGACGTGATGCGGATCGGCCCGATCGCCCAGATCGGCGGACGCCTCGCCGCGATCGACCTCTCGCCAATGCAGCGGTTGATGACTCTGCCGCTGACGATGGTGCTCGGCGCCGATTATCTGCGCAACGTGGCGATCGAATTCGATTTCGACCATAGCCGTCTGCGCATCCGCCCCAGCGGCGTGCCTGGACCGGCGGGAGTCACGATCCCCCTCGATATCGTCAGCATCGCCAACCGTTTCGTCATTTCGATGAAGATCGGCAGCGTGCCGGTCGATCGCGTGCTGATCGATACCGGCATCAACGCGACGATGACGGTCACCACGCAGATCTGGAAGCGGCTGCCGCTCGGCGGCGTGCCGATCACCAGCGCGCAAGCGATGAGCCTCTACGGCCCCGAAGTCTGGCCGCTCGCCCGGCTGGAAGGTATCGCGATCGGCCCCGCGGCGATTCCCGGCAAGATGGACGTGCTCGCCGATCCCGACGGCATCCTCGATTCGCCCGTCGACGGGCTGATCGGGATGGAGGCGCTGCGCAATTTCAATGTCTTCCTCGACGCCAGGGCGCACCGGATGGTTCTGTCGCCCCGGCTCTATCCGCACCGGATGCCGGCCCCGAGCACGCTCGGCATCCTTGGCTTTCGCGTCGATACCGGTTTTCAGGCGCTTCACGTGATGAAAGGCTCGCCCGCGGCACTTGCCGGGGTGGCCGACGGCGATGTGGTGTGCAGCGTCAACGGCGATTCGATCGCCAAGGGCGAACCGATGGCGCGCGAGAATTGGGCGGGGAAGCCGGTGGGGACGAAGCTCGTGCTCAGCCTGTGCTCGGGCAGAACCGTCGAAGTGACGCTCAGGGCGTTCTACTGAGGCCCTTCCGCCCGCCACGCCGCGGTCAGATACGCCTCCGCCGCGCGCCTCAGCTTCGCGTCCTTTTCGAACGCCTCGGCCGGCGGCGGCGCGAAGCCGAACGCCTCCATCAGTGTCCACAGGGCAAAGCGCCGCCCAGGATCGCGCTCGATCCCGAAATCGACCGCGAGCTTCTCCTTGCCCAGCACCAGCGCCTCTGGCGCGATGGCATCGGGATCGTCCGATCCGAAATAGTGATGGAGCAGCGTGTCGAGATCCACGCGCGAGCCTTATTTGCCCTTGCGCGCCTTGCGGGCGGCATAGCGCGCGTCGCGCTCGGCCTTCTTCTCTTCCTCGGTCTTGGGCTTGTTCAGCGCCGCGCGCTCGGCGGCTTCTGCGGCGACAGCAGCCGCGCGCTCGCGCTTCTCGGCGTCGGCGGCTTCCTTCGCGGCCTTCTTGACGGCGCGCTTCTCGGCCTCGGCGGCCTCCTTGGCGGCGCGCGCAGCGGCGCGCTCGGCGAGCACTTCGGGATCGACCGGCGCCTTGGCCTTCAGTTTTTCGAGCGCCTTCGCGCGCGCATCGGCGGACGCGGCTGCGCGGTCCTTGAAATCGGGGAGTTTAAAACCTGCCATAATCCGCGCGTTTCCTGCTTCGCAGCTTAAAGATCAAGTGGTCATGGAAAAGGCGGCGGAACCATGAAGGTTCCGCCGCCCTCCAATCAGTTCAGCTTATGCCGACTGGAGATTGACAGCCGAGGTCTTGCCGCGGTTGTCGGTCTCGAGCTCGTACGAGACGCGCTGGTCCTTATCGAGCGTGCGCATGCCGGCGCGCTCGACGGCCGAGATGTGAACGAAGGCGTCGTTGCCGCCGCCCTCAGGCGCGATGAAGCCATAGCCTTTGTCGGCATTGAAGAATTTTACGGTTCCGGTGATCATATCGGGCTTCCTTGTGTCCGATGCATGACGGGCATGGGCCAAACGCGGCGCATCCCGGCTTCGTGAGGCGTAGAAAGGGACATAGGGTGGCCTAAGCGGCCCGATATCCGTCGCATGCGACGTTCAGCGCCTGAGGATATAGGCGCACTTTTCGCAAAAAGATAGGGCGGGGCCCTCGCGCACCGGGATACCGCTCCGTCAGGTCTTGGTAATATCCCTTCCGCATCGACCACATTGCTTCTCGGGCCATGGGAAAGCGAAAATTCCCCGCATGAAAATTGATTTCCCGCAATTGGGGCAGACGATCGAATAGCCTCTCCCGCCACCGATCAAAAGGAACGCGACGATGAGCGGCAGCATCGCCCAGCGGACCGCGTCGGAGGAAAGACCGAGACCCTTCAAAGCATCGGGAATAACGCCGATGAGCAACAGCCCCGCCAGCGCCGTGCCCGCAAGGTGGCGCCACCCGCGAGCATAAACGCTCCGCTGGGGCGCCGAACCCATGACGGCCCCTACTTCGCCAGCTTCTCGATCTTGTCCTGAAGCCGCGCGAGTTCGGCCTTGAGCGCCGAGACATCGTCGTTCGCGCTCGCTTCGGGAGCCCCAGCAGCGGGGGCCGTAGGGGCGCCGGGGACTTCCTGCCCGGGCTTGAACGCTTGCGTCGCCGCTTCGAACATCTGCATGTTGCGCTTGGCCAGTTCGGCGAAGGGCGAGTTGGCGAAGGCGCCCTCGACGGCGGCCTTGAACTGGTCCTGGTTGCGGCGGAAGCTCTCCATCGATGCTTCGAGATAGCCCGGCACCATCGCCTGCATCGAATCGCCGTAGAGCGAGATCAGCTGGCGCAGGAAGTTGACCGGCAGCATCGTCTGGCCGCGCGATTCCTCTTCCATGATGATCTGAGTCAGCACGTTATGGGTAATATCATCCTCGGTCTTCGCATCGATGACCTTGAAGTCGCGCCCTTCGCGAGTCATCGCCGCGAGATGGTCGAGCGTGATGTAGGACGACGTCTCCGTGTTATACAGGCGCCGGTTCGCATACTTCTTGATGATGACCGGGCCAGTGCCGGGAGTCGCTTTTTTCATGGGGCCCCTCGCGTGTGACTAATTCATGTCTATCACCATTTCATTCCGCACCGCAACACGGCCCACGCCCCCTGCCGCTGTTTCTTGAGTTGCTGCGCAGCGAAACCGCAGCAAGCCCCGAACGCCGTGCCGCCGCGCTGGCCGGATTGCGCGCCTTTCAACAAGCCGAACGCGCTCCCCACCGCGCCCCCAAACCCGCCATCGCCACCGTGGGCCGCGCGAGCCTGCGCGACTATGGCGGCACCGGCCAAGCCGTTGTTTTTGTCCCCTCCCTCATCAATCCGCCACACGTCCTCGATCTCTCGCGCGGCAATTCGCTGCTGCGCTGGCTCGCCCGGCAAGGCGTGCGGCCGCTGCTGGTCGATTGGGGGACGCCGGGGCCCGGCGAACGCGACATGGATGTTGCAGGGCATGTCGAGCAATTGCTCCTCCCCTTGCTGCGCACGCTAAGGCGGCCGCCCGCGCTCGCGGGCTATTGCCTGGGCGGCACCATGGCGATGGCCGCGGCATCGCTGACCGAGACCGCCGGGCTCGCGCTGATCGCCGCGCCCTGGCACTTCGGCGGCTATGGCGATTCGCTCACTGCGATGTCCGATCTGTGGGACGCAGCGTTCGAGCCGTGCGAGAAATTGGGCCTGGTGCCGATGGAGGTTCTCCAGTCGGGCTTCTGGCAACTCGACCCGCGCCGCACGATCGCCAAGTTCGAGCGCTTCGCCCAGCTCTCGCCCGGCAGCGCGCAGGCGCGGTCCTTCGTCGCGCTTGAGGATTGGGCCAACGAAGGCGCGCCACTCACCTTCGCGGCCGGCCGCCAGCTATTCGACGATTTCCTCGTCGCGGACTTGCCCGGACGCGGCAACTGGGGAGTCGGCGGAAAAATCATCCGCCCCGAAGCGATCGAAACCCCGATCATGTCCTTCGTCTCCACCACGGACCGCATCGTCCCCGCCGCGACCAGCACGACAGCGGGGGTCCAGGCGCAGCTTTCATTGGGCCATGTCGGGATGATCGTCGGCGCCCGCGCGCGCGCCGGATTATGGCAAAAGCTGGCGGACTGGCTAACCGGGCTCCCCGTCCCTAGATAGCGCCCCGAAACCTTCGGAGTCGCCCAATGACCGCCCCCACCGATATCGTCATCACCGCCGCCAAGCGCACGCCCGTGGGCAGCTTCCTCGGCGCCTTCGCCAGCACCCCCGCGCACGAACTGGGCCGCATCGCCATCGAAGCCGCGCTCGAACAGGCCGGGGTGAAGGGCGAGGACGTCAGCGAAGTCATCCTCGGCCAGGTGCTCACCGCCGCGCAGGGCCAGAACCCCGCGCGCCAGGCATCGATGGCGGCCGGCGTGCCCAGGGAAGTGCCGGCATGGGGTGTCAATCAGGTCTGCGGATCGGGGCTTCGTGCGGTTGCGCTGGCCTATCAGGCGATCTCAAGCGGCGATGCGACCATCGTCGTCGCAGGCGGGCAGGAATCGATGTCGATGTCCAACCACGCCCAGTCGCTGCGTCCCGGCACCAAGATGGGCGATGTCAGCCTGGTCGATACGATGATCAAGGATGGCCTGACCGATGTGTTCAACGGCTATCATATGGGAATTACAGCCGAAAATCTCGCCGAGCAATATCAGGTGACGCGCGTCGAGCAGGACGAATTCGCGGTCGCCAGCCAGAACAAGGCCGAGGCCGCGCGGTCAGCGGGCAAGTTCAAGGACGAGATCGCCCCGGTCACGATCAAGGGCCGCAAGGGCGATACCTTGGTCGAGGACGATGAATATATCCGGGCGGGAGCGACGTTGGACGGCGTTTCGGGCCTCCGCCCCGCCTTCAAGAAGGACGGCACCGTCACCGCCGCCAACGCCTCCGGCCTGAACGACGGCGCCGCCGCGCTGGTGGTGATGAGCCGCGCCGAGGCCGAGAAGCGCGGGAGCCCGATCCTCGCGCGGATCGCCAGCTGGGCGTCGGCGGGCGTCGATCCCTCCATTATGGGCATTGGTCCGGTGCCCGCGTCGAAAAAGGCGCTCGAAAAGGCCGGCTGGACGATCGCGGACCTCGACCTGATCGAGGCCAATGAAGCCTTCGCCGCACAGGCGCTGTCGGTCGGCAAGGAACTCGGCTGGGACGCGAGCAAGGTCAACGTCAATGGCGGCGCGATCGCGATCGGGCACCCGATCGGCGCGAGCGGCGCCCGTGTGCTGACCACTTTGATCTACGAAATGGGACGCCGCGACGCCAAGAAGGGCCTGGCGACGTTGTGCATCGGCGGCGGAATGGGCATCGCCATGTGCGTGGAACGCGACTGATGACGTGCGTGGAACGCGACTGATGGCGTGCGTGGAACGCGACTGACGATCTTTCGAATCGCACCGTCGTGGCCAGCAAGGCTGCGGCGGTGCGGCGGACATTCACCGGACACATTCCACCGGAGCTTTAACCGGTAAGACCCGCACAAATCTCCCAATTCGGGACATGAGTGTCGCATTCGTGCAACAGTCGTGGGACAAAGGCCACGCTGCGCTGCGATGCGCCTTGCAACCTCAGTACAAACACTGTTTCCAAGGCACCTTCAGGCATTCCGCCTGGCAGGGGCATACCTATGAAGATTTCTCGTTTGCTCAGCGCGACTGCGCTGGCCGGGTCGCTGCTCATGACTCCCACGATCGCGTGGGCGCAGAACGACACCACCACCCCCGACGCCACTCAGGACGAAGAGCCGGAGGCAGATGCCCCGATCGTCGTCACCGGTTCGCGCATCGCGCGTCCGACGCTGTCCTCGGCAGTCCCCGTCACGACGCTGGACGTGACTGACCTGACCAACCAGGGCAACGTTTCGCTGGGTGACGCGCTGAACAACCTTCCGTCGCTCCGTTCGACCTATTCGCTGGGCAATTCGGGCCGCTTCATCGGCACCTCGGGCCTGTCGCTCCTCGATCTTCGCGGCCTGGGCATCCAGCGCACGCTGGTCCTGGTCAACGGCCGCCGTCACGTCACGGCTTCGCCGGGCGATTATCTGGTCGACGTCAACACGATCCCGGTCGACCTGCTCGAGCGTGTCGACGTGGTGACCGGCGGCGATTCGGCGATCTACGGTTCGGACGCCGTCGCCGGCGTTGTGAACTTCATCCTGAAGCGCGATTTCGACGGCATTTCGATGCGTGGCCAGGGCGGCATTTCGCAGCGCGGTGATCGCGGCTCCTATTATGCGTCGGTCACGGCCGGCACCAACTTCGCCGATGGCCGCGGCAATGTCGCGGTGGCTCTCGAAGTCGCCAACACCCAGCCGATCTACTTCACCGCGCGTGACAGCCAGACGGGCGCCTATAGCGGCCGCTGCCAGTTCATGACCTCGCAGGTCACGACGGGCGAGCCGGCTGCCGGCGCCAACGGCCCCGACCAGACCTTCTATTGCGGCATCAAGAATGCCGGCATCTCGAACGGCGGCACGCTCGGCACGCTCACCATCGGCGGCGTTGCCGGCCTTGGCGCGCTGCGTTTCGCTCCGGGTGGCGAAGCCTATATCGACGTCGCCGACCAGAGCTACATTCCGTACGGTGCGGCGTTCCAGCGCGGCGGCGACGGCGCCACGCTGCGTGACACCGGCCTGCTCGCCGCAGGCGTCTCGCGCTACAGCGCCAACCTGCTCGCGCACTTCGACGTTTCGGATGCGTTCAAGCCCTTCGTCGAAGCCAAGTTCGTCCGGATCACCGCCAACCAGGAAGGCCAGCCGAGCTTCTTCCAGGGCAGCATCCCCGGCTTCTTCGGCGGCGGTGCGGACCTGCGCTGCGACAACCCGTTCCTCTCGCAGACCTCGATTGCGCTGATGCGCAGCCGCGGGCTTTGCGGCGGCACCAAT
>Ga0164241_10000751_pt1 | contig 49665 bp, 41 predicted proteins | sample OricomyardsoilBY_FD_108780 | JGI IMG/M metagenome (GOLD analysis project Ga0164241, IMG submission 108780) | Backyard soil microbial communities from Emeryville, California, USA - Original compost - Back yard soil (BY) | ecosystem: Environmental > Terrestrial > Soil > Unclassified | place: USA... | reverse complement strand
TCGGGGTCATCAGGCGGCACGAGGAGCCCGGCTTCGCCCGATAGCACCGCGGGAATTCCTCCGACCGCTGTCGCAACACATGGCAGCCTGGCCGCCATGGCCTCGATCAGCGCCATCGGCAAGCCCTCTGTCAAAGAAGTCATCACGAATGCGTCAGCCATATTGAGCAGGTCACTCACGTCGGAGCGAGCCCCGAGAAACGTAACAGTCTCTTCAAGGTGCAGTGACCGGCATAACGTCTCCAGTGCTACGCGTTCGGAGCCATCTCCCGCCAGAAAGACTCGAGTGCTGCGCCGCCTTGAGCCTGACAACCTACTTACGGCCTTTAGCAGAGTGCCCAAATCTTTGACTGCTTCAAGTCTGCCCAGATACAAGCAGACAAATGTCGATTCATCGACCCCCATCGCTGTCCGCATACGAGTTCGCGCCGAACTGTCGCGTACGAACTCCGGTACACCGTTCGGAATCACATGGAGGCGATTTGCCGGAACATGCAGAGCATCCCGGAAATAGTCAGTAATGCCGCGATGAACGCCCGTTATCGCGCTCGCGTAGCGACTGTCTCTCGCTGTACTGCGCCGATAAGCCTGCCGCTCCTCCAGTTGGAAAATTGCGTGCTCGGTCATCACCGTGCGCTTGACTCCTGCACATCGCGCCGCCAGCCCGCAGAGCGTCAATGCAATGGCGTGATGAACATGCAGTGCGTGGACGCCTCTGCGGCGAAAGAAAGCGTACAGCTCCAACTGGTAGGTAACGCGGCGCACAACACGCGCGCGCGTCAGGTAGTTCAGATCGACGCACTCGATACCCCTTGATTCCAGGTAATCGCGAAACGGACCCGTAGTTCCGTGGAATGCAAAACACACCACCTGATATCCACGCGCGGCATATTCCACGGCCAACTGTGCTCCGACGCGCTCAGACCCGCCAATCCGGAAGGAATACAAACCCTGTGCTATGAGGGGCCGATTTGCGGCTATGTCCGCACTAGTCGACAAAATGAGCGTCCTGAAGTAGCCGGTGGCGGGATTCTTGCTAGGATTATAACAATTCGAGCGGTCAGGCGGTTGCGAACAGGGTCATGGGAATTGGACGTAATCGCTCGGCGACGGCTGTTGCTCGCAAGAGCACAAGGTATGCCGGGCCGAAGAAGCGGAATCCGCTGCGCGGCCTTTTCTGGGCCACCTACATACTGATTGTCCTTACCGTTGGTCGGATAGTCGATATCGTTCCCGTGTTGTCTTCACTGCCTTTGGTCAAGATTGCGCTCTTGTACGTAGTCTTCGCGCTCATGGTGTATTGGAAGCTCCTGCCAGCGGTGGTAGCGGCCGACAATCCGGCAGTCAAATGGGCAATGGCGTTTGCCATATGGATCGTCGTCAGCTTCTCGTTTTCAATCTGGCTTGGGCCGAGTCGCGACTTTATCCTCGTGCAGCTTCCCATACTGTCCGTCATTGTTCTTCTTATCTGCAAGTTATCGGGCGACTGGGAACCATTAAAGAAGATATATCTGTCCCTGGTGATTTCCGCCTTGATCCAGGCCGTTCCTGGTCTGCTGGCATTTAGCGGTGGCCGTCTTGCGCTGAATGCCACATACGACACCAACGAGTTGGCATATATGCTCGATGGAATAATTCCCGCTGCCTTGGCGTTTGCCATGACCGAGGCCTCAAGGAAGCGCCGCATGTTCTTCTTCGGAGCGACCGGAATCATGATCGTTGCGATAATTCTCACCGGCTCCCGGGGAGGAATTTTCGGTCTGCTCTTCTCAGGTGCTTTCATTGTGCTGGATCCGGGGCGGCTACGCCCGCATGCGGCAGGTGTCAGCAGGGCCCCTCCTCGCAAAGTTGGCATGAGTGCCAAAACTCGCATAGTGCTCGTGCTTGCGGCATGCGCAGTGATCGGGGCGGTGGCATGGCCGCAGCTGCCGAAGGAAACCAAGGAACGTCTGGCCAGCATGTTGAGCTTGGGTTCCGACTACAACATCGACGAGAAGGAAGGTCGGGTACAGATATGGAAGCGTGGCCTGATTGCACTTGCAGAACGACCGATTGGCTTTGGCATCGGCAGCTATCCAATGGTGGACTACAAGAATGGTGGGCTGTTCTATACCGCGCACAACAGCCTGGTGCTGGTCACCGTGGAACTCGGCCCAGTCGGGATTGTGATCTACCTGACGCTGCTCGCCTGTTTATGGCGCGGGTTGGCACGAATACGTCGATTGCAGAAGCAACTGCGAGAGCCGTCGGATCTGCAACAGCAACAGGCCGTCTTTTGCCGCATGCTGCAGGCGAGCCTTGTGGCCAATTTCGTCGCCGGCATGTTCTTGTCCGCTACCTACTATTACGGGCATTGGGTCAACATTGCGCTTGCGATGGCCTTCATAGCATTCATGAATAGACAGAAGCTCGAGCCGAATCTTGATGCAAATGGTCTTGTCCGAAGATAGCGGCTCGACGCGCTCGACGTTGCGTGTTCTTTCCATGGTGGAAGGGACGTCGGTGACCGGCCCGATCAAGCCGCTCCTGATGTTTGCCCGGCTGGCCCGTGGCGGCGATGCGCGCCCGGCAGTGGACTTGTCGTTGATCACCACGGTGCGATCAAGGTCCAGCAACTATCCATCCAATTTGCTGCTGGACGCCGCGAAAGAGGCCAATATCCACATAGATGTGCTTCTTGAGCGGCGGGCTTGGGATACGCGTGTTCTGGCGCAGTTGTGCCGGATGATTGAGCTCCATTGTCCCGATATTGTCGAGACCCACCAGGTCAAATGCCACTTCATAATGGCTCAGGCGTTGCTCTGGCGGAAGATGAGCAAGAACTTTGCGTGGATCGCCTACCACCACGGTTATACGAAGGCGAATCTGAAACTCCGGATGTATGAGATGCTGGACCGCTGGTCACTCAAAAGGCCGGATCGTGTTGTTACCGTGTGCAAGCCGTTTGCGGCGGAACTCATTCGTCACGGAGCACCAGCTGATCGCGTCACGGTGATATCCAACGCTATTGAACCGCAGCCGCGGCCAACCGCAGCGCAGCTCACGGAGCTTCGACAGCGTTGGCGGCTGGCAGACCAGAGCGCGGTAATCCTCTCTGTTGGTCGACTATCGCCAGAAAAGGGCCACTCGGATCTGATTGAGTCGTTCCGCAGATTGCGCGCGGATGCTGCGCAGCAGGATCTGCGTCTGCTGATTGTAGGAGATGGGCCCGAGCGACAACGTCTGGAGAATGCTGCCGCTGATCTTGGAACCAGCGTTACCTTCCTGGGTCACCAGGCGAACGTGTGGCCGTTCTACTTCGTCGCGGATATCTTCGCACTACCCTCACACAGCGAGGGATCGCCACTGGTATTGTTGGAGGCTATGGCGGCCGAGCGCGCGATTGTGGCCACAGCTGTCGGAGGTATCCCTGAAACCGTCGAAGACGACGTTAGTGCGGTGCTCGTTACACCGCGCGATATCGTGAAACTGCAAGAGGCCCTGAGATCCTTGTGTGGTGATCCAGAGCGGCGTATCCGACTAGCCAAGGCAGCGGCTAGCGCATTAAAGAAATTCTCACCAGAAGCATATAGATATCGTGTGCTTGGTTTGTACAGGGAAACAGTAGCCACTCCATGAGATCGTTTCGCTCTTACGTCTTTAGCCGAGATACTCGCGGTGGACGCAAGATATTCGCAGTGTTGAGGCGAGTATCGCGATGGGATGTTCCGGTCATCCCTGGGATACACCATCTCCTTCTTGCGGAGAGGAAATTTCGCAAAGCCATACTCGGGCCGCTCTTCGGAAAGTTCTACTACGCGCCGCTTCTCCGAATGACTTGCAAGAGTGTTGGTACCGGTCTTCTTCTTTACGAGAACATGCCCAAGACACTGGGTAGTCTGGAGATCACGCTGGGCAACCGTGTGACCTTGTCCGGGGAGCAAGTATGGATGTCCGGCGGTGCCGGCAAGACGAATCGATTTGTTGTTGGCGACGACACATATCTGGGGCATGCGTTACAAGTCATATCGGGTAGCACTGTCACCATTGGGCGGCACGTCCTGATTGCCAACCGAGTCGTGTTGAACGGGTTTGATGGCCACCCGCTGGATCCGATTCGCCGAGCGGCCGGCGAACCCCCGGATCCGTCGGGCGCGGCACCCATTACGATTGGAGACTTCGTGTGGATTGGTAATGACGCGACGATCTTGTCCGGGGTGACGGTGGGAAGGGGTGCTGTGGTGGCTAGCGGTGCCGTTGTTACCACAGATGTACCGGAGCTTACGGTCGTCGCGGGAATTCCGGCTCGACCTATCCGTACGATAGCAAAGCCAGCGGAGTGGTCATCGGAAGAGCGAGATCCGGTCTGCGATCATACCGCTCGAAAGTGACTGTCTTCGAGTTGGTGCCTGGAGCCCGAAATGTCTTTCGTATTGTCGCGCGCTGAGGCGGCCTTCCAGGCCGAGCCAGACTCACGTCTGGCTTGTGTTGTCATCTAATCCATTTATCCCGTATGAGCCTTCTGCACGGTTCCTCCACCATCCGGTGCAGCAGACCTCCTGCGACCGTGATGCTCACGAGATACGCAGCAATCAGCGTGATCCAGATTGCGCCGTTCGGCTCATGAATCTTCAGCAGCAATTGTCGAAAGAATACGATGACCAGGCCATGAGTCAGGTAGAGGGAATACGATATTCGGCCCAGATAGGTGAACACTGGAGTTGCCAGAATCCTTGACGGATACGTGCGTGGATCTGTCAATCCCACTATGAGCACTGCGAACAGCAATATGTACAGGGCGTCCAGAAGCCGGTGATGCGGCAATGCCGCCAGCACCAGGCTGCTCAACAAAGCCACAGGCGCGACCCAGGCATATCTGGCACCCTCACGTATACGAGAAAATACGCCGTAGGCACAGCAACCTACAGCAAATTCCGACACGACGCGGATGAGCGAGAAAGACTCCGGCAGCATGTACTGCTTGCCGCCGTTGACTATCACTGACAGAGCGGTACACACAGCCACAATGGAAGGTGCGATAAGGGCATAGCTCCAGGCGCGCACCCGGACCATCAGCCATGCAATGAAGGGAAAGCAGAGATAGGCGAACCATTCCGAGCCGACGGACCAGGAAGGAAGATTCCACCCTTGACTGTGCGGAAAGCCCCATCCATTCATCATCACGAGGGCGAACAGAAACGTGCGCAGATTGAAATTGGATGCGATCCCCGCTGAAAGCGAGCCTGGCGAATGCCAGATGGCGAATGCGATAACGGGCAACCAGCACAGGGCCGCAACGAGATGCGCCGGATAGATGCGCGCCAAGCGCAGTTTGAGAAACTGCGACACTGGCTGCGCCGCCAACTTGCCGAAGTCCGTTTGGTGGACATGGCACATGATGAAGCCGCTCAGAACAAAGAACAGATCTACAGCGATCCAGCCTTCACCGACCAGCCGTTCAATCACGCCGGGCAGCGTCAACCCGCCAAGTATCCCTTCACGGGCGTGAAAGAGAGCAACCCAAAACGCGGCAACCCCTCGAATTCCCGTCAAGGAGTGGATGGTGTCGCTGGAGCGGCCTCTAACTCTCATCCACGACGCGCAACGTATCGTTTGCCCGAGTTGCCGCCCCCCAGCGCGTAAGGTGATGCAGAGCAGATATCACGGGCGCCATCCGTCAAGAAATTCTCAAACATTGTGAATTTCTCGGTTCGCTCCATCACGCATGAAGGTAGGCTCATACCCGGATAGTATATTCAATCAGCGCCGGAGAGCCCCCAAGGAGTCTTTGAAGAACTGCCCATGAAAGTATCAGCCTCCTCCGTATACCGCTTTTTCGCGTCCGACCTCCAGACTGGGGCTAGACTCTAACGGCTCCCGCCATGCAATTCAGGGGTAGCGTCGAAGGAATTGGGGTGGCGCATGCTCAGCTTGGTCGACTCAAAGAGTGATGGATTCCACGTTTTGCGAGCATGTCTGTGGCGGGCCTGTTGGAAGCATATAAAGGTAGCTGAGTGGTGGTAGGCAGTCAGGAAAGAGTCCATTTGATGATGGCTTCGGGGCGTCGCCGAGCTTATGGTGGTCGTAACGATCTGGTGCCCAGCACCACATTTGTAGTCGCCGACGCTGCGCTGTCGCTAAGCGTGAGAGCCCTCTATCGGCCGATGCTTCGAGGAACGCCGGCGAGTCAGCCGTATCCAACTTGCATCAATGGCCATTTACACCAGAAGAGGACGTCGAATAGAAATGACAAGCTACAGAGATTCACACGTAGGGAAGAGCGCGGACTACGATCAAGATCTTCTGGAGGGAGGATTCGACTCGTTTATGGTCATGCGGGAGGAAAAATTCCTGAAGGAAACCATCCCGCAGTTGTTTCCAAATGCTGTTCCCCATTATCTTGATTTTGCCTGCGGAACTGGCCGAATCACTTCGGTAGTAGAGAACTTCTCTCAACACTCCTATGCTGTTGATGTTTCAGAAAGCATGCAGGCCAGGGCGCGGAAGCGGTGCAAAAGGACTGTCTTCTTCCTGGAAGATATAACGAAAGCTCGCCTTGGTATCGAGCCGGTTCAGCTGGCAACAGCATTCCGGTTCTTCGGCAATGCCGAAAATGAATTACGCCTGGCGGCGCTCGGTGCAATAAGAAGGCAAATGGCCAGCGGCGGCTATTTGATCATCAATAATCATCGCAATCCCTCGTCGATCAATTTTCGGTTGAGCGCACTTCGCGGAGCGGCCGACCCCGCAGATCTTGGCCCTGCCAAACTCGAAATAATGCTTCGAAATGCCGGGTTTTCCATCGTGAAGGTCTTTGGGCTTGGCTGGTGGTTCATTCATCATCGACTCAACAACAAGACAATCTGCCAATCAGCACTCGTTTCGCTGATAGACCCGATATCGCGGCTACCGAATCTTTACAAGTACTGCCCAGATTACATCGTCGTGGCTAAGGCAATTTAGCCTCCAAGTTGGTTCTATCTGAACCAATTCCCGGGAAGGCTTGCGACCGTTGGTGGCATTCTTCAATTGCGCACCAATAACCTTGGCTAGATGTGCACAGCATGAACCAAAATACCAGCGGCAAGTTGACTCCATTTGAAGAAGTGCTGGTCGATTCTGTCAGAGCTATTTATTGCAAGCAGTTTCCCGAGCGCCACGCTGATTCGCTGCATTGGCGCAAGACACAAAAGGATAAATATCGAAGTACCTTCCTCTTCTCTGCGCGCGGCGAGGATCATCCGACATACTTTGCTAAGACCTCCTCAAGCGCCGCCACGTCATTCAAGAAGGAATTCGACACTCTGACGAGACTGACGCAGAACCGCGGTGTCGCGGCGTCGATTCCAGAGGTGATCGAATTTCTTCAGGAAGGGGAGTCTTGCGCCATAGTGGAAAGAGCGAGCGCAGGCCATTTATTTGAACCTGTAAGAGTCAGAAAGTTTTGGAAGAAGCGGGAAGTCAGCACCCACATGGACAACGTTCTTTCCTGGTGGGAGACGCTTGTGGAAGCGTTTCCGGGCAATGACAAGAAGAACCTGATTTCTCTTCAGATTGAATATGCCAGAAGCGCGTTTCTGGAGCGGCATGGCTCCACCGAAGTCTATGACAGCTGTCGGGACATGTTGGCACGCGTCGAGGCAGTTGGCGCAGCGACACCCGTGTTGTCTTTAGTGCACGGTGATTTGTGGCGCGAGAACATCTTTTGCCGAGCCAATGGCATATGTGTTCTTGACTGGGAGAGGACCGATGACGTTGGGTTCCCGCTTCTCGACGTTCTTCTGTTCTTGTCTACCCTTATCGATGACAGCAGTCAGTCCGGCATGATCAAGGTGTTTTGGGGAAGAAACTGGCTGTCAAGTGTGGTGAGGGAACGCTTGAATCGCGCCTGCAGCTTCTTGAGGCTATCAAGGAGCGAAGCAGAGGATCTCTTCTACTTCTTCTTGTTTACGATGAGTTCTCAGGTTATGCGCCTCTTTCGGGTGAGAGCGGAATGGGACGAGAATTGGTATCGGCGGCTTTCATGCGCCTTAAAAAACAGAGTGTCAGTCCGTATGCTCTTTAGTGACCTGCATGCGTAACGGGCAATCAGGAAAGCGCCGTCCTTAGCTTCGCTGCAAACGCCCTGCAAGTGGCAATAGCCGCGGCTCGGCCGGCAATGGCTGGCATGGCCATAGTCCAATAGATAGCTGCAAACAATACTCCTAAGCCCAATGTCCCTGTCAGTGATGTAGGTGCCGCAAAGTGAACTACTGCGCCCATTACAATTGTGGCAGGTAAAGCTACTAGTGCTGATGGCGCAATACATCGCCTGAAATAGGTAGGCACTGGAATTCCCATGCGCCGACATCCAATGAAACATTGGATCGCGCCGCGCGTCAGAAAGGCAGCGAGCGCCAATCCAGTGGCAACTACGAGAAGATCGGCCTTGATGAATACCGCAAAGGCAGCAGCCATTGTCAAGAACGCCTCCGCAATGGCAATCAGCCCGAGAGCTCGCTGCCAGCCCGAGCCGATCAGGATGCTGTAAGTAACCCATTGAGAGGTTGGAAGGAGCTCTCCGACTATCAGAATGACTGCAATAACATAGGCGGAATCCTGAAGCCCGTGCTGCCAATAGTGTATGAATTGAAAGCCAAGTATGGAAATGCCAGTAAGGAAGAAGAACCCGAGGCAAGCCGCAAATCGCCCTCCAACGAAATATAGTTTCCTTTGCGCCTCTGATTCATTGGTTGCGTGGTTTGCGATTGCCCGCGGGGCAATCACCTGGGTCGCCGTTATCGCAAAGCTGTTCAGGTACGACACGAGCTGCTTGGCAACGGAGTAGGTTGTTACTTGCGCGGTGCCCATCACGTGACCAATCAACGTGGGTGCGAGCTGTGGAATCAATGTTCGAGACCACGAAATAAGACTCATCCAGCCGCCGAAGCTGCAAAGCTCGAATACCTGCGCCTTCGATATGTACCGATGAGACATTCGCAAAGCGGGCTCAATCGCAAAACAGATCGCCATCTTGATCAGAGCGCCAGCCAAGTTCACGAAACTGATAACGCAAGCAAGAGTCAGTATGGGCGAATCTTTGTGTATTAGAAGAAGGGTAAGAAGGGCCCTGCTGACAATGACTGGTATGTCTACGGAGTTCTGTAGATCGAATCGTTCGTAGCCCCAAAGTAGACCGCTGAATACCGACAGCGGAAACATCACCGCGACACTAAACCCGACTACCAGGATAGAGTATTTGACATCATGTAATTGAGAATGGTCCAGATGGAAGAAAGCCGGAAACAGCACCGTAAAACCGACAGTCACCAATCCGACGATTACACAAACGGCCAATAGAAGAATCAATCCTGTGGATAGCACGCAATTGATTGCGCGCATGTCATGATTGGCCTTGCCGCGCGCCACAAATCTGCCAACCGAGGCAGCCAATCCGAGATCGAAAACGCCGAAGTAGCCAGTCAATGAGCCAATCAGGATCCACAAGCCGTAAGTGCTCGCGCCCAGTGTGAGGATCAGGTAGGGCATCACGATCAAGCCGGACGCCATGCCCGCCACGGTAGATGTCGTATTCAATGCGGCATCTACGACCACCTTTGGTAGCTTTAGTCTCATTAATGGTGATCCGAAAATGGTGACCCCAGTTGATTCGCTATGGTACTAAGTGGAATGCCTTCCGGGAGCGAAATGCCTCAAAGAATGACCGACCGTGATCCGCCGCCCTGGCGAATTCGCTCGGTCGCATTCCAGACCAAAGCAGGGAGTACGAGCAATAGGTGTCAAACGACTGGAAGAGTCTGGATAGGAGTCAGGTCATTCCGATGTCAAGGTTCACCGAGGAGGAGATCCAGTTTTCTCTCAAGCAAGGTGATGTCGGTCAGCCGGGGGCGGATGTCTGTTTGCAGATGGAGATCAGTGAGGCGACGTTCTGGAGCTGTGGAAAAAACGTTACGCGAACATGGGGATCCTTGAGATGCGCGAGCTGAGCCAAAGTCGGAACGAGAACACCCGAACCAGGCATCTGGTGGAGGACCTGATGCTGGATCGGCATGTGTTGCAGGAAGTGATTAGGAAAACTGATCCCGACCAGGCGGCGGGCTATCGCACGATGGGTACAGGATTGCATTGAGCTTAACTCACGGCGAGCTTGCGCTTCCAAGCTGCGTACGCAATACAACTCTGAATAACGAGAGGGTTACACCTACCCAAATGCCAAACTGACTGCTGCGCCAATGAAAAATCCCGACGTCCGCAAAGACGCTCGGGTTCAGTGCAGAGATATGCGGATACCGCTACAAAACATTCAACGAAGGCGCCATCGGAGTGACCGTGTTGGAGCCCGAACTTCCGCCCGCGAAGCTGCAGCCGATCTGGGTGGCGCCATTGCCCCAAGCGCCCATATCGCACGCAGAGCCACCGGTGGTGCCGTCACTGCGGCCACTGTTTTTCGCTGGCGAGCTGGACGCGAGCTGGTAGTTTTGTGCGAGCAACCCTGCCCCGATAAAGCCTGGGCTATTCGTCGCGATACTGTGTGCGTCTAACCCGGCGATACCGCCTGCAGCAGTAACTGCGGCAGCGACAGCAGATTGAGACGTAAAGGAGCTTAGCACCGCAGACAATAAGGTGTCGTTAGAAAGCGCCCACGTCATGCCACTACCGATGTAGAGGTTGTAGTCCCAAACCGAGGGGCCGTCAGGATTAAGGTGAAATGCCTTGTAACCCGATCCGTCGGCAGCGCCAGCGTAAATGTTGTTATAAAACTTAATATTTCGGCTGGACTGTGATGTAACCCATGCTGCGGGATATGGGGATGCAGTGGGTTTCAGCACTATTGTGTTGTTGTAGATGTTCACCGGCGTCGTCCAGCCATAGTTGTATGACAGTGTCGCGCCTTGAATTCCCCATCCACTTGATATGACGATGTTGTTTCGGATAGTGGTGGTCTGGGTCAGGCCGGAGGTATTGGCCCCGGTGAAATCCTCAATTCCAGAAGCAGTGCCCCTTGCGGTATACATCGAGGCATCGACATAATTGTATTGAACTGTGCTGCCCTGATTGCCGACTTCCTTGCCGTAAATGTTGCCGGCATTGACCGCGGTGTTGTACTGGATTGTCGTGCCTTGGCACTCCCACAAGATCACCGCATTCAGATGATCCATGCTTGTGGTACTGAAGGCGTAGTTGTCATGGAAGTAGTTGTTGGTGACCACGGCGCCAATCGTGTTGTCAAGCCACAGCGAAACAGCATTGTCGGTTGCGTCGCCGGGATTGCTGGAACCCCCTGTGAATTCGCAGTTCTGGACGACAATGCCGCGGAGACCAGTCGGTCCATCACCAGACGATCCGCCGCCAATACGAACCGCCTTGTAGGAAAAGCCTGAGATGATCAGGCCGTCCATCGTCATGTATCCCACAGGATATGTGGCTGGAAATTTACCGACATGAGAAATGATCGGTCCGTTGTAGGTGTGACCTGCATGACCTCCGTAGACACCGCTAACGAGTGCAGTGATTGTCGCAGTGCGTGGGCTGTAGTTGCCTGAGGAATCACAACTGGCAATGTACGTCGGTGCCCCGGAACTACCTCCAGGAATCTGAATGGCCCCCGTGGATGAGTCGGGGTAGACATATGCGCCGACGTTGTAAGTACCGGGAAGCAAGCCGATCCGCTTGCCTGCCATCTTGTAGAAATTGGCGTTCTTTACCATGAGCGACGTTATTGCCCATGGGCTGGACAGGGAACCCGCATTGCTGTCGGACCCGGTAGTCGAGATGTAGTAATCGAACGTTGAGGGAGTGGCACCCAATGCGGTCAGCCACCGCGGGAGCAAGATGGCGACAGGCGCGACTGTGCTGAACCGCAGAATTTGGCGACGGGGAATGCCCTGTGAATCTTTCATGGTGGAGACGATAGAATTGGATCGTTTCATCATTATGGCCCTCGCGCAGCTTCCACCAATGCCACCAGTTGTTACTGTGCGGTCACACTCGATTTCCGCTCAATAGAAAACAAACTCTAGTGGCAAATATCAAGCAGTTCAAATGTCGCAGAGTCGCGCCAAATTTCACGGGATCGCCGCTGATCGGGTGCGGCGCAGTGTGATTTACGTCACACCCGCGAATAGTAAGAAATGAAGCCGGATCCTGCTGACCAAGGTGCTGGCGGTGAAACCCTTGACGGCCAACCAGGGCCCGGCAATGGGTTTATGTCAGGTATGTTGGCTAATTGCACGTGGGTCCGCTACTTCAATAGCGTGGATCACTCCACGAGGGGAATTGAGGTGAGGGCCGGGTGCTGGGCAGCCGGGCAAATGAAAGTAGAGGGCATTTCTCGCGCATCGGCTCCGGGGAAGGCTACTGAGAACACTGCATCAAGGGCTTCAATGGTTAGTTCCGCTGACGAGTGTCTGAACAAGAGCCGGGACGTGAAAGTCCCCGGCCCTGACAGAGGGCGGTCACTTCGCAGGTTAGGGCGAGAAGACAGAGGCTTGTCTGCTCCCGGGTTGAATGGAACGTTCGGCAATACGTAGCCATGGCCCATTGGGATGTTTGCAATGTGCCGCCGTCTGCATCTAGAGGTTTGGGCGCTTCGAGCCGGACCCAATCTGTATTTGCGAGACCGCCTCTAAAGTCGCATGAATTGCCGCTATCATTAGCAAATGAATCCGTCATCGAATAGCTTGATTGTATTGTCTGACAAGACGGTAACCCCATTTTGCCGTGAGCTCGATCGGTTGCAGGAAGCAGTGCCCGGAGGCTTCAAAGTAAGCGATGCGGGTTACGATTCATGGTTGCGCGAAATCCTTGATCCAAATTCAACGACGCGCCAGCAGACTGATGCAACGCTCGCATTTGTTTTGTCGCCGCGTGTTCTGGAGCTCCCGGATATCGAATCACGAGTTCCGGAAATCATTGCAGCGCTCGACGGGTTGCGGCCAGCTCGCACGGTACTTTTCTCATTACTCGGGCACGATCCGCGCGGGGCTTCCCCGCTGCTGAACGGTGTGGCGCGCGCAGTCCTGGCTTTCAGAATCAATACGCTTCTGGCGGATGCCAGCGCATCCAGACCATGGTTGCGGCTGATTGACCATCCGGGTCTGCACGTTCAATCAGGGCTGGCCGCGTTGCACGACCACAGGTTCGAGGCCAGCGCACAGATGTATTATTCGCCCGGCGGGCAGAAGAGGCTGGCGGACCTGTGGCATCGGGTGCTTCGAGCACTTCGGACCGTCCCGGCGAAGGTGCTGGTCGTCGATCTTGACAACACAATGTGGCGCGGCATTTTGGGAGAGGATGGCGCAGATGGCATTCAGATGGGTGCCGACGCGGCGGGTTGGCCACATCGCCGACTCCAGCAGGATCTGCTCAAGTTGAAGGATCAAGGCATAGTGCTCGCCATCGCCTCGAAGAATAATCGCGAAGAGACCCTGGAGTTGCTTGCCACGCACCCCGATTGTCTCCTGCGTCCCGGCGATTTCGCGGCAACGGAAATTCACTGGGAGCCTAAGTCCGTGAGCATCCGGCGAATCAGTGAGACTCTCGGCCTGGGGCTGGACAGCTTTGTCTTTCTTGATGATTCGGAGTTCGAGCGCACCGAAGTGCAGCAGGCCTTGCCGCAGGTGCGCACAATGTCCTTTCCTGCAGATTCGATGGGGCTTGTGGATCTGCTGTTTACCGAAACCGCTTTCGATACCTTTGCGGTTACAGGCGAGGATCGGAAGCGTTCGGACAGCTACGCGGCCGAGGTGCAGCGCAACCAGCTCCGCGACGCCGCGACCAGTGCGGACGACTTCTTCCGGTCGCTCCAGCTCAGCCTTTCTGTGTTCAGGCTGACGGAGACTCACCTACAGCGCGTTCACCAACTGGTGAACAAGACAAATCAGTTCAACCTGACGACCGAGCGCTTGAGTGAGATCGAAGTGCGCGAGCGGCTGCAGAATCCGGCGTGGCTCAATCTGGGCTTGCGCGTCAGCGATCTCCTGGGGGACAGCGGGTTCACAGGAGTCCTGTTTGTCAATTGCTCCGATCCGCGCTCCTGGGTGGTTGAAAACTTCCTGTTGAGCTGTCGCGTGATAGGTCGAACCGTCGAGAATGCCGTAGTCTCGCTTCTCGCCCGTGAGGCAGCCAATGCGGGAGCGTCGTCCCTTGCTTTCCGATTTATCGCAAATGCTCGCAACGCAGTAGCCTGTCAGTTCGTCGAACACTCTGGTCTCGCCCCCGATTCCAAAGGGGAGATCTGGTCGCTGCAGCTACCGCTGCTGGCAGGCGCGTTGCCGGCACATTTCGTTGACGTCAAGTACGTGGGTGACCAGTAATGACCGCAGCCATTGAAGATCTCCCTGAAATTATCGCCAAGGCGTTGCATGTCGCACCAGCGCAGGTTACGTCGACCCTGAGGATGGGCGACATCCCGGAGTGGGATTCGGTGGCCCACCTGGGTCTTGTCGTGGATATCGAGTCCGCGTATGGCGTCGCATTTTCAGCAGAGGAAATCATGGATCTGACGAGTGTTAAAGCCTTCAGTGATCGACTGGCGCGCGCGCGCTGATACGGAAGAATTTCATGCGCTGGCCACAAGGGCGTTCTTTCGCATTCACGATATTCGACGACACCGATCTGTCAGTGCCGGGCAATTTCGAGCGCGTCTACGATTGCCTCGGAGAGCTCGGATTCCGTACAACAAAATCCGTCTGGCCGCTCACAAGCAAAGGACAGCTTGCGCGGGATGTGGAAGGGTCGAGTTGTGATGATCCGGCCTATCTGCGCTACGTACTGCAATTGCAGGCCAATGGGTTTGAAATCGGCTATCACAACTCGTCGCATACCGGCTTTACGAGGGAGGGGGTCGTCAGGGCGTTGGATCGTTTTCGAGAGTTATTCGGCCACGATCCCTACACGATGACCAATCATCAGCAGAACCCCGAAGCGATGTACTGGGGGGCTGCCCGTCTGTCGCAACCGCTGAGTACCGTGTATCGAATGGCTCAGCGCGGAGTAGGTACCAGAGCCGCCGGTCAGGACCCTTCGTCGCCGTACTTCTGGGGCGATATCTGTCAGCAGCGCATCAAGTACGTGCGAGGCTTTGTCTTTCCAGAGGTGAATACGCTGGCCGCTTGTCCGGCGATGCCCTATCACGATCCTCAGCGACCATATGTGCGCGCGTGGTTTGCCTCGACCTACGGTTCCTGGTGGAGCGATTTCAGAGTGGCGCTCTCGCCGCAGCGGCAAGACGAGCTGGAAGAGTCTGGCGGGGCGTGCATCATCTATGCCCACGTCGGCGCGCAATTTCAAGACACCGATGGGAGCCTGAGGCCGGAATTCAAGCAACTGATGTCGCGGTTGTCGCGCCTGAACGGCTGGTTCGTGCCAGTACATGAAATGCTCGATTACATGGTGAAGGAAAAAGGGTTGGCGAAATTGTCGTGGACTCAGCGTCAGGCGCAGGAGTGGCGCTGGTTCGGTCACAAGATCAAAGTCCGGGGCACCGAGTGACCACGACGTTTGCTCCGTGGGCCTCGACGGACATCGAGGAGATTCGGGCGTTCAATGCCCGCGTCTCCAGCAGCACCTACAGTTTCCCGACGCACGCCTCTGACCTGATGGAAGTCGGCCCACCTGGATCGCCGCTTCATCACGAATTATTCGTTGCAAGAGTCGACGGCACGGTTCGCGGCGGATATGCACTGAAGTTCGAGTCATTCTGTACGCCTGACGCGCGAACGCAGGTCGCAAATCTGCAGATTCCGCTGACGGAGGCGTTGATCGACAATCGTTATGCAGCGCTGGGAGCTGCCATTCCGCGCGATGCGCTCAGTCGTTGCAAATACATCTATTGCCTGGGTATGGGTGTCGGAAGACCACTGCCGAAGCTGCTGCAGCGACTTCGGTGGCGAATGGAGTATTTGCCGTTCTATTTCCGTGTGGTACATACCAATCGATTTCTCCGCGAAATTGTCTTCTTGCGCACTCGACCGCAGATCGCCCTGGCGTGCGATCTGGCCCGATATACGGGCATCGGCGCTCTGGCGGTCGGTGCATGGAATGCGCTTCATCCAACGCGCAGCGCGGATGTTCGGAATGGCTTGAAACTCGAATGCGTTGACGCATTCGACGATCGCGCCGATGAGTTGCAACTGCGGGTTCGCAGGGAATACGCGGGGTTCTGCGACCGGAGTGGCGCGGCGTTGAATCAGCGTTTCCCCATGAAAGACGCGCGTCTGGTGCGACTGTACGTTAACCAAGGCAGCCAATTGATCGGCTGGCTGGTGCTGAGCCGCAATCAGCTTCATCGACATAAACAGTTCGGTTCAATGAAGTTAGGATGCATTGTCGACGGTTTGTGTCGTCCGACACACGCTCAGGCGCTGATTGCCTGCGCGACGCAGGCATTGATCAGCTACGACGTTGATTTGATCGTAAGCAATCAATCTCATCGGGCGTGGACCAACGCGCTGCACAAGAACGGTTATGTGGCAGGTCCGTCGAACTTTGCATTGGGAACTTCGCCGGCGTTGACTGAGCTCGCGCCTGCTCTGGACACACTGCATTTCAATCGCGGCGACGGCGACGGTCCGATCAACCTCTAGGTTGAAGGCCCATGCAGCTGTTCATGCGCGTGGAGCTCCGTACATACGTTGCTCGGTCCGATCGCGAGTCAGCTGTTCCGATTTTTCTCGACCCAAGCCTCAAACATCAGTACATCCCACAGCTGATATTGCCAGTTGCGTCCTTCCAGATGCTCCTTCCACCGTTGGCGAATGGGCGTTGGGTCTAAATACCCTTCCCTGGAAAGGCGCCCGGCATCAAGCAGATCTTCTGCCCAATCGCGAAGCGGTCCGCGGAGCCAGTTCGCAATTGGCACCGAGAAGCCCATCTTCGGCCTTTCGATAAGTGCCTTGGGAACGTGGCGATAGAGGATCTCTCGCAGGGCCCACTTGCCAATGGGGCCTCGAATCTTCATGGAAATTGGCAACCGCCATGAGAATTCCACGACGCGATGGTCAAGAAACGGCACACGAGTTTCGAGGGAGACGCTCATGGCCGCGCGATCCACCTTCGTGAGATTGTCATCTGGGAGATAAGTCAGGAGATCCAGTAGCATCATCTTTTCGGCATCGCCCAGCCCATCAGGGATCCGAAGCCCTTTGGTGAGCACAGTAGTTGGCTCATGCCCACCGATTACGATGCTGGCGGGGTTATCCCAATGGGAAACCAGCTTGAGGTACAACGCATCGACCGAATCGCAGGTGAGCACTGAAGCCACCTTCTGCAATTTGTCTCCGACATAGGCCTGGCGTCGCGCCGCCGGCAGGAGCTTCTGCAGTTGATCGGCTAGCGTGTTGAAGATCCTGGGCGGCATCATCATCAGCGTGCGTCCAACGAATCGCCGCATGCTCACCGGAAAGCAAGAAATTTTCCGCCAGATATGATCCGTCAGGATATGACGATTGTAGCCGCCTAACAGCTCATCGCCCGCGTCTCCGGTTAGCGCCACCGTAACGTGCTTTCGGGCCAGCTCCGAAACCAACAGGGTTGGAATCTGCGATGAATCCGCAAACGGTTCACAATAGATATCGGGCAGCCGACCAATCACGTTCATGGCCTGCGCAGGGGCTACATATAGCTCGGTATGCTCCGTGCCCAAGTGGCGCGCAACGGCTGCGGCATGTACCGCTTCGTTGTATTCGGTATCACCGTAGCCAATTGTAAAAGTTTTTACCGGTCTGTCCGAATGGGCCTGCATCAGTGCCACTATGAGGGACGAATCCACGCCGCCGGACAGAAATGCTCCGAGTGGAACATCAGAGATCATTTGCTGCCGTACTGCCGTATTCAGCAGAGTTTCGAGTTGATCCAGTTGCTCCACTTCATTTGCTTGAGTGCGCGCGGCCAGTCCCTGCTCAGCGGCGGCGACTATGGACCAGTAAGGTATAGCTGAACCATCGGACTTCGACAGAGAGACATCCAACAGACAGCCAGGTGGCAACTTGAAGATGCCGGTATAAATGGAATGCGGGGCAGGAATGCAGTTGTGCCGCAATAGCAGGCAGATGGAATCACGATTGATATCAGCACTGAATGAAGGGTGGGCTCGCAGGGCCTTTAGCTCCGAGCCAAAAAGAAATACGCGCTCCGTGCCGAGGCCTTGCCAGCCATAGTAGAGAGGTTTCTCTCCCAGCCGGTCGCGGCCGAGAGTTAGTGTACGCGTCGATCTATCCCACAGCCCGAACGCGAACATGCCGACGCAGCGCTCGATAGTTGGTCGAACCCCCCAGTGAGTGAATCCGGCCAACATCGTTTCAGTGTCGGAGGTGCCCCTGAAGTTTTGCAGTGCGCCGCTGCTCTGCAGTTCCTTCCGAAGTTGCAGATGGTTGTAAATCTCACCATTGAAGGACAGGACAAAGCGTTTGCAGGTGGATTCCATCGGCTGCGCGCCGGCGGCTGACAAGTCCAAAATGGCCAGTCGCCGATGACCGAGGGCAATCCGCGATTCGGCGTCGACCCAGTAGCCATCCGAATCCGGTCCCCGCCGCGTCAGCGTGTCGTTCATTCGGCGTAATACCGCAGTTGCGCCGGTATTGCCTGCCTGCCACTGACCGCCCAGAAAGCCCGCAAATCCGCACATTCTGGCTAGTTGACGTCTTTGGGTGACATGGTCGACATCGGGTCGCTGCTCATCTTTGAAATCATAGCAAACGGTGTCGATACTGCATTGGCGGCATGTCGATGTGAGCGTTAAACAATATCGGCGAGCCGAGCCAATGTTCCTGGAAGAGGAGGCACGGACGCTTCGGATCTTGAGCAGTTCGCCCAGCTGGAGGCGAAGCATTCCAGGCTCGATCTGATGTATGCGGATCTGGCCATGTTGAACCGTGTTAAGAAGGATCAAATCGGGGCGACGTCGACGGCCCCTGAATTCTTTCGATCGTCAGCGCCGGCCAGTGTAGCGGGGCGGTGGTCTTTCTCTTGTTCTCGATGTCCACGTATATGGATTTGGCCTGGGCAAGCGTGAGCCCGAGACGCTCGGCCAGCGCGGCCGCCGGCAGCCGGCGATTGTGGTGCAGCAGCGCGATGTCCATTTGCTTGTACGGCAGCGCGAAGTAGAACTCGTCCTGCCCCTGCGCCAAGCTGTAGGTATCTGTGCTCGGGATCGACGTGCAAATTTGTTCCGGTAGCCCGAGATGCCGGGCCAGCATGTACACCTGGCTCTTGTAAAGATGAGCAACAGGCTTCAGGTCCGCTGATCCATCGCCATTCTTTACAAAGAATCCCTGGTCGTATTCAAGCCTGTTTGGCGTACCAACGACAGCATAATGAAGCCGGTCGGCGTGGAAGAATTCCAGGGTCTTGCGAACGCGCTGTTTGAAGCTGGTCGACGCGACGATCTGCAGATAGTCCTTCAAGCCAAGCCGCACCGTCGCGATCTTGCCTTCGGCATCTTCGACCATGAGGTTGAAATGGTTTATTCGTCCCTCGCTTCCTCCTTCGATGACAATCTTGCTTTTCCATCCGGGCTGATACTCCGGCATTGCATTGCGCATCGCATTGTCACGCCACTGGTAACAACCAACGGCTTCCAGCGTAGGGGCAATGTCCGCGATCGTGTATTCCACTCCGCAGAATTCGGCCAGCTGGCGGCCGCGAGTAACACTTTCCGAAGAGGAATCCCGCTCTGGCATGAGCAGGCCAAAGACCTTGTCCTTCCCCACCGCGCGCACCGCCAGCGCAGTGCAGACCGAGCTGTCGATTCCTCCCGAGATGCCCACCACCAGGCCGCGCTTGCGAAGCCGCATGCGCAATACCTCGCGTGTCCATTCGGCTATCCGGTTCACCTCCTGCTCCATGTCGAAGGCGAACAGTTCCTCTATCTGGTCATCGATACCTGGTCGCATGCGCAAAACCCTTCAGGCCCTTTGGGCGAGAATCGCCCGAATGTGCTCGTTGTGATCCCTGCGTACTTCGATGGCGCCAAAATGGCCATTTGCCTTCAGCCTCTTCTCCATGGCCGGCCCCTGGCCCAACCCGACTTCAAATGCCACCCAGCCGCCCGGGCGAAGCACGTCGGGACATTCATTCAATAGCCGCATGAGAATGGAGACGCCGAAGGGGCCGCCATCGAATGCCATGGCCGGCTCGAAGTCGGCGATTTCTGGGGCCATTGCGGGCACTTTGGCGCTGCTGATGTATGGCGGGTTACAGGTGAGCAGATCGATGTGGCCAGCCCATTCGGCATCGCGAAAGGGCTCCAGCAAATCACCTGTGCGGAACTGTACGCGATCAGACAGCCCGAGATGCGCGGCGTTTCTGCGTGCGAGATCAATGGCCGCTGCGCTGAGATCGCAGCCGCCGACGATGGCCTTTGGCAGGTGCGTGGCCAGCGCCAATGCGACGTTTCCGGAACCCGTACATACGTCGAGTATCCGGGGCGCCGCAACCGAGCCTGCCAGTTTGGCGGCGGCATCCAGTGCCGCTCTGGCAAGAATCTCGGTCTCTATACGCGGCACCAGCGCGTCCGGGCCGGCGAGCAATTCCATTTCCATGAAATGCTTTCGCCCAGTGAGGTGGGCGAGCGGTGTGCCCGACAGGCGGCGCTGAACGAGTTCATGAAGCCTCGCCATTTGCGGAGGGGCGAGCGCGCTCAAGGTCTTCGTTGGTGCAGTTCTGGCGGAACTGGGTGCACCCTGGGCGCAGAGCCAGAGAGCATCCAGGGTGTTTCCCGGATTTTCTTCGGGCTTGTCGGGTTGGGGCTCGAGTTGCGTCTGCAAGCGCAGCAGCAACTGCCCGTAGGAGTCGGACGATCTCATTTCATTGACCTTCCATCAGCAATCGCTTGCTGACCTTTCCGGTGGTGGTCTTGGGCAGAGCGTCGCGAAACACGATCTCCTTGGGCACCATGAAGCTTTCCAGCTGAGCAGCGCTTAGTGCGCGGACCTGGCGCTCAGTGAGCGCTGCATCGGCCTCCACGACGATGTACGCGCGAATGGCCTGGCCCAATACGTCGTCCGGAATGCCAACCACCGCAGCTTCGCGCACGCCAGGGATGCGGTGCAGCGCCTCTTCAACCTCTATGGGACTCACCTTTTCGCCGCGGGTTTTGATGATGTCGTCGGTGCGTCCGACGAAATACAGGAAGCCTTCGGCATCGGTGCGGAAGTGATCATGGGTGCAGAGCACCCTCTCTCCGGGCAACTTTCCGGGCTTGAGCATGTGAGCGGTGAGATCGGGCCGGTTCCAGTAGCCGACCATGACATGCGGGCCACGCACGTACAGGATTCCGGTCTGCCCGGGAGCAACGGCATGGCCATCCTCATCCAGCAGGTAGGTCTCCGTGCCGGGTATTGCCTTGCCTACCGACCCTGGCTTCTGCTCGGCAAGCTCCGGTTCCAGATAGCAAACGCGCTTGCATTCGGTGAGGCCATACATGCGGTAGACAAGGGCGTTGGGAAAGATCTCGCGCAGTTTTGAGACATGACTTTCGGGCAGCGCCGCAGCGGTATTGGTGACGCGGGTGACAGTCGGAAACGACAGCGGTGCGCGTGAGTGGGCCGAGACCATCATGGCGTAGATGGTGGGCACGCCGGGAAACACAGTCACCCCCGTTTCGGTCATGCGTGAGTAGATCTGCGCCGGATATGTGAAGGACCTCTCAAGTACCAGCGTGGCACCCAGGGTGATGGCCATCAGCAGTTGATAAAGGCCGTAGTCGAAAGCAAGCGGGAGCAGGCACAGGATGCGTTCATTGGCGCCAAGCCGCAGATACTCGATAAGGCTGCCAGCGGCAAACACCATCGACTGGTGCGTCTGCATGACGCCCTTGGGCTGCCCTGTGCTGCCGGAGGTGTAAATCAGCGCCGCCAGATCGAGCGGGATGGTCGCGGCCGGGATGAATGAGGCCGGTTCCGCAAGCGCCTGCTCGAAGCTGGTGACGGGCAAGCGGCACGGTGTGCTGAGGGCCCCGAGATCGCCCGACATGATGACCGCCGAAAGTGAGCTTGGAGTTTCGATCGCCGGGCAAAATATGTTGAACAAGTGTGCATCCGACAGCAGTATCCGGGCACCGCTATCGGTGAGAATGAAGTCGAGTTTGTCGGCCTTCGTCTGGGGATTGATGACCAGGAACACGCCACCCGCCAGAAGCGTTGCGTAGATCGATACAATGCACGGCCAGGTGTTGTCCATGAAGATGGCCACGCGGTCTCCGCGCTGCATGCCCCGCGCCTGCAGGGCAGCAGCAAGCCGTTGCGAGCTATCGAGCAGTTGTCGATATGTGTAGGGAGCTCCCTCCACAATGGCCGCGGTCTTGTCGGCGGTCCCGTTGCGAGCGGCATGGATCTGAAGGCTTTGGTGCAGCAGACGCCTGGGAGGGCTGTTCATAAGATGTGGAGTGCGCTCGTAACATGTGCGGTATAGCCGGAATTCTCGCAGGTTCCGGTTCGGCACGCCCAAGCCGCGCACAACTGGAACGCATGATCGGGAGTCTCCGGCATCGCGGGCCAGATGGCATTGGCTTCTTCGAGGCAGATCAGGTCGGTTTGGCGCATTCGCGGCTCTCGATCATTGACTTGGCCACAGGAGACCAGCCGATTCCAAATGAGGACAGATCCATCTGGACCGTCTTCAACGGCGAGATTTTCAATTATCCCGAACTGCGACGTGAGCTTGAAGCGGCTGGTCACCGTTTTGCGACGCAGTCGGATACCGAGACCATCGTTCATGCCTACGAGGAATACGGGGATGACTTTGTCCACCGGCTGAATGGCCAGTTTGCCATCGCGTTGTGGGACACCCGACGGCGTCGACTGGTTCTTGCAAGGGACCGACTGGGGATTCGGCCGCTCTTCTATAGCTGGGCACAGGGGGCATTGTTGTTTGCCTCGGAAGTCAAGGCTATCCGTGCCGTGCATCCGCAGGGGATGCGGCTTGATCTTGCGAGTCTCTCAAATGTGTTCACCTGCTGGTCCACCGTGGGCGATCGGACCGTGTTTGAAGGCGTGCAGTCGTTGCCGGCTGGTCACATCCTGACGGTCGAGAATGGTGTTCAGCAGGTAGAGAAATATTGGGACTGGACGTTTCCCGTGGATGCCGCTCGGTGCGGGACCTTTGAAGAATCGGCAGAAGAGCTGCGCGAACTGCTGATTGATGCCGTACGGATGCAGCTGCGGGCGGATGTGCCTGTCGGGGCGTACCTGAGCGGTGGCCTGGATTCATCGGGAATCGTCAGCATCATCCGCAGGTTTTCCGACAACCCACTGCGCACCTTCTCGATCTCCTTCGAAGAGCCCGAGTTTGACGAAAGCAAGCACCAGCAGCAGATGGCCAGTTATCTCGGGACCGACCATGAAACCGTGCGCTGTACACGGCGCCAGATCGGTGAGCATTTCCCGCAGTTCGTTTGGCATGCTGAGTCGCCCGTGGTGCGTACCGCGCCAGTGCCGCTGATGATGTTGTCGGCGCGGGTACGCGAAGCCGGCTTCAAGGTGGTGCTCACCGGTGAAGGCGCCGATGAGGTCTTCGGTGGCTATGACTTGTTCAAGGAGGGCAAGATTCGGCGCTTCTGGGCCAGCCAGCCCGATTCGACCTGCCGCCCGGCATTGTTGGGAAGGCTTTACCCCTATCTTCGGCAGTCTCCGGTCGGCAACCAGGCCTACGCCGCAGGCTTCTTTGGCAAGGATCTGTCCGATGTGGACGATCCAGCCTATGCGCATGGGGCGCGCTGGGCCACGACTCGCAGGTTGTGCAATTTTCTTTCCGAAGACGTCAGGAGCCAGCTGCGAGCTGATCAGAACGCGCAGGCGCCTGCCATTGTCCTGCCACGGGAGTTCGCCGCATGGGAGTCACTGGCACGCGATCAATACATCGAAGCGAAGACGCTGCTGGAGGGGTACCTGCTGTCTTCCCAGGGCGATCGGGTCGCGATGGCAAATTCCGTCGAGGGCCGAGTGCCATTCCTGGATCATCGGCTGGTGGAGTTCGCCGGCAGGTTGCCCGCGAGGTACAAGCTGCGCGCGCTGCAGGAGAAGGCGATTCTGAAGACTGCGTTGGCCGGGCTGCTGCCGGCGGAGATTCGGGCGCGGACCAAACAGCCGTATCGCGCACCCGACGCACCTTGCTTCTTCACCGACGGTAGGCCTCTGCCCTACGTGGAAGAATTGCTGTCAGAGCGCAAATTGCGCGAATCCGGCTATTTCGATGCATCGGCAGTGAGTCGCCTGCTCGAAAAGTGCCGACTGGGTCGCGCGATTGGATTTAGCGATAACATGGCCCTCGTCGGGGTGATATCAACGATGCTGGTACACCAGCAGTTCATTACAGCTCCGGCAGTAGCCGCCGGGCATTAACAATTCCTAAAGAGCAAAGGCATGAGTGTCCAGGAAGAACTGAAGAGCTTCATCGTCCAGAATTTCCTGTTTTCAACGGATCTTTCAAGGCTGGGTGACGCGGATTCGCTGCTGGAGAAAGGCATCGTGGATTCGACGGGTATCCTCGAGTTGGTCACACACATCGAGGAGAAGTACGGTATTCGCGTAATGGATCAAGAGATGCTGCCGGCAAACCTGGACTCGGTAAATGCCATAGCTGGGTTCATTGAGCGCAAGCGTTCGAATTCGTGAACGCCCCGGCTGAATCCGCGGCGGAGGACCCTGCCTATCGCGTGGAAGTCGGCGATGCCATTGCAGACAGAAGCCGCATACTTTCGCTGTGGCAGCTGTGCGGGTTCGGAGGAAGCGCCGAGCAGAACGCCGCACGCTACGACTGGCTTTACCTCGACAACCCGCAGGGGCGGGCCCGGCTTTATCTTCTGATGGCACCTGCATCCGGCGATCTGGTGGGTGCAGTAGGCGTGGGCTCGAGAATGTTCTATTCGGCAGTGCCGCCTCGACCGCTCGCGAGTGGAACGCTGGTGGATTTTGTCGTACATCCCGGTCACCGCAGCCTGTACCCGGCACTGCTGTTGCAGCGGTTTGCATGCGAACAGGAGCTTGCTCACTGCGAATTCGTTTATGGCTTGCCCGTTGAGAAGGCTGTTCCGGTGGTTGCCCGGCTGGCAGGTTCCACGCGCTTTGCGTCCAGGACTTACGTCCGGATCATTCGCTCCGCGAGTTTCATTCGCAAGCGGGTGAAGTGGTTGCCCGCGTGGCTGGCTACCCCGCTGGCGGGCGGTATTGATGTTCTGCGTGGCACCTGGGTCAGGATCGCGCTGGCTTCGTCGCATGTAGTGTGTCGTCACGTGGCTGGCCAGGCCCCTGAGCTGGGCGAACACATCCGCGCATTGGCCGAAGAGAATCAAGTCATCATTGGCCAGCGTAGCCGGGATGTAATCGCCTGGCGGGCTCGCCCTCCTGGCCGCAGTTTTGAACTGGTCGTATTCGAGGACGGTCGCAGCACCAACGCGCTGGGCTATGCGATGTATGCGTTGGACCAGGGAAATCTGGTAGTGATCGATTTTGTCTTGCCCCGGGAAGATCATGAGGCGCGAGGATCGTGGCTCGCCTTGTGCCGACGAGCAGCCGAGCTGGGCGCTGCAGTGGTCCGGGTGGAGTTCGCCGGTTGCGACTGGGTGGGTGCACAGCTGCGCAGTGCAGGTTACGTGCATCGCGGCTCACGTCCGGGATTCGTAATCTCACGTCCAACGGAAGAAACATCATCCCGCAATTGGTGGTTCACCCGGTTCGACGAGGATGTTTGATCGGCGCAGATTATTGTGGGGTGGAGCCGCCGCGCTCGCAGCGGCGGCGGGCGGCGTGTGGATTGCATCCGGCACGCGCAAGGAGCTCGTGCCTGGTCTGCCGACCATCCTCGCGAAGGTGAAAGACATGCCCTATCGCAATCTGGGCCGCACTGGCCTGAGCGTATCCGAAGTCGGCTTTGGCTCCTGGGGAATCGGCGGAAAGTCCTATGGCGCCACCGAGCGTGCCGAGTCTCTCGCCGCTCTGGCTCGCGCAGAGGAGCTGGGCTGCAATTTCTTCGACGCCGCTGCCGTCTATGGTGACTCGGAGGCTATTCTCGGCGAGTTCCTGGTTGGTCGCAGAGACCGGTGGATCGTCTCGACCAAGTTCTCGGGCCAGAGGGAGGGCATGACTGCCACCCTGGAAGCGCAGCTGGAGAGATTGCGCACGGACCACGTCGATTTCTACATGATCCACTGGCGGCCCGGCGAGCAGGAATCTGCCCTGTACGACGAGCTCGCGAAGTTGAAGCAGAGCGGCAAGGCACGGTTCATTGGCGTCTCCCTGTACACACAGAACGACATCGACGCAGTGTTGGCCGATGATCGGCTGGACGGATTCATGGTGGCAGTCAGCCTGTTGAATCCGGATCCATTTCTGGCCCGACGGGAGCAGATTGCCGCATCCGGCAAGGCGGTCATCGCGCGTTCTTCGCTGCGCGAGGGCTTTCTGGCAGGCAAGTTCACGCGTGACACCGTGTTTTCCGATCCGGCTGACCAACGCAGCAAATGGACTCGTGCACAGATTGTCGAGATCGTCGATCAGGTGGAGCAATTCCGCTTCCTGGAAGACCGTGTGGGAACGCTGGCGCGGGCGGCCATCGGCTATCCGTTGAGCTTTCCGGAAGTCTCCAGCGTCGTCCTCGGTGTAAGACGTGTGTGGGAAGCCGACGAGGATTTCGGAAGAGCAGCGGGTATTCGGCTCACGCCGGAGGAATTCGAACGCGTAACAGCGCTTCAGAAGGACCTCGGTCTGCGTGAGCCGCAAGGCATCGCCGCCCGAATCTGGCAGCGGATCACCTCAGGGTTGAGGGGAACGACCTAGGCTGCCATGCGCAGCGCGCTTTCCAGCTCCTGCATTCCGTCACGCCAGGCATCGGCCATTGCAGTGCAGGGCGTCGCCACATCCAGGGCGCGTTTGGCGTTGACCGAGCGTGCCCCCTTCAACACCAGTGACTTGCAGGTGTTGGAGATGGACTCAAATGCACTCACTGCTACATCCGCGCGTAGCACATCGTGCTCGGCCAGCCAGCGCAAATTGGAGGCAGCCAGTTCGAACGCCGCCCCCAGCTGCCGCAAACTGCCGAAAGCCCACAGGTGGTAGTAATCGAGACCCTTTTCCTGCAGCCGCGGAAGCTCCTGTTCGAAGCGCTCGGCAAAGCGTGCGATCGGGTTGGTCTTCGGACGTCGTGCCAGATGCCGCGCCACGAGATCGCGTGAGGCGGCGGCCAGCGCGGCCGGAGACTGATGCTTCTGTCGCTCGATGCGGATGAACTCGGCAAACAGCGGCAGGAAGGTGGGATCGGGCGGTGCACCCACGCGGAACAGGTTGCGGAAGTCCTCTCCCTCCAGCCGGTAGAAGGAGGCATTGTGGAAGTAGTCCAGCCGTTCCTTCTCCACGTCGATCGCGTTCATCACGATCGTGCTCTTCACGTGGTTGCGCCGGTAATCTGTGCCGGCCGTGTCGGGCAGCCAGAAAGAGTCTGCCTCGGTGCTGATGAGTCGACCTGCGGGCAGATGCTCGACGGCATGCTCGATCAGGGGCTTCCAGACGGTGAGCTCCTGCACGTCCAATCCGTACAACTCGTACAGCTCGCCATGCGGCGGCTTGAAGAAGGTCCACTGGTCGCCTTCGAAGTCCAGGGCCAGCACGAACGGCATGATGGCGCGCGGCTCGAGCTTCAGCGCGTGCAGTACCTCGATCCAGATGTCGATGTAGCAGTTCTTCTCGGGCCAGATCCGGTCGTCGGCATGCAGCGGGCTGCGCTGGTAGTTCGAAGGATCCAGCCCCCGGATGGCATGGATCATGGCCAAAGCTGATTCCGCACCGTCGATGGCCACTTGCCCGGATCCATGCCGTGCTCCTTCAGCAGCGCCATGGTGACGCGCTCCAGGCCGAAGCCCAGGCAGGCGGTATTGGCCGTCTTGCCGTCGGAAGTGCGGATGTCAAACGTGCTGCCGAAGTGCTCCTGGTGAAAGTTGAACGAACACAGGGCGGTTGGGTTCTCCGCCGAGATCACCGGCACCAGCACTTCGAACTTCAGGCGCTGCTCTTTCTGGCTCTGGCCCAGCACCTTGCCGCCTCGGCCGAAGAACGGATCGGAGGCCACATCTGATCTGGCATCGAGGCCCAGGCTGGTCAGGATGTCGATGCCGCGCTGCAGCCACAGGTCGCGCCATTCGACTACTTGTTCCGGCGTGCCGGCACGCACCATCTCGCGAACGCGGAATGACTGCATGCGTGTGGGTTCCGGTGAAGGCTCATGCCGGAACACCCAGTGCGTCATGCTGAACAGCCGGCCCCGCTCGGGCAACGTGCCCTTGATCGTCGGGTAGAGCGGGTAGCAGGCAGCAGGGCACAGCGTGACCTGTGTCATCTTGAGCATGGCGCCCCAGTCTTCGCCCTTGTTGGCGACTTCAGCCAGCTTGCGGGATTCGAGTTCGCTGCCAAAGAAGCTGTGGATGGCGCCGCACAGGTGCGGGAAGTTGTCGAGATAGTGGACGCGCTCGAGGATTTCCCGGTTGATGACCGGCGGGAAGGTCAGTTGCTCGGCCTTGTCGGCCGCGGCAATGCGGCTGACGAGGCCGTTGAAACCTTCAAGGATGGAATCGAATACGGCGCCACGGCCGAATGCTCCCTGCACACCGACGGGCACGATGTGCCCATGCTTGACGAGGTCTGCATAGAAGGAGTCCACGTCATAGGTCTTGGTCATGATGAATCCCCGACTCAGATGTCCTTGTATACCAGCAGCATGGCCGCGCTCTTGCTCTTGATGCGCTCATTGGAAACCATCAGCGAAGCCGAAAGCAGATCACGATAGTGGCGACCGACGCTGAACGGAGAATTGTTCTTGTACCCCATGATGCCCACGATCTGCAGCGCCTGGTGAACGATGGGCGGAGCGGAGGTCGACGCATCGATCTTCAGGTTGTTGAACCGCAGCGCCCAACCCATGGAATTGAGCTGCTCACGCGCCGCGGGCGAATCGCCCAGTGCGTCGAACTCGTCGGCTACTGCCTGCCAGCTGTAGCGCAGGCTTTGGGAGGCGATGGAGATCTCGCTGAGCCGCGTGGCTGTCGGTGGTACGGATCCGGGACTCCTGCGGGCCTGGGCACGCACGAAGGTGGCAGCGCGATCCAGTGCGTTGGCCGCAATGCCCCACCACAGCGCTGACCACAGCACATGCGAGTACGGGACCATGGTCTGGGCAGAGGAGTCGGCGAATGAGCCAGGGATGATCTGCGCCTCGTCACCGGAGGAAGTGAGCTTGAAGCCCGGGCTGCAGGTGCCGCGCATGCCGAGCGTATCCCAGTCCGTGGACTGCTCCAGCTGGTAGTCGCCGGTCTTCACCAGCACCAGCACCTGATCATTGGAAGGCGCTTCGCTGTTGCGTCTGGCAGTGACAAGGATGCCGTCCGCATGAGCGCAGTAGGAGCCCGTGGTGGCGTCCTTGTTCAGGAAGAACTTGCCGTCGCGCCGTTCCACCGCGCAAACGCTGGCACGCGTCTCGCCTGAAGTGCCGACTTCCGATGTCATGGAAGCGAGCAGATACTGGTGCTTGACCAGATCCTTCAGGTAGCCCGTGAGCACTGGCGAGCCGGCATGGTGGCGCGCAATGCACGCCACCTGGATGTAGTGCATGGCCAGCACCATGCCGCTGCTGCTGCAGCCGCCGGATACCGCTGCGCAGATCTCCGACAGTTCACGCAGGCTGCAGCCGGCGCCGCCCAATTCCGTGGGTACAGCGGCGGAAAGCAGCTGCGCCTTGCGCAAGGCTTGCAGGGTTTCGGTGGGGAAGCGGGCTTCGCGATCGACCGAATCCGCCGCCTTGGCGGCGACTTCAGCAGCGATGCGATTGGCCTCATTCAGGAGCTGGATGAAGGTGGTCATAATGTGCTCAATGATCCCTGTTTGCTGGGTTCGTTGGGGCGAACTCCGTCACATTGGGGACGAAGTATCTCTTCAACGCCAGGAAATGTCTCTCGTAGTAATGGTACGAAATCCAGCCCAGCGCGTAACTGATGAGAATGACTGACAGGCTGTAGAGGATCGGGCGAAAGGTGCCTGTGGCCTGCAGAAGGCCATTTATCTCTCCGCCAATGGTGAGAACTACCAGCAGGTGGAACACGTACATGGCGTAGCTGTATTTGCCGCAGGAGCGTAGCCACGGCTGCGAGAAGCCCAGCTCCAGCCAGTTCCCGGATCCCTGTCCGGCGCGAAGAGTGAGTACCAGGATGGCGGCAGCTGCCGCGAGCACCGAGTATCCGATGAAGATCGTGCCGGGATCATGTGTATCGAAGGCGTGGGAGATGGCGGCACTTATCATTGCCACGACCAACGCCATGCCCGCCATCATGCCCTGATGATGACGCACGAATTGCATGGCCCTTCCATTCCGCGCAATGACAGCGGCTGCCGCCCCCAGTGCCAGAGCATCCATGCGCGTAGTAGTGAACATGTAGATCGCATCGGCTGGAAGTGCTCCTTCAAAGAGAAGAACACGGCTGCCGATGGCGAGCGCAGTCACCACAAATGTGGTTGTCAAGAGGTGGCGCAGGGGGATCAGCGCGACCAAGAAAGGCCACACCAGGTAGAACTGCTCCTCGACCGCCAGCGACCAGAAGTGTGGAAACCAGACAACAGTGCCCTGGAATGGTTGTGCCCAATTACTCGCAAAGATCCACAGCCACTTCTGCTGCTGGTAGGTCGCCAGGGTTTCAGGCGACAGTTGCACCAGGTGCGGAACAAGGAGCAGGAAGATGACCAGTATCAGGAAGTAGAGTGGAAATATTCTCAGCACTCTTCGGGCATAGAAGGTTCGGTAGTAATTGCCGCTACCGCGGCTGTCGAGCAGCACGCTGGTAATGAGAAAGCCGGAAAGAACGAAGAACAGTTGCACGCCGGTCCAGCCCACGTGCGCGAGCATGGCGAAGGGGAACGCCCAGTTCTTGACTGCCAGAAAGGTGTCAGAGTTGTGCGGAATGACCAGCAGGATGGCAATGCCCCGCAGGCCATCCAGCGCTGGTACGCGATGCGACCCCGTCACGACGGCCGTTCGCTCGTAGGGCTCAGAATTTGAGCGAGATATGAAAGCAGGTGTTCCTGAGCCAAGCGTGGAGTGAAAGTATGGTCCGAGTGTTCGACGAGTTGAATGGTGAGCGCCTGGTTGTTCTGCAGGCGGCTCACCTCTGCGCCGGCGCTCTCCTGGAGCATGGCATGGCCGGGATCACTGTCAGAGAACACGAAATGCATTGAGGTCTGCTGCGATTGAATATTGCGAAGCTCCGTGACCAGGTCATCCTGCAGGCGCACGCCCAATTTGCGACCAATTCTCCGGACGACATGACGTGTTCGCCGTATCGAGTAACGGGTCAGGATGCCCGCGAGGTTTATCAGATCAACCTTCCCTGAAAACAATTTGCGCAGCGATGCGCCCGACAGTGCTGTGCGGCGATAGCGCATCATCTCGGCGGTGTCCTGGAAGGCTGGCACTGCCAGCGACATGCCCGGCTTCCAGAAGAATGTCAGTGGGTTGATGACCACAATGCTCTTGAATGGCTGGCCAGCTACCGCCGATTTCAGGCTGTAGTAGGCACCGCTGCAAATTCCGCCGCAGTGAATCTCGCTGGCATCGAGGCTGGCGCGGGCATAGTTGACAGCCTTGCCAACCGAAGCCACTGCCCAGTCAGGGTAGGTCTGGTTCTCCTCTTTGCCGCAAGGGACGGGACTGTCGCCCAGTCCAGGCAGATCCAGCCGCAGTACCCGGAATCCCCTCAGTGCCATCAGCCTTGCGATCCGTACGTACAGCCTGTTTGGTCCTACGTGATGCACGGCGCCGGAATTCAACAACAACAGGAGTGGCTTGGGGCCATCGGCATCGTCCGTGACAATTCCAAAGATGTTGCTATTGCTTCCGAAGCACACAGCGCGCTCGCGCACACTTCCGGAGGCATCCGCGGTAGACCAGGTGAATGTGCAGGTATCGCACGCAGTTGTCACAGGTTGCGGATGATGAGAGCTTGCGGTGTCTTGCAGCCAGTCAAGCGCATCCTGTATCAAATCAACCGGGACGGTTGTTTCGTGGGCGTCACGCAGCATGTCGGCGTAGCCGGGAAAGGTCTGCCGGGTGACGGTGGTGCGGAGTTCGCGCAGATGATTGGGCAACCCGTCATCGGTGGGGAGATCGGTTCTCTCCAGCAGCAGTACTTGTGGCGGCGCGGTGCTCAAGCTGTCGCCCGCCAGTCGCAATGTGCCGATTGTCTGGCGTGTTTCCATGGTGGTGATGAATCCGGCTGCCTGCTGTATGTCCTGGTCCGCGGATTCAGCCATTGCTTCAGCCATCGCTGACGTTGCGGCCAGTGCGCGCAGCTCGCGCAGGTAGCGGCGGCCATCCGTAACGGGGTTGACCAGGATCGCGCCCGTAATTTCGGGCACGCTCTGCGCAGCCAGCAGCGCCAGGCTCGCGCCCAGGCGGATGCCAAAGACACAGACCCGGTGGACGCCCGTCACTTTTCGCAGCGTCGACTGCGCGATGCGGATGCTTTCGATCCAGGCTTCCTCGCGCGCGGGGTCGGTGTCCTGCCCGGCCGAATCTCCGGTGCCGTCATAGTCAAAACGCAGCGCCGGAATTCCGCGCGCCGCGGCTGCCTCTGCCAGGTGCCGCAAGGTGCGATGGCTGCTGATGGCGTCGTAACCGAGCGGGCTGCAGATCAGTAGTCCAGCATCAAGTGCCTGCCCCGCATCCGGCCGATGGAGCCACCCAAATAGTGGTCGCTGTTCGGGCCCGAAGAAGATTGGATGTGCTTGCGGCACGGTCAGGTCACGACTTCGATTCTCGCTGCACCGCCGCTGTTCAGTGCCGAGACCGACCCAAGGAGATGTGGTGCTGGATCGGTTCCGGCGTGCAACGTCACTGTCAGCTCGCCACCCGGCGCGAGATGAAAGTATTGCCTGTCCGCCGAGTATCCCGGCGTATCGATATGAACCGAGCGTGCAAAGGCGCTGCTGCGCACGGTGAGTTCGTACTGGCCGGCCACTTGCCCGCGCCGTGCCTGGGCCACCAGCGTGCAGGCCGGATGAGGAGTGCTATGCAGGTGTGGGTAAGGCAGGTGAAAGGTCTGCAATGCGCGCCCACCTGCTGTGTTTGTCAGCGTCGCCATGACCAGATCGCAGGACAACGGACCGAAGCGGTAGGCGTGAGTCAGGTCGTGAAACTCGCCCAGCATTGAAGACGCATTAATGGTGCTGGTCGAACGAGGCTCCACCGTGACCTCGCGCTGTACGCGCGTGATCAGGTGCTGGCCATCCCGATAGAGCGCGAGCTCGAGCGTGCCTGCCAATGGCCGTGAAGTCTCGTTACCGACATGCACTGCCAGGCCGTTGAGCCCTTCGTCCGTGATGCCGATCCATTGCGGCTGCAGTACCTGTCGCAGCGCGTGGTATGGCGCCTTGGGCTCATTGCGCGAATCGGTGATGCCCCAGCCCGCGCCAGGCCACAGGTCGCGCAGGAACCAGACGAGCGCTCCGCTGCAACTTGAGCCAGGGCGCCGCCACTCCGTAAATGCAGCGGCCATGGCCTCTGCGGGCACGCGGCGGCTCAGCTCCAGATAGCGCGCATGGTCAGCGTAGCGCAGCGCCAGCGGATCGACTCCGAAGAACTGGCGCAGGTAGTGGTCGCGTACGTCGTCGAAATCCCAGCCGGCACCCAGATCCCGCGGCGCGCGGCGCTTCCAGATCGGGTGGTGTACCCGGAGCGAAGCACCGCCCGGAAGCATGTCTAATGTGTCCTGCTCCGGGATGTTGGCGAAACCCAGGCACTCGGTGGCGAACGTCAGGCCCGAGCGGCGCAGGTCGTCGAGGGCGCGCAGGTACGCGCCGACGCCGTAGTACGAGGTTGTCCCGGCATTGACCTGATGTGGCAAATCGCCACCGAAGGCACTGGATGGCCAGTAGGGTGTGGCCGGGCAGTGCTCTGCGGCCAGCCCGCGCAGCGTTTCGTCGAACAGCGCCGATGACCACAGTTCGCGCGGCGTGCCCCACATGGCGGCCTGCTGCGAGACCTCGCTGTTGCCGCAGATCACGGCCACGCAGGGATGCTTCGCCCAGGCCTGCAAGTGTTGCTCTGCTTCCCGCTGAACCGAAGCCATGAAGGCCTCGTCGCCAGCGGGGTAATCCATGTTGGCGAACATGAAGTCCTGCCACACGAGGATGCCGAGTTCGTCGCAGAGGGCAAAAAACGCTTCATCTTCGTAAACGAAAGCGCCACTGATGCGCAGCATGTTGAAGCCAACGGCAACAACCTGGTCCAGCGCACTGCGCAGGGCCGATTCATCTGCCCGCAATGACACGACGTCCAGTGGCGTCCAGCACGCGCCGCGGCAGAACACGGCTACGCCGTTGACGGCCAGCCCGTAGCCACCGTTTGCGGTCTTCTGGTCAATGCGACGGAAGCCCACGCGGCCGAGTGGGATCAAGCCGGCCTCGCTGCGCAGCACCGCGTCGTACAGCGCCGGTTCGCCGTGGGTGTGGGGGAACCACGGCTCGACGTTTTCAGCGCGCAACGAGGCGCGCAATGCGCCGCTGTCGGCGACGACGGGAACTGAAGCGATGGTTGCGCCCTTGCGCTGCAGCTCCAGCGAGAGCTTGCCGATGCTGCCATCAAGTGCCCGCGCCGCGAACTGCAGGACACCGGCATCGCCGTCCAGTTCGGTTCGCAGTCGCAGTGCCTGCAACGCCTGGTGCTTCGAGTACAGCGCGATCGCCTTCCATGGCCCCACCGGAGCTGCAGGTGGCGACCAGCCGGGCGTGCGTCCGAGCACCGTGGTGCGATGCCAGCGCAACTGCTGGTTCTCGATCATCGGCGCGCGCCAGCGTGGTCGCGGCCGACGCTTCTTCAATGCGGCATCGAGCGAACGGAACACCAGCACCAGTTCATTGCGGCCCGCGCGCAGGCCACGCGCGGGCACGATGTGCGACAGGTACATGTTGCCGCTGGTCAGCAGCGACTGGCCGTTCAACCAGACTTCGCACAGCGTGGCGAGTCCGCCGAACTCCAGCATCGCATCGGCAGCCGAGGCGCCGTCGGGCGTGTCAAAGTGCAAGCGGTACCACCAGTCCTCGGCATCGAAGCGTCGTTCTGCGCCGTCCAGCGACCACAGGCCGGCGGCTTGCAGGCAACTGGCGGCAGTGGACGGTACCGAGGCGGAAACCCAGTTGCGCGAGGAGGCAGCGAGTGCCTCGGGGGTAGCACATTCGTCCGGCGGGGTGGAGCAGAGCTCCCATCCCTCAACCAGCAGCTGGACGTTTGCAGAGGCGCCGTACGTGCGGGCCTGCATGGGTGCCTCAGCCCTGGGTCAGGGTTTCCACGGCGCCGCGGATCGCGGCCACGCTGCCGAACACGCCCCGCGAGAGCATCTGGTCCGGAAACTCGATCTCGAACTCGCCTTCCAGGGCCAGCATGATGCTGACGCTGGCATGGGAGGTGAGGCCGGCCTGGTAGAGGTCTGCGTCATCCTTGAGGGTGGAGGCCTCGACGCTGAGGCGGCCGTGCTCCGTCAGGACTTTCTTGATGCGTGCGGTGATGTCTTCGCTCATGGTGTGCGAAGTCTAATTCAAGCCTTATGACAGCGGCGTGCGATCTGCAGCACCAGTCGCTTGACTGATCGCCAGACTGTGAGGGGAATCTCATGTCCGCCTTCGAATGGCACCCAGGTGACATCGGCGCCGCTGGCCTGCATCACGTCGCGCAGGGCCTCGCCGGCCTTGAAGGCGAGGTCCGGGTCCTGGGTGCCATGGGCCACCAGCACGGGCAGACCGCGAATCCGGCCCAATCGCGGCTGCCATTCATCGAAGGCGATACGCGAGCTGGAGAGCAGCATCAGGCCCTGCGCTGGCAGATCCTCCTGCAGCAGGGTGTCCGCAGCCAGCATCCCGCCTTGGGAAAAGCCCACCAGCATCAGCGGGAGCCCGGGGTGCTGCTGGCCGGTGAATTTGGCAACAGCCAGCAACGCCGCACGCGCTGCCGCACGACTGACGGGATGCTCGTCGGCCAGATCGCGCGGCCCCTGTGCAATGGATGCCTGGCGCCGTTCCTCATCCAATGGCCACCAGCTGCGGCCACCGATGGGCGTGGGAAGCAGTCCGCGCGGGAAGTACAGCGTGGCTGGCAGCCCCATCGCGGAGGCCAGCGGCGCCAGGTGTTCGGCATCCATGGCATAGCCATGCAGCAGGATCAACACGGCGGTGGGCGGAACGACAGGCGTGTCCACCAGGCAGGACACCGGCCCGATCTGCAGCTCGTGTTGGGCCATGACCCGGCTACTCTTCCTCGCTGCCTCGGGTGAGTGGCGCTTGCCCGGGATCGGTGTCGCGGATCAACCGGTGCAGCATGTTCTTCAGCAGCCGCGTCTCGTCCGGACCGAGGTTGCGCTCGGCGTGTTCCTCGACGGCCTTGGCTGCGGCCACCAGCTGTACCACGACGCTGCGTCCGCGTTCGCTCAAGGTGACGCGCGCGGCCGGGTCATGGCCCCCATGCAGTTGCACCAGCCCGGCGGCGGCGAGACCCGCGATGCGCTCGTAAGTGACGCGGATGCCGGTGAGCCACAGCATGCGGTCGAGTTCGGCAATGGAACGGTTGTCGGCCACACCCAGCAGGCTCAGCACATACCACTCCTGCTCATTGATCGAGTGACGCTCCAGATCCGTGTGCAGGCTCTGGTACATCTGGAAGTGAGCACGGCCCAGAAGATAGATCAGGAAGTCGCGACTGAAGCTGCTGTCCGGTTCGCCGCTCAGGTCGTCGGCGGGCGCAGCCATTACAGCCTTCTCCACGGCCGTCGCATAGCGACCGGCGTGATAGACCAGCGGTGCATGATTCCCGCTTTCGAAGGACAGCACTTCACCGACGAAGATGATGTGATCGCCCCCTTCGTACTTGAAGGCCGTGCGACACATGAACCGCGCCGCACAGTCCTGCAGCAGCGGCACGTTGCCCTCGCCACGCTCCACGGTCAGGCCGGCGAATTTGTCCTGGCCTTGCGTCGCGAAACGCTGTGAAAGATCGTCCTGATGGGCGGCCAGCACATGCACGGCAAAGTGCGCGTTGTGCAGGAATGCCGGCAGGCTCCAGGCTTTGCGCGCCAGGCTCCACAGGATCATCGGTGGATCCAGCGAAACCGAATTGAAACTGTTGGCTGTGATGCCGACGTCCAGGCCTTCCGCGCTGTGCGTCGTCACGATGGTGACGCCGGTGGCGAAGCTTCCCAGCGCGGTGCGGAAGGATCGGGGATCGATGCTCACGATGCCAGTGCCGCCACTTCCTGCACTCCCGCCCTGCGCATGGGCTTCCCGTCCACCGGGCTGATCGGAGCCTGCCGTATCCCGTCCTTGCCGAACACGAACGCCTCGACAGTTTCTTCGCCAATATCAAACCGCACCGACGGCACCAGTATCTGCCTATCCGGCGTCATCCGGATCCTGCGTTCGAACACTTCGTATTCGTACCGACGATCCATCAGATGCACATACACCGCCTCGGCGCTGTCGGAGAATAGATGCAGCTGGATGTCCGCGAACTCGGTGGCAGTGCCCGTGAGCACTGACCCGACGAGCCGCGGCTCGAACTGGGCAAGCAGCTGCATGGCCCGCAACGCGACGCGCCGCTGTTCCTGCAGGCTGCTGGCGTGCTTTGAAGCGCCGAACAGTCGCTGGTAGGCCATCAGCGCGGCTTCGATCTCGGTGTTTCTGGGCAGGAACGCACCGTCGGCCACTCCGAAGCGTTCGGCGGCCTTGCGTTTGGCCACGAGGTAATCCTGGATGCCGTGCTCGGCCATGAGCCGGGCGGCTTCCTGTGCGACCGCGTTACGCAGGTGGTCGGAGCGGGTCGGGGCGCGCTTGGGCATGTATCAGAAGAGGGGCGGCCCGCTTGGTCTGGGTACGGGCTTGGGCTGCGGAATCGGCTGAGCACTGGTGCCAGCATCCAGCTCCTCTTCGCCTGCAATACTCTCGATGTCTTCGGGTCGCGGCTCGGCGATGAAGATCTCGGGAATTGCATGCGGATCGGACGCATCGGTCAGCTCACCGGAGTCCTCATTGACCATTACATCGATGAGGCCATCGGGGCGCTCCATGCGGCACGAAGGCAGGTTTTTCAATGCCTCGCGCATGAAGTAGATCCACAGCGGCACGGCGGTGCTGGAACCTTCTTCGCTTACTCCGAGTGAGCGCTGGTCATCGAAGCCCACCCAGGCGGTAGCCACTAGCGAGCAGTTGAAGCCGTTGAACCAGTTGTCGCGTGCATCGTCGGGGGTGCCGGTTTTGCCCGCCAGGTCGTCGCGGTGCAGCTGATTGGTCCTCTGGCCCGTGCCGCGCGTTGCCACGTCGTGCAGCAGGTCGGTGGTCAGCCACGCGTTCTGGGGCGAGAGCACGCGCGGCGCGCGCAGTTCCGTCGGCACGCTGTTGCTGGCTGGATTCAACGGGTCTTCACAGTCCGGGCAGACAACTTTCGGATGAGCCTCGAACACCACGTTGCCCTTCTCGTCCTCGATACGCGTGATGAAGTAGGGGTCGATCTTGAAGCCGCCATTGGCGAATACGGAGTAGGCCGTGGCCATTTCGAGTGGCGTGGCGCTGAGCGTACCGAGTGCGAGCGTGAAGTCGCGCGGCAGCGTGGCCGGATCGAACCCGAATTTTGCCGCGTGCTGGATCGCCGTGTTGATGCCGATGCGTTGCAGGATGCGGATCGACACGGCGTTGACGGAATGGACCAGCGCCTCGCGCACGCGCATCGGCCCGGTAAATTTGCCGCCGTCATTCTCGGGCCGCCACTTGACCTCGGTATCGCTGCTCTCATCGAGTACCGGCGGCATGTTCAGGATGGTCGTGGCGGGCGTGAGGCCGTTTTCCAGAGCAGCCGAATAGATGAACGGCTTGAATCCGGAGCCGGGCTGCCGACGCGCCTGCCACGCGCGATTGAAGGCATTGGCAAAGAAATCGAAGCCCCCGACCATGGAGACAATGGCGCCATCTTTCGGGTCCAGTGCGACCAGCGCAGCCTGGGCCTCGGGCAGCTGTGCCAGCCGTGCCTTGCCCTTGCCCTCGCTGGTTACATAGACGACGTCGCCGCGCTTGACCACATCCTCGGCCTTTTTCGGAGCGGCACCGCCGACCTTGTAGGCCCAGGACATGTCGTCCCAGCCGATGTGCGCCGCGCCCTGGTCGCGGATGTACACCTCGGCGCTGTTGCCAGCCACCTTCGTCACGATGGCCGGCAGCAGCATGCTGATGGGCCGGTACTCCTCGAGTTTGTCGTCCAGCTCTTCTGTCTCGGGAGCCGCGGACAGATCGACCTTGCCCAGGCGTCCGCGATACCCGTGACGCTGGTCGTAATCCAGCAGGCCCTGCCGCACAGCAAAGTTGGCGGCGGTCTGCCGGTTGCCCTCGATGGTGGTGTAGACCGTATAGCCGGCGTTCACGGCTTGCTGACCGAACCTGGTGACGACTTCCTGCCGCGCGAGCTCGGCGACGTAGTCGGCGTCGACGTCAGTGATCTGGGCGTAGCCGCGCGACGCGACGGGCTCCTGGGCTGCGGCGTCTGCAGTAGCCTGGTCGATATAGCCGAGCTTGAGCATGCGACCGAGCACATAGCCGCGCCGTGCCTTGGCGGCCTTGGGGTTGCTCACCGCGTTGCGGGAGGGCCGCTGGATGGTGCCGGCCAGTGTTGCAACCTGCGCCACCGACAACTCGTCCACTTTCTTGTTGTAGTAGATCTCCGCCGCAGCGGCGATCCCGTAGGCGCGCTCTCCGAAGTAGATCTTGTTCAGGTACAGGGAAAGGATCTGCTCCTTGGTGAAGTCCCGCTCCATGCGCCAGGTCAGGAACAGCTCGGCGAGCTTGCGCCGCAGGGTCTTGTCCAGTGTCAGGAACAGCTGGCGGGCAGCCTGCTGGGTGATGGTGCTGCCGCCTTGCACGGCACTTCCTGATACCACTACCTTGAAGGCTGCCCGGGCGAAGCCCATCCAGTCCACACCGCCATGTTCGAAGAACCGGTCGTCCTCGGCGGCCAGCACGGCCTCACGGACCAGCGGGGGGATGTCGTCGTACTGGAGCGGGATGCGCCGCTCCTCCCCGAAACGGTAGATCAGCTGCCCATCGCCGGTCAGCACCCGCAAAGGCACGGCCATCTCGATGTTGTGCATGGACTCGGACGTGGGCAGGGACGGCACCAGGTAGACATAGGTGCAGGCCAAGGCAAACACCCCCACCAGGATGAGGGCGGACACCCCCAGGGCAGTCCGGCGTAGCCAGCGAAGGTAGGACGGGTTCACGGATTCGAAAGGCTCTGGTTGCGCCATCTATGCTGGGGGAGCAGTTTCCTACCCGCGGCGCGATTGGACAATGTGCATGGCCGAGTTAACAGGTTTGTGCCGGGCCTCACGGAATGCCTTTGAGGCTTCGCGTTCAATTTAACCGTTGCGTAAGCTATATTTGGCTCAGATTTAAGGCGGATTAAGCGTTTCGGCGCCTAACTAGCTGAAAAGTAAGGGAGAATTGTGTTTCTCATTCCTCGCAAGCACCGCCAGGTCATCGGCCTCGATATTACCTCGTCGTCGATCAAGCTGATTGAGCTCAGCCTGTCCGGCGGTCACTACACCGTGGATTCCTACGCGGCCGAGGCCACTCCGCAGAACGCAATGAACGAAAAGGCCATCGTCGACGCCGATGCCGTTGGTGAGGCCATCGCGCGCGCAGCGCGCCGTGCAGGCTCCAGCACGCGTGATGTGGCCGTGGCCATTGCCGGCGATGCGGCGATCACCAAAGTGATCCAGATGCCGCGCAACCTGAACGACGCCGATCTGGAGGCGCAGGTTGAAATGCAGGCCGACCAGTACATCCCGTTCCCGATGGACGAAGTGGCCTACGACTTCGAGGTACTGGGCTCCTCGGAAAAGGATTCGGATTCCCAGGACGTGTTGCTGGTGGCGTCGCGCTCGGAGAATGTCGAGCAGCGTCGCGCTGCGGTGAATGCCGCGGGCTTGAATACGCGCATCGTCGATGTGGAAGCCTTCGCGCTGGAAAACGCCTGCAAGCTGATGACGCACCAGATGCCCGACGGTGGCATCGACCGTGCGGTGGCCGTGGTGGACTTCGGCGCCAGCACCACCACGTTCAGCGTGCTGCGTAACCTCAAGGTCATCTATACACGCGACTTTGCTTTCGGCGGCCAGCAGCTGACCGAAGAGATCATGCGCACCTACGGGCTCTCGCTCGAGGAGGCGGGTCGCTCCAAGAAGGAAGGCGGCCTGCCGGCCAACTACCAGACCGATGTGCTCGATCCGTTCATCGACGACATGACGCAGCAGATCAGCCGTTCGCTGCAGTTCTATCTGGCCTCGGGGTCAGGTCGTGAACAGCCCGAGAAAGTGTTGATCTGCGGCGGCTGCGCCAACATTCCGGGCGTCGCCGAGGTCGTGCAGAGCCGCATCGGCATGGAGGCCGAGAAGGGCGATCCGCTCGGCCAGATGAGAATTTCCTCGCGCGCGCGTGCCCAGGCGGTGCAGCGCGATGCCACTTCATTGCTGACCGCCTGCGGTCTGGCGTTGCGGAGTTTCGACTAATGCCTCGCATAAACCTGCTGCCGTGGCGCGAACAACAGCGCACCGAGCGCAAGAAATCCTTTGCCGTCGGCATGATCGCGGCCATGGTTGGCGCGGTAGCGGTCACCGGCGGCGGCTACCTGTTCATGAGCAGCCTGATCGACGGCCAGAACACGCGCAACAACCGGCTCACAGAAGAGATCAAGGTCCTGGACAAGGACATCCAGGAGATCAACAGCCTGGAAACCAAGAAGCAGCAGTTCATTGCCCGCATGCAGATCATCGAAAAGCTGCAGCGTTCACGGCCCGAGATCGTCCATGTGTTCGACGCCATCGTGAAGACCGTTCCGGATGGCATCTACCTGACCTCGATTGTGCAGAACGGCCAGAAGTTCAAGATCCAGGGCGTGACGCAGTCGCCCACACGCGTCTCGAACTTCATGCGCGCGCTGGACGGTTCGGGGTGGTTGCAGCAGACCTTTCCTGACAAGGTGGAGAACGGCAGCTTCATCCTGGATGCGGCGCAGGTAACCACCTTGAACGATTCGGGAGCCCAGTAGCCATGGCCATGACTCTCGAAGAACTCAAACAGATTGACTGGCGCGATCCAGGCCGCTGGCCGCTGCCGGTCAGGCTCGGCGTGATCTGCGCCTTCTTTGTGGTGGTCGCCGCCGCGCTGCTGTATTTCGTGGTGTGGAACTCCAACAAGGAAGAACTGGCGACGCTGGAGCAGCGCGAGACACAGTTGCGCGACGAGTTCCGCACCAAGCACGCCAAGGCCGTGAACCTGGAGCTCTACAAGCAACAGCTGGTGGAAATCGAAAAGCAGTTCGGCACCCAGTTGCAACAGCTGCCGCGGGCGACGGAGATGGACAATCTGCTGGTGGACATCTCGCAGTCCGGCACCCAGACCGGGTTGGAGCAGACGCTGTTCGAACCGCAGCCGGAGCAGAATCGTGATTTCTACGCCGAGCGGCCGATCAAGATCCGGCTCACTGGCAATTATCACCAGATGGGCGATTTCGCCAGCACCATCGCGGCGCTGCCGCGCATCGTGACGCTGCATGACATCAATATCCGCACTGCCAGCGGCAAGTCGGCCGGCAGCGATCAGCTGGTGATGGACGTGACGGCCAAGACTTACCGTTACCTGGATGAAGAAGAGATTGCCGGCGCGCGCAAGAAGCAGGGCAAAAAATGATCAAGCGATTCCCGCCTTTGCTGGTGCTGGCGCTCGCGGCTGGGTGTTCGTCGAAGGACGCGGATCTGAACCGCTTCCTCGAGCAGACGAAGCAGGAACAGCCGGCCGGCGTCGATCCGCTGCCCGAGATCAAGCCTTACGAAACTTTTGCGTATGCCGACCAGGCGCTGCGTTCGCCGTTCGTGCCGGGCGGCAGCGGCTCGAGCACATCCACAGTGCGTCCGGACAGGACGCGCAATCCGGAATTGCTTGAGGGCTTTGCGCTCGACACGCTCAAGATGAAGGGCACGATGGAAATCAACGGCCGCTATTACGGCCTGGTGCGGGCGCCCGACGGATTGACCCGCAAGGTGCTGCCTGGCAACTACCTGGGTCAGAACGAGGGCAAGATCACCAAGATCGAGCCCTCAAAGATCAGCATTACCGAGATCATTCCAGACGGTCTCGGCGGCTACATAGAGCGCGCCGCCGGGCTCGCCCTGGACGAATGACGGCAGGAGATCATGCGAATGAACCGTAGTATCGCTTTCCCAACCACGCTGCGCGGCCTGCTGTTGCTCGCGCTGGTCACGATGACCAGCCATGCCGCACTGGCAGCGGAGTCTCCTGCAAACAAGCTGCAGTCGGTCGATGTGCAGCCGGCCGGAGGTGACGGTCTGCAACTGGTGCTGACCACCAGCAGTGCAGCGCCTGAGCCACTGTCCTTCACCATCGACAATCCGGCGCGCATTTCGCTGGATCTGCCTGCCACGGGGCTGGCGCTGGCGCAGCGGCGCATGGACGTGAACACGGGCGGGTTGGAGAGTGTGCTCGCCGCCGAATCTTCCGACGGGCGTACACGTCTGGTGCTGAACCTTGATCACATGATGCCGTACCAGACTCGCGTGGACGGCAATCGCATCTACGTAATGCTGGGCGCCAATGCTTCGGCCGCGACGGTCGCAGCCGCTCCGGCTGCTGCTGCGCCCGTCGCGGTTCGTGCGGGCCGCGGCATTCAGAGCATTGATTTCCGGCGCGCCAGCGACGGCACGGCGACCGGCCGCCTGGTCGTGAAGCTCAATGATCCACGCACGCCCGTGAACCTGCGCCAGCAAGGCAACCGCGTGGTGGTGGACTTCATCGGCGCCGACCTGCCCGCCCAGTATCAGCGCAGCTTCGATGTGTCCGACTTTGCGACACCCGTTACCGGCTTCGATGCCATGCGGACCAGCGATGGCGCACAGCTGGTGATCTCGGCGTCCGGCGACTTCGAACAGCTGGCCTACCAGTCTGACAATCAGTACGTGGTGGAGATCCAGCCGCGCCGCAAGCTGGCGGTCCAGGCCGAGGCCAAGCCCGTCTACACCGGTGAGCGCATGACTGCGACTTTCCAGGACATCGATACCCGCACGCTGCTGAACCTGATCGGTGAAACCGGCGGCAAGAACATCGTGATCATGGATTCTGTGCGGGGCAGCGTGACGCTGCGCCTCGAGAGCGTGCCCTGGGACCAGGTGCTGGACATCATTCTGCGCACCAAGGGCCTGGACAAGCGCGTGCAGGACAACGTGATCATCGTTGGCCCGACTCAGGAACTGGCCGCGCAGGAGAAGGCCGAGCTGGCGGCACGCCAGGAGATCCAGGACCTGGCGCCGCTGCGTACCGAGTTCCTGCAGATCAACTATGCCAAGGCAGACGACATTGCCGCGCTGCTGCAGGCCCAGGGAAGCAGCGGTGACCGTTCGCTGCTGTCGGGGCGTGGCCAGATCACGGTGGATCCGCGCAGCAATACGCTGCTGATCCAGGATACGGCCGACAGCATCAACAACATTCGCCAGATGCTCGCGGTACTCGACATCCCGCCGAAGCAGGTGCTGATCGAGGCACGCATCGTGGTGGTGAGCGAAGACTTCTCGCGCGACCTGGGCATCCGCAGCGGGTTCACAGGCACGGAGAGCAATGGCGCGAACGGCCTGTTTGCCACTACCGGCACTGCGGCTGGGGCCGACACCATCCTGGGTTCCGCACTCGATAACGCCGCTGCCGGCGGTGGGCCGCTCAGCGGGCCGCTCACGGCACCGACTGGTACTGGCCGCTACAACGTGAATCTGCCCGTGGCAGGTCCGGCAGGCAGCCTTGCGCTCATGGTGCTGGGTTCGGACTACATCGTCGATCTGGAGCTGTCTGCAGCGCAGCGCGAAGGCAAGGGGGAGGTCATCTCCTCGCCCAAGATCCTGGCCGCCAACCAGCAGGAAGCAACGATCTCGCAGGGTACGGAGATCCCGTACCAGGAAGCCGCGTCGAGCGGTGCGGCCACGATCGCGTTCAAGAAGGCGGTCCTGGAGTTGAAGGTAACGCCGCTGATCACCCCGGACAATCGCCTGCAGCTTGAAATCAACGTGAAGAAGGAGCGCGTCGGCACGGTGATCGTGACCACCGGCGGCGTGAACGTGCCCTCTATCGATACCAGCGAGATCAGCACCACGGTGTTCATGGGTGACGGACAGACGGTGGTGCTGGGCGGCATTCTGGAAACCGAACACCGCGATTCCGTCACCAAGGTGCCAGGGCTGGGCGATATTCCGCTTCTTGGCGCCTTGTTCAGGACTACCGGCAAGGTCAACAACAAGGATGAGTTGCTGATCTTCGTGACGCCGAAGATCCTGCGCGAAGGTGCAGTGGTCAAGTAGACCGCTTCCCTCACGGTAATTCGCGCATGCGGCCGCCTTCGGGCGGCCGTATGCTTTGGGCCGCATGTTGGGCAAGCGCAATATCTATCTGGTCGGCCCGATGGGCACCGGCAAGACGGCTGTGGGCAAGGCGCTGGCCAGGCTGATCGGTGCGCCATTCGCCGACAGCGACGCGGAGATCGCGCGTCATGCCGGAGTGGATATTCCCTACATCTTTGACCAGGAAGGCGAAGCGGGCTTCCGTCGTCGCGAGTGTGAGGCCCTGGCCGAACTGTGCAGCCGGGATCCGCTGGTCATGGCCACCGGTGGTGGCGCCATCCTTGCGCCGGAGAATCGCGAACTGCTGAAGGCAACCGGGGTGGTGGTGTATCTGCACACGTCCGCCGCGCAGCAATTGCAGCGCGTGGGTACCGGGCGCGGCCGGCCGATGCTGCAGGGCGCCGATATCGCGCAGCGCCTGCAGGAGCTAAGCCGTGTGCGAGAGCCTCTGTATCGCCAGATCGCTGACATCACCGTCAGCACCGATGGGCGACGGGTCCCCAAGGTGGCTGACCTCATCATGCGGGAGCTCGGGCTGACTCGCCGCAGTTAGGATTCATCACGCCTGCCGGGCCCTTATACTTGCGCAGTGCTGACCCTCCAGGTTTCCCTTGCCGAGCGTACCTATCCGATCCTGATCGGCCAGTCGCTGCTGTCCGAAGAGGGAGTGCTCGCGCGGCAGCTGGCGGCTCGCGACCTGCTGCTGGTCAGCAACACCACGGTGGCGCCGCTGTACGCCGAGCGTGTGCGTGCCAGCCTGCCGGACCGCCGCATCGTCGATGTGCGACTGCCCGACGGTGAGCAGTACAAGACGCTGGACTACGTTTCCCGTGTGCTGGATGTACTGGTGGCCAACCGTTTCGGTCGCGATGCGGTTGTGCTGGCTCTGGGCGGTGGTGTGGTGGGCGATCTGGCAGGTTTTGCCGCGGCCTGCTACCAGCGCGGCATCGCTTTCGCGCAGCTGCCGACAACGTTGCTGGCGCAGGTCGATTCATCAGTCGGGGGCAAGACCGGCGTCAACCACCCGGGAGGCAAGAACCTCATCGGCGCGTTCCATCAGCCCTGCGCGGTGATTGCAGATACGACCACGCTGCGTACGCTGCCACTACGCGAATTGCGAGCCGGGCTCGCCGAGGTGGTCAAGTACGGGCTGGTGTTCGACTTGTCGTTCCTGGACTGGATCGAGGCCAACGTTGACGGCCTGTTGCGGCTTGATGACGCGGTCCTGGCGCATGCGATTTACCGCTCGTGTCAATTGAAGGCGGAGATTGTGAGGCGAGATGAGCGCGAGGCTGGCGATCGCGCCTTGCTGAACCTCGGCCATACCTTCGGCCATGCCATCGAGACGGCCACCGGTTATACAGAATGGTTGCATGGCGAGGCCGTGGCGGCTGGCATGTTGATTGCTGCCGACATGTCGTCGCGACTGGGTCTCCTGCCCGTTGCCGATGTCGAACGGGTGCGCGATCTCTTGCGACGCATCGGGCTCCCGGTGGATGCCCCCAGGTTTGGCGCGGGGCCGGCGATGGATCACATGCGCGTCGACAAAAAGGTGCAGTCGGGGCGCATCCGGCTGGTGCTGCTCGAGAAGCTGGGCAAGGCGCGCCTCATGGCTGACTACCCCGATGATGTGTTGGCCAGCACGCTGCGGACGCACTTCGGCTGAAGCGCATGCTTGCCCGGTACGCCGCGCATGACGAGAAGACCCGCGGGCGCCGATATCCCGAAGCTCCGCCGCAGTATCGCGGGGAGTTCCAGCGCGATCGGGATCGCATAGTTCATTCCGGTGCCTTTCGCCGCCTGGTCTACAAGACACAGGTATTCGTCAATCACGAAGGCGACATGTATCGCACGCGCCTGACGCATTCGATGGAAGTGGCCCAGATCGGGCGCTCGATAGCGCTGGCCTTGAATCTGAATGAAGCGCTCACTGAAGCCATATGCCTCGCGCATGATCTGGGACATACCCCATTCGGGCACGCCGGGCAGGACGCACTGAACGATTGCATGCGCGAGCACGGTGGGTTCGAGCACAACCTGCAGTCACTGCGTGTGGTGGATGAACTGGAAGACCGGTACGCCGAATTTCCTGGCTTGAACCTCACTTTTGAATGCCGAGAGGGAATCCTCAAACACTGCTCGGCTGCCAATGCCCGCAAGCTCGGTGACATTGGCCTCAGATTCCTCGAGCGGCGTCAGCCAGGCCTGGAGGCGCAGATCGCAAATCTGGCCGACGAGGTCGCCTACAACAACCATGACGTTGATGACGGTCTTCGCGCCGGCCTGATCGAGCTGTCGGATCTGCGCGAAGTGCCGATGTTCGCGAGGCAACTGCTGATCGTCGAAAAGAAGTATCCCGACATCAACGATCGTCGGTTGATCCACGAAGTCGTGCGGCGCATGATCAATGGCATCGTCGTTGATTTGATTGAGCGCAGTTCGGCATTGTTGCGTGATGCCGATCCAGTCGACATCAATGCGGTGCGGATGAACGACGGGCCGCTTATCCAGATGAGTGATGCACTGTGGGCAGAGCATCTTGAGCTGAAACGGTTTCTGCGCGAGCGCTTGTATCGGCACTACAGGGTGCAGCGCATGACGCGCAAGGCGCGCACTGTCGTCACGGATCTTTATCGGGCTTTCATGGAGGATTCCATGCTGCTGCCCGACGAACATCGGGCAGTCGTGCAGCGGCTTGCAGGTGAACATGGGGAGGCAGGCAGGGCCCGGGCCGTTGCGGACTACGTTGCAGGCATGACCGATCGTTATGCAATTGGGGAGCACGAGCGGATATTCGTGCCCGGTCAGAGGAGTTGAAGATGCGCCTTCGAGAAGCCGCCAGAGAACAGCTCGTATTTTCGTTTCGCAAGATCCTCAAGCCAATGATTCGGATCCTGTTGCGGGCCGGCATTCCTTACCTGGAGTTTCGGGAGGTAGTAAAAGGCGCCTACGTCGAAGCGGCTGTGCGCGATGGAATTCGTGGGCACACGGGACCACTCACCAGGTCAATACTCGCCGATCACACCGGCGTGCCCATCGCCGACATCAACAGGTTCATCGATGATCCTTCTGTGCTTGCACCGCCGGAGTCGACAAATGAAGCTGTCATCACAGAGGTGCTGCACATTTGGTGCACGGATTCCTTCTACATCGGGCCCTATGGATTACCGCTCGAGTTAGATCTGGACGAAACGCCGGGCCGAAACCTGACAACATTGATCTACAAGGCTGATCCGACGGCCAATCCCAAGTCCGTACTTCAGGACATGGTTGAATATGGAATCGTGAAGCCGGTTGGAGTTCATCACTACCGGGCAGTCGCTCGCATCAACTTCTCAAATGACATCATGAGTCCTCAGGCATTGGAATACTTTGGAAGGACGATTACCGATCTGGCTAATACCCTAGTTCACAACATTGGAGCGACAGGGACGCGCCGACTGCAACGATCGGTGGTTGCAGATGGCGGGCTTCCTGAGTACGCACTTCCCGAATTCGAGGCACTGATAAAGGACAAGGTGCAAAAGCTGTTGCTCGACATCGACGACTGGCTCAGTGCCAATCGGCCAACATGGGCAGAGCCAGCAAAGATGGTGCAAACGGGACTTACTGCTTATCACTACGTTACCGAGCCCTATGACAGCACCCCTCTTTCCAGCCTCCAGCCACCGGATTTGCATCCGCTTCGCTTTGTGCCTTGGGTAGAACCAGCGCTTGGCGGAAAGCGAAATCTAGACAATTAATATTGCCTAGACAGTCACTGGATAGTCGATCCCCTGATTGCACCAATAGCACCCATTTTTTGATTTGACATCTTTCTTCGACATCACATAATCACCCAGCGAGTCAACATAAGACCGTTGCGATGAGACCCGTATCACATCGCATGGAAACGTTCGCAGTCTTGCTGGGAGTAATTCTGAATGTCGCAGAAGAGCATTGTTAAATTCGCGCCGCTGGTTGCGGCCGCTGCCATTGCATTGTCGGCATCTGCCAGCGAGGAAAAGGGACTTTCCACAAACGCACACGAACTGGCTTCGGCTCCGGTACAGGTGTCCGCGGCCTTGGGCATCAACGGCACGGGCATTACGCCGGGCGGCCTGGGCATCAACGGCACGGGCATTACGCCGGGCGGCCTGGGCATCAACGGCACGGGCATTACGCCGGGCGGCTTGGGCATCAACGGCACGGGCATTACGCCGGGCGGCTTGGGCATCAACGGCACGGGCATTACGC
>Ga0164241_10000750_pt1 | contig 49701 bp, 43 predicted proteins | sample OricomyardsoilBY_FD_108780 | JGI IMG/M metagenome (GOLD analysis project Ga0164241, IMG submission 108780) | Backyard soil microbial communities from Emeryville, California, USA - Original compost - Back yard soil (BY) | ecosystem: Environmental > Terrestrial > Soil > Unclassified | place: USA... | reverse complement strand
TCCCGTCGAAGTAGACGCGTCCTAGGTGGTCGAAGCGCCAGGTGTCGGCCATGACGATGCGTGGCGGGGCGCTCGGATCGCACACCATCCGAAGATCGCGTCCGACGAAGGAATCTGGAGGCTCGCCGCCCGCGAGATCGACCACCGTCGCGCCGATGTCTGCCAGGCTCGACACGACGTCGCAAGTCCCAGGCTCGAGCCCAGGCAAGCGAGCGACCATGGGGATGCGGAGGGCCTCTTCACGCAGCGTCAGGCCGTGCGCGCGGCTCATCGACGAGATCTCTTCGCCGTGGTCTGCCGTGATGATGACCGCGAGTGGGTGGTTTCGGCTGAGCGCATCGAGGTAGTCGAGGTAGCGACCGATCTGCGCGTCCGCGAAGGCGATCTCGGCGTCGTAGGCTCCTGTCACCCCACCGCCGAAGTCGGGGCCCTCTGGGTGCTTCTGCGAGGGCGCATGCGGGCCGAAGTAGTGAATCCAAATGAAGAATGGCGCTGGCTTCTTCGCGAGCTCTTTCGTCAAGGAGAGGGCGATGTCGGTCGTGCCCTTGTCGTTTCGATCTTTCGGGGATCGCTCGTCGGTGAGTCGGTAGCGTGAGAACCCAGGAAAGCCACCCAGGTCTCTGCGGAAGTACCCAGTGAAGCCGTCGTCCAAGACCGCGGCGGTCGAGTAGCCGAGCGCCCCGAGCGTCGCACCGATGGTCGGATGATCGTCCTCGATGGGCATCGCGAAGGTCTTCGCGACGATCTCTCCCGAACGAAGCGACGACGTCTCTCGGGGGCGGACGAGGCGCATGCGGTTCGTCTCGTGGAGCGTGGTCCACGAGAGCTGGCGCGCCCACGTCCCTCGGACCATCGAGGAGAGCGCGATGCTCGTCCAGCCGCCGACGGTGTACGCGCGGTCGAAGCGCGTCGCGTGGGCCGCCCAGGCATCCAGCCTCGGGGTCGTCGCGTGCGCGGCTCCGTAGAGGCTCATGCGATCGGGCCTCAGGCTGTCGACGGTGATGAGGACGATGCTCGGTCGCTCGGCCTGCGGCGGTGGGCTGACGCGTGTCGGCCGAGGCGGCGTGCGGTCCTCGTCGCCGAGGAGACAATCGTCGTCCTTGCCGTTGCCGGGGATCTCGACGACGCCGGGATGGATGCTCGGATCGAACGCCGCGCAGTCGCCGCCGCCGAGCCGCGAGGCGAAGCCGTCTCGATCGAAGTCGATCGCGTCGCGCGTCGCGAGAAGGACCCAGCGCGAAAACGGATGGGCCAAGAGCACGCGGGATGTGCGACTCGGCTGCTGGCCGAGCAGGGCGAGCGGCGTGAGCGACACCAGGGCCGTCACGGCGATCGCTACGCGGCGCTGCGGCCACAGGGCGAGCCGATCGCCGGCACCGAGCGAGGCCGCGAGCCCAAACAACGCGAGCGTGATGGTCTGCGCGACGAGGTGCGCCGCCGGGTAGCTCGTCGGAAACGAGAGTCGGTCGAACACGAACACGCCGACCGCGCCGAGACCGAGCACGGCGGTCCCGACGGCGCGTCGCCGCGGCGTGCTTCGAAGCTGTACGCGTCGCCACCGGCCTTCGACCGCCGCGAACACGACGAGCAACGTGAAGCCGAGCGCGACGGCCGAGCACGCGGCGATGGCGCCCTGCGCGGCCAGACGGTCCGAGCTGTCCAGCCGAGAGATCGCGTTCAGATCGATCGTCGCGCGGTAGCCCAAGAGCGCGCCAGTCCCGGCACCGACTACGGCGGCGACGATCGCGGGCGCGCGTCCGAGCATGCGCAAGACGGCGCCGCCGAGCAGGCCGAGCCCCGCGCCGAGCACGAGCGCCGCCAGGAAGGCCCACGTCCCCCGCTCGCCCGGAAAGAGCGTGTCGACGGCCGCGACGAGGCCGGTGCTCGTGGCGAACGCGAGCGGCTCGGAGAGCGGGCTTGGTCGGGGCGCCGCCGCTGGAGCGACCGATGCGGAGGACACGAGCGGCGTCTACCCGCGCCGCTTCGTCATCGTGATCTGGTTGCCCCGCGCGTTGAACGAGACCTCGTTCATGAACATGGATATGAGCATGAGCCCGCGTCCCGAAGGGCGCTCGAGGTTCGCGACGTCGGTCGGATCGGGGAGACAGCTGGGGTCGAAGCCGGGGCCTTCATCCGTGATGACGTAAGTGACCTGGTCGGCGACATATCGGGCGACGATTTGCACTTTGCGATCTGCGAACGGAGCAGTTCGCTGACGCTCCGCGACGGCGTCCTGAAACAGAGAGCCGCCCTCTTCGAGGAGAGCGCTCGAGACCTCGAGGTTGCCATGGATGATCGCGTTGACGATCGCCTCGCGCAGCGCGACTGCGATCTGAAGGACGCCGGTCTCGTCGACGAGACCGAGCTGGACGAGCTGCGCCTCGAGCTGGCCCACCACGTCGGCGACGCCGTCCAGCGTCGAGCCGAGCTCGAGCTTCACGACCTCGACCTCGAGCGGATCGACCGTGCTGATTCGGCCGGACGCCTCTTTCGAGAGCTCGAGGATCGACGTGACCGTGTCGGCGAGATCTGCCGCGAGCTTGCGCTTCGGGACGTAGCTCGATGCGCCGGCCCGCAGCGCGACCAGCGCGATCTCCTCGCTTCCGTGCGCCGTCATGAGGACGACGGGGACGGATGGGTAGCGCGCGCGAATCGCGGCGACGAGCTCGAGGCCGGTCATGCCTGGCATCTGGAGATCGGTGACGACGACGTCTGGGCGCCGATCTTCGATGCGGCGAAGAGCGTCGAGCCCGTCGACGGCATGGACGACCTCGAGACCGCGCTTCTGCAGGAGCGCGCCTGCGAGACGGCGATCGATCGCCGAGTCGTCCACCACCAATACCGAGCCCGTCACGGCGCTGGAGCCTAGACCATCAGGCGCGAACTTGCTCCGGCCAACCGAGCAGTGCTCGCAGTCAGGCCCGGCGCATCGCGGCCAGCTCGACGGTCATCCGGTCACGCGTCGCGTCGCGGAGTCGGCGACTGTCGAAGTCGTACGCCGAAGGCTCGATGGGCTCGAGGATGTTCACGCGGACTTGTTGGGGCCGCACGAGCACCGTGCCCTTGCCGAGGACGTTTCGTGTGCCGTCCAAGCACAGTGGGATGATCGGAGCTCTCGCGCGCGCGGCGAGGAAGAATGCCCCACGGTAGAAGCTGCGGAGCTTGCCGTCCGTGCTCCGCGTCCCTTCTGGAAAGACGATCAGGCTTCGTCCCTGGGCAAGGCGCGCGAGACACGTTCGCATCATCGTCATGATGCTGGGCAGGTAGCCGCGGCGAACCGGGATGTACCCATTGAGCCACATGTTCCAGCCGAGCGCTGGGGCATAGAAGTTCTCGACCTTGCTCACCCACAGCGCAGGCAATCGCGCCGAGAAGATCGCGAGGACGTCGACCATCGACTCGTGGTTCGCGACGTAGACGGCAGGACGGTCGAGCTCGAGGCGGTCGCGGCCGGTCACCGTGACGCCGGCGAACGGGGCGCGCTCGAGATAGTGGGCGCCCCACTCTTCGGTGTAGCGGCGAAGCAGCGTGCGCTTGCGATCGAAGGGCGCGGTCGCGGCCCAGATGCCGACCGCAGGGACGAACAGCGCCGCGGTCGACATCGCGAAGTATGGCCAAAACCCAGCGTTGAACGCGTAGAGGCCCAGGCGACCGAGCGCAGTCGTTCGCAGAGGCAGAGGCGGCGGACTCTCGGAGGGCATCGACCCTTCGAGATGTATTACGCGACGCTCCCCGCGTCACGACAGCGCCGCGATCGAGCGATTCTCCGCTTTGGTTTTCGGCGGAGTACACTCCGCGCCCCGGATGCGTCACCTTCGCAGACTGCTCGGCTTGGTCGCGCCGTATCGCGTGCTCGCGCTCCTGTCTCTCGTCGCCCTGACCGCCGTCGTGGCGATGGATCTCGCGATCCCCCGGCTCATTCAGCGCATCATCGATCAGGGCATCGGCGGACGCGATCGCTCGGTCGTCGTGAGCACGGCGCTTGCGATGTTGGCGATTTCGGCGACGAGCGCCGTCTTGGCGATCACGAACAACGTGCTCTCGGTGCGCGTGGGCGAGGGCGTCGCGCGTGATCTGCGAGAGGCGCTGTTCACGAAGATCCAGGGGTACTCCTTCGGCAATCTCGATCGGCAAAAGACCGGCCAGCTTCTGGTTCGGCTGACGAGCGACGTCGCGGCGGTCAAATCTCTCACGCAGATCTCTCTCCGGATCGGGACGCGCGCTCCGCTTCTCATGCTGGGCAGTCTCACCCTCATGATCATGACGAGCAAAGAGCTCGCGCTGGCGCTGGCGCCGCTCTTGGTCGCGACGGCGCTCCTCATCGGGTTCTTCGTCTCGCGCATGGAGCCGCGATTTCGCGTGGTGCAGCAGAGCCTCGACCGCCTGAACAACGTCCTTCAAGAGAACATCGCGGGCGCGCGACTCGTGAAGGCGCTCGTCCGCGCAGACTACGAGGGAGCTCGATTCGCGACGGCCAACGTCGAGCTGACGGGGCGCTCGATCTCGGTGATGCAGTTCATGGCGACGATGGCGCCGGCCCTGACCATGTGCGTGAACGTCGGGGTCGTCGTCGTCTTGAGCTTCGGCGGCATGAAATCGATCCGTGGCGAGATGACGCTCGGGCAGATCGTCGCGTTCACGAACTACCTGCTCACGACGATGACTCCGCTCGTCATGATGACGATGCTCTCGAACATGTGGGCCGCGGGCGCGGCGTCGCTCCGCCGAATGGACGACATTCTGGACAGCGTCCCGGATGTGCTCGACGCCGACGACGCCGTCGACGTACCGGCTGGCGCCGCGGCCGAGGTCGCGTTCCACGACGTGTGCTTCGGCTATGCCGGCGAGGATTCGGAGGCCGTCCTCTCCAAGGTCTCTTTCGACGCGGCGCCAGGTCGGACGGTCGCGATCCTCGGGGCCACAGGCGCTGGCAAGTCGACCCTGGTCCAGCTCATCCCGCGTTTCTACGACGCGACGTCGGGACGCGTGACCGCCTTCGGCAAGGACGTGCGCGAGCTTCGACAGGCGTCGCTCGTCGCAGAGGTTGGCATGGTTCCTCAACAGGCGCTGCTCTTCGCCGGGACCGTGCGTGACAACATCCGCTATGGGCGCCCCGCCGCGACACACGAAGAGGTCGTGCGCGCCGCAAGAGCGGCGCAGGCCGACGAGTTCATCACGGGGCTCGCGGACGGATACGACAGCCGCGTCGAGCCGCGCGGCGCGAACTTCTCGGGTGGCCAGAAGCAGCGTCTCGCGATCGCGCGCGCTCTCTTGGTCGAGCCCAAGATCCTGATCCTCGACGACAGCACGAGCGCGGTCGACGTCGACACCGAGACACGCATTCAAGACGCGCTCCGCCAAACCCGAGAGGGACGAACGACGTTCGTCGTCGCGCAGCGCATCAGCACCGTGCTCGACGCCGACACGATCTTGGTGCTCGAGAAGGGTTCTATCGTCGCGCAGGGGACGCACGCAGAGCTCCTCGAGACGTCGTCCGTCTATCGCGAGATCTACGACTCGCAGCTGGGACGCGGGCTGGCTGCCGACGCGGCGCAAGCGACCTCTCGAGAGGAGCCGCGGTGAGCCCGCCGGCCGGAGCTAGCACGAACGCCGGCGCCGCGATGCGCGGCGCGATGCGACACGGGGGCCCGGGCCTCGGGGGCATCGCGCGGGCGAAGGACCCGCGCGGCACGTTGCGACGGCTGGTCTCCTACTTCGCTGAGTCCCGCGCACGCTTCGCGCTCGTCGGGGCGTGCATCGTCGTCTCGACCCTGCTCGGTCTCGCGGGCCCGTACCTGCTGGGGGTCGCCCTCGATCGTTTCATCGCGAAACATGACGCGCATGGCCTCTTCGTCGTCCTCGGGGTGATGCTCGCCTGCTACCTCGTCGGCAACGCCGTCGATGCGACCTCGAGCTTCGTCATGGCGGGGGTGTCGCAGCGTGCGCTCGCGAGCCTGCGCCGCGCGCTCTTCGGGCATCTGCAGTCGTTGCCCATGAGCTTCTTCGAGCGCAACGCGCCCGGCGAGCTGATGAGCCGCCTCACGAACGACATCGACGCGATCAACGTCGCGGTAGGTCAGAACGTGACGTCGCTCTTCGCGAGCGTCCTGTCGATGCTGGGCATTTTGATCGCGATGTTCGTCCTCGATCACCGCCTCGCGCTCGCCTCGGTCCTGGTCGTGCCGATCATGTTCGGCTTCACACGTTTCGTGGCGGTCTTCACGCGGCGCGGGTTCCGCGAGCTCCAAGAGCACCTCGGTCGGTTGAACGGCGTGATGGAGGAGTCGATTGGCGGACAGAAGATCGTGAAGGTCTTCGGACGCGACGCGGCGGTGCTCGAGCGCTTTCGGGCCGAGAACGAGCGGGTCTATCGCGCGGGCGTGTACGCGAACACGTACGCGCTCCTCTTGATGCCGCTGACCACTGTCCTCGGGAACCTGTTCGTCATCGTGCTCACGGTGCTCGGTGGCTGGCTCGCGCTCGAGGGCTTGGTCACGGTCGGCGTCATCGCGACGTTCATCAACTACGGTCAGAATTTCGTCCAACCGCTTCGACAGATATCCAATCTCTACAACACGCTTCAGGCCGCTCTCGCGGGCGCCGAGCGGGTGTTCGAGATCTTGGACCTCCCGAGAGAGAGCGACGCGGCGGGGCCGTCTGGGCCGTCCCCTGCCGTGCGCGGCGACGTCCGCTTCGACCACGTGACCTTCGGTTATCGACCGGAGACCACGATCCTTCACGACATGTCGCTCGACGCAAAGGCAGGTCAGATGATCGCCCTCGTCGGGCCGACCGGGGCCGGCAAGACCACGATCATCAACCTGCTCACTCGCTTCTACGAGATCGACGAGGGGACGATCTCGATCGACGGCGTCGACATTCGGCAAATGAGCCGCGCGAAGCTTCGGCGCATGCTCGGCCTCGTCCTTCAAGACACGGTGCTCTTCGGCACGACAGTCATGGAGAACATCCGCTACGGACGGCTCGACGCGACCGACGAAGAGGTCATCGCCGCCGCCGAGCTCGCGGACGCCGACCACTTCATTCGCCAGCTTCCGAACGGCTACCAGACCGTCCTCTCGGAGCGCGCAGGAAACCTGAGCCAAGGGCAGAGGCAGCTGCTCGCGATCGCGCGAACGCTCCTCGCCGAGCCGTCGATCCTCGTCCTCGACGAGGCCACGAGCAGCGTAGACACTCGCACCGAAGCGCGCATTCAGCGGTCGCTACTTCGGTTGATGGAGGGACGCACGAGCTTCGTCATCGCCCACCGCCTGAGCACGATTCGCGACGCGGATCTGGTCCTCGTCATCGACGGCGGACGCATCGTCGAGCGCGGCACGCACGCAGAGCTCCTCGAGATGCGCGGCGTCTACGAGCGGCTCTATACGAGCCAGTTCAAGGGACACGCGATCTGAGCCCGGCTCAGCGAAGCGTCTTTACGAAGAACGGCGCCGAGACACCCATGTTGAAGTGCGCGCTGATCTCGAGCGCACGCTTGCAGCGAGCGGCGGGCTTCAGAGTCTTCAGCGCGGCGAGCGCCCCGAGCGCGTACTCGGCGCCGCTCCCGACCGCATCGAAGCCGTCCGCCATCTCGTTGACTTGGAAATCGCTCTGCACCGAATAGAGGCGCTTTCGATACCCGACCAAGAACTGCCCGCCCGTCTCCGCGTTCGCCTCGACCTTCGCGACGCCCCGCTCCTTCAAGAGAGCACGCACTTGCTCGGCGAACACGGTGACCATGAAGCGCATGTCGTCGAGCTCGGTCTCTGTCTGCGCGGGGACCTTGAGCGAGTGCTCGAGGAGCTGTCCCATGCGAAAGCTCGTCGTGTAGCCGATGAGAAAAGGGCCGCGGCGAAACACCTTCGGCAGTCGCGTGATCCGGCTGGTCCAGCCCGAGACGCTGGCAGAGTCTGCGCCGATGTAGACGGTGCCCTTCTGGACCAGCCCGACGATGCAAGTCATGCGGGGGGGAGACTACCAGAGCGCGCTCTGACGGATCGCGCCTGTACTTGGGTCGTCCGCGCGGGCTTTGCGCTACCCTCCGCCCTGCAGCTTGCTGCCTCAGGCGCGGGGAAGACGAATGGAACGACGTAGCTTTCTGCGGGGCGGAGCGATCGCGAGTGGAGGTCTGCTCGGGGCTGGTTGTGCGACCACGGGCCTAGATTCTGCGCTTCTGACGCCGCCTCCACCGATGACCGAGGAAGAGGTCCAGGCGTTCTTGGGACGGCTCGATGGACAGATGCACTCGATCGAAACGCGGCCGCCGCTCTCGAAGATCCTATTGGCCGAAGGTGTGGCGACCGATGCGCGTCTGCGAGGTGAAGCGTTGTCACGCAGCGCGATTCGCTCCTTGCTCCTGACCGGATCGTTCCGCGATCTCCCGGCAGAGGCGCGGGCGCACCCCGACGTGCAACGGCGCATGTTCGATGGCATGGCCGAGATGACGAGCGCCGCGGAGGGCCTCACGGCGCACCTGCGTGGCCTGACGCCGACAGAGCGTGCGGACATGAGCCGTGCACTCGACAGCGATCCCGATCTCGGCATGCGCGTGATGGGCGCCATCGACGACGAGGCGGCGCGCATCGGCGTGTCGATGGAGAGAAGGCTCCACATGCGACAGCTCGCGGCCCACGTGTGCGGCCGGCTTCGGCAGTCGACGGATCTCTTCATCGACGGCACGTGCGACAAGATCGAGAAGATCGCCGCGCGCGACGGGACGGTCGCTTCAATCGAGCGGCAGTTGATCGCGCAAATGGGCGAGCAAGCGTTCTTTCAGCTGCGCGACGAGACCGAGGCGAACGTCGCAAAGTGGCGTGAGCGTCGGACGACGGCGCAGGGGCCGGTCATCATCGACGCGCGCTCGGGAGGCCAGCGCGCGCCGCGCGAACCCACCGAGCCGAGGGGGACACCGCTCCTCATGGTCGGGGGCATCATGCTCGGCCTGAGCGTGTTCACGATCATCGGCGGCGCGCTCCTGGTGGTCGGCGCGTCCGAGGTCGCGGGCGCGATCTTCCTGACCATCGGTGGCCTGCATTTCATTGGCGGGCTCGTGTGTCTCATCATCGGCGGCGTCCTCCGCGCGAACTCACTCTGAGCGGCGTCATGGTCGTCGCGATCACCGGCTACGGAGCGGTCAGCGCGCTCGGCCCGACCGCCGACGCGATGTGGGCGGCCGTCGAATCCGGAAAGAACGGCATCGCCGAGATCGATCGCTTCGACACGTCGGCGATGGCGTCGACGATGGGCGCGCTCGTGAAGGGCGCAGCGCTCGAGCAATCGTCTCCGGATCGTGCGCTCGACTTCGCGGTTCGGGCCGCGCGCGAAGCTCGAGCGCGAGCGGGCCTCGCTGGGGGCGCGCCGCGTGTCGCGTTGGTCCTCGGGACCAGCCTGGGCTCGTCCGTGGTCGATCTCGCCCAGCTCGCGAACGCCGTCGCGGCAGAGATAGGCGCGACCGGGCCACGCGTCGTGGTGTCGACGGCCTGCTCTTCGTCTACCCACGCGATCGGGATTGGCAGAGACTTGCTCGAACACGGCTTCGCCGACGCCGTGATCGCGGGCGGCGTCGACGAGCTCTCCCCCGAGATCTTCGCCGGGTTCTGCGCACTCGGTGTCGTCGCGAAGGGGCGATGCGCGCCGTTCAGCGAGGTCCTCGGCACGAGCCTCGGAGAGGGAGCAGGCTTCGTCGTGCTCGAGGACGACGCGGCGGCCGAGGCGCGCGGGCGCATGCCGTTCGCGTTCCTCTCCGGATATGCCATCTCCGCGGACGCGTATCACGCGACGTCCCCCGAGCCGTCCGGTGCCGGCGTCGCGCGGGCGATCCGAGCGGCGCTCGGGGACGCGGATTTGTCGAAGGACGCGATCGACTACGTGAACGCACACGGCACGGGCACGGCCGCGAACGACGCCGCCGAGTTTTTGGCCATCACGACGGCGCTCGGAGACGGAGCCAAGCACCCGGCGATCTCTTCCAGCAAGAGCTTCCTCGGGCACGCTCAAGGGGCCGCCGGCGCGCTCGAGCTGATAGCGACGCTCATGGGCATGGAGCGAGGAGTCGTGCCGCCGACGATGGGCTTCACCCGGCCTCGACCGCGCTGCCCGGCCGATCCGATGGCCGGCGTGGGTCCGCGACCGTTGGCTGTGGGCCACGCCATCTCGCTGTCGTCCGCGTTCGGTGGCGCGAACGCGTCCGTCATCGTCTCGAAAGAAAGGCCGACTACGCGCCGCGCCGCGCCGATACCGGTCTATGCGCGCGGGCGCGGGCTCGTCCTTCCGGGCATGTTCGCGCCGAGTGATTTGGGGCCGACGACGAGGATGGTCGGACGCGCACCCGAGGTGTCGATGACAGAGGTCGCACGCGGGGTCGATCCGCGCGGTCTCGACGTGTGCACGCGAATGCTCGCGAAGGTGACGGTCGACGCCCTCGTGTCTGCCGGCCTCTCTGTGAAGGGAAGCGAACGCGACCGTATCGGCCTGTTCGCCGGGCAGACGCGCGTCTCTTCTGCGGCTTCGACGGAGTTTCACGGTTCCATCGCCGCGCGTGGCCTCGCGCGGCTCTCGGCGTCGGCGTTCGCGAAGATGGTGTTGAACGCGTCCGCGTCGGCTGTGACCCGCATGCTCGGCATTCGCGGAGCCGTGACCGCGCTGTCGACCGGAGCGTCCAGCGGACTGTCGATCGTCGCGCTCGCGTCGTTCTATCTCGCGCGCCACACCGAGCTCGACGGGATCGTCGTCGCGGGCGTGCACGAGATCGCGGCGAGCGAGTCGGCGGACGCAGCTGAGGGGGCTGCGGCGATCGTCCTGGTTCGGGGGCCGAACGTCGGGACCGGACCGCTCGTGCGAATCGACGTGGAACACCTGGGGCCTCCCGATTCGGCGCTCGCGTCCCCACCCGATGCAGAGATCTTCGATGCCGCGTCGCATGCGCCAAACTCCGGGGGTTTCGGGGGCGGGCTCGCGCTCGTGCTCGCGTGTGACCGCGTGAACGCGACCGGGCGCGCGATGTACGTCACCGATCGACGAGGGTCCGCGTCGGTCGGAGTCCGAATCTCCGCGGCGGGGGGCAGAGAAGCATGACCGAGGAACGAAGAGCCGAAATCCTGGGGGACATCGCGCGACGCGAGGCGGTGCTCGACCAGGTGCGCACCATCCTGGTGGAGAAGCTCAAGGTCGAGCGCGATGCCGACGAGATCGATCCCGACGTCGCGCTGTTCGGCACCGGGCTCGGCCTCGACTCCGTCGACGCGGTCGAGCTCCTGGTCTGCCTCGAGACCGAGCTCGGCGTCCGCATCCCCGACTCGAGCCTGGTGCGGCCGTCCATGCGCACGGTCAACACGCTCGTGGACCTGGTCCTCAGTCACGGGAAGGTCTCCGCGTGACGATCGCCGTCGATGCGACGGAGTACCACGCCGTCCGGTTCGCAACGGCGCGCTCGACGCTCGAGCACGCGTCCGCCTTCATCATCGAGGGCCGCGGCGCCTTCGAAACGACCGACTCCCTCGTGACCGCCGACCTGTTCCTCTCCGATGCGCAGATGCGTCCGGCGCTGGTGCTCGATGAAGAGGGGCTGATTCGCGCCGACGCGCTCGTCGGCCGCGACGACGATCGCTACGTCGTCTGCCTCGAGGGGCCGCCCCCCGCGGGGGCGCGCGCTCAGCTCGAAGAGGCGGCGTCGGCGCGCGGCGCGAGTGTTCGCGCGCTGACCGATACGCACGAAGCCGTCGCGCTGACTGGACCGTACGCGTGGGAGCTCCTCGGCGAGTGGCTCGGATCGGATCTCGTCGGCATGCCATATCTCTCGCTCTTCCGGCTCGGAGAAATTCTCGTGCTCCGAGCGGGTACCACCGGCGAGTTCGGCTACGAGGTCTTCTTGCCGCGTGGCGAGGCAGAGCCGCGGCTCGCCTCGCTCGAGAAGATCGGCCGCGACTTCGATCTCGTCACGGTGGCGCAGTCGACGCTCGATCTCGCGGCGCTCGAGAACGGCTTCTTCTCGATTCGCGGGGAAGGGGCGCGCTCGCGCGATCCGGCGGAGCTTCAGCTGCGCTGGCGCGTCGGTCGCGACAAGTCGTTCCTCGGAGCCGACGCGCTCCGCGCGCGCGGACCTTCGACGCATCGCGTGACCTGGGTGCGGTGTGCAGAGTCCTTGTGCGCCGGAGACGCGATCGTCGTGGGCGACCTTGCGATTGGCGAGATCCTCCACACCGGGTCGACGGTGTTGCGACCTGGCTACGTCGGCGTCGCACGCCTGGCGCGGCCGTGGGCGTCGGCGGGAGTCGCCGACTTCGAGCGTGTCCATGCCGGAGTCGCCGCGCCGATTCGCACCGTGGCGCCGCCGATCCTCAACAACCGAAGTCTCCACGTGAGCCCGCAACGTCACGGCTATCGTGAGCGCGCGTCGTTCACGTTCCCGGAGGTGTGAGCGTGGCGCGGTTCGACGGTCGCACGGTCTTCGTCACGGGCGCGTCGCGTGGCCTCGGTCGCGCGATCGCCGTCGCGTTCGGCGCCGAGGGCGCGTTCGTCGGTGTCGGCTTCAAGACCCGCGCCGAGTGCGCCGGAGAGACGCTCCGCGCGCTCCGAGAGAGCGGTGGCGACGGCGTCGCTTTGGCCCTCGACGTGACCGAGCCGGCCGCGTGCGACTCCGCGATCGCAGAGCTCGTGAAGCTTCGGGGGCAGCTCGACGTCACCATCGCGAACGCTGGGATCGCCGAAGACGGTCCCTTCGTGATGGAGGACCCGGCGAGCTTCAGCCGCGTGGTCGAGACGAACCTCGTCGGTACGGCGAACGTCTGCCGCGCCTCGGCGCGCGCCATGATGTCGACGCGACGCGGTGTCATCGTCACGGTGTCGTCCGTCGCCGGCTTTCATGCAAGCCCGTTGCAAGCGAGCTACGCGGCGACGAAGGGCGGCATCATCGCGCTGACTCGGACGCTCGCGGCGGAGCTTGCGAAGTCGGGCATTCGTGTCAACTGCGTGGCGCCCGGGCTCATCGCGACCGGGCTCGTGCAGCGACTCGATCACCGCGTCGTCCAGCGTCGAAAGGACACGATCCCGCTCGGACGATTGGGCGAGGCGAGCGAGGTGGCAGAGGCCGTCCTCTTTCTCGCGAGCGACGCGGCGTCGTACGTCGTCGGCTCGACGCTGGTGGTCGATGGGGGACTGTCCTCGTGAAAGGCGAGCGCGCGTCGCGCGTCGTCGTCGTGTTCGCGGGGCAGGGGCTGGCGCCATCGCGCGCGCATCTCGAGGCGTTGCTCGCGGACGAATCGGGGGCGCGCCAGCTCGAGCTCGCGTCGCGCTTCGCCGGCCTCGGCGGCGCGAAGGAGTTTCTCGCCGAAGGAGGTCGCGCGCTCGATCGGACCGCCGTCTTGCAGCCGCTCGTCGTCGCGTCGAGCTTGGTCGCGTTCGAGTCCCTCGCGGAGCTGCTCGTCGACGTCGAGACGACGTTGGTCGGGCACAGCTTGGGCGAAGTCTCCGCCGTCGCGGCATGCGGCGCGCTCGCGCACGACGCGGCGATCGAGCTCGCCGCGGTGCGTGGCGCCGCCATGGAGGCCGCGTCGCTCGCGGCGCCGGGCGGCCTCTATGCGATGCGTCGAGAGGACGCCGACCGCGCGCGGAGAGAGGTCGACCGCCTCTTCGTCGCGCTCGACAACGCGCCGGACGAGGTCGTTCTGGGCGGTGACGCCGACGCGCTCGCGGGGCTCACGCGTCGCTTTCCCGGCGCGCGGCTTCGCGTCCCCGGCGCCTTTCACGGTCCATCGATGGCGCCCGCGACAGTCGCCATGCGCGCGGCTTGCCAGGCTCTCGAGATCGCGTCGCCGACGCGTCTCATGATCACCGCGCTCGACTGCGAGCCCGTCGCTGATGCCGCCCTCGTGCGCGACGTACTCACGCTCGGACCGAGCCGCCCGATGCGATTTCGAGAGGCGTTCGGCGTCGCGGCGCGAGACGCGCTCATGGCGCTCGTCTGCGGACCGTCGCGCGCCATCCGTGCCATCGTCCGGCAGCTCGCTCCAGCGCTCCGCGTGCTCGGGTGCGAGACCGAGCGCGAGAGGGACGACGCGCGTGCGGCGCTTCGAGAGGTCTCATGAGAGTCGAGCTTGGTTTCGGACCCGACGTCGTGATGCGGCTCCTGCCGCATCGACGGCCATTTCTGATGGTGGACACGATCGTCGCGCTCGAGCGCGGCGAGCAGCCACGTCTCTTCGCAAGTCGCTTCATTACCGCGAACGAACCGGTCTTCGAGGGTCACTTCCCGCACCTGTCCGTGTGGCCCGGCGTCTACACGATCGAGGGCATGGGCCAGACCTCGAACGTCCTCGCGATCCTCTCGCTCGTCGAGAGGGGGCTCGTCGCTGCAGGCCACGGTGAAGACGCCTTCGTCGAGGGGCTCAAGAACCTCGAGCTCGCGGCACGCCTCCACCCGGGCTTCTCCGTCGAGCGAGCCGCGGAGCTCGAGACGCTGCTCGCCCATGCGCTCCCGAACGCAGCGTCGCGGATGGGCATGAGCGCCGCCGTCGACGTGAAGCTCACCGCGCCGGTGTTCGCGGGCTCGCGACTCGATTTCGAGGTGAAGCTGACGCACGTCATCGAGCGTGTCTGCCGCTTCGAGGTTCGCGCCGAGGTCGCGGGCCGAGAGGTCGCGAAGGGTGTCATGAAGGGATCCTTCGGGTACGGGGCGTGAACGTCGCGATGCGTCGCGTCTTCGCGTTCATGGCGCTCTCGTCGGTGAGCGCGGGGTGCGGGCCGGTCGTCGTACACGACGCGACGCCGACCGGCGACGGCACGTCGCTCGCGGTGGTCGAAGAGCTCGAGGGGCAATACGTCGTCGTCCGAGGAGAGCGGTTTGGCCCCTACGACGGCGTCGGCGCCGAGTCGCTGGTGCGCTCGCCCACGGGCGACCTCGCGTGGGCCGCCACCAAGAGCGGTGCGTGGTCCGTCTTCATCGATGGGAAGGCCGTCGGCCCCGAATGGGACGGGATCGGCGATCTCGAGTGGAGCGGGGACGGAAGTGGCGTGGTGTACGCCGCGCGAAATCAGGACGGCTGGTTCGTCGCGGGACCCGAGACGCTCGTCGGACCCTTCTCTGCGATCGCGAAGAGCACAGTCGCGGTCGCGCGCAGCGGGCCGGCGTTCGCGTTCGTGGGCACGACCCGCGACGGGACGTGGGTCTTTCACGACGATGGTCTCGACGGTCCGTACGCGGCCGCAGGCGGCCTCTCGATGGATGACGATGGTGCGCTCGTCGCGTTCGCCGCCTCCGAGGACGTGGGCCTCACCGTGCACGTCGGGGGCCAGCGCTTCGGTCCGTTTGCCGACGTCGCCGAGGTCTCTGTCGCGCCACGTCTCGGGCGCTGGTCGGCGACGGTGCTCGCGCACGATGGCTGGTCGGTGCTCCTCGACGGCCTGCTCGAAGAGCCGGCGCTGCGCATCGGCGCGGTCTCGTTCTCGCGCTCCGGCGCGCGGGTCGCGTGGGCGTCCGAGCGCGCGACGCCGAAGCGGGGCTGGTGGGTCCACACCGACGACGCGTCGTTCGGGCCGTACGCGAGCGTCGAGCACACCTCGCTCGCGTTGAGCCCGGACGATCGACACGTCGCCTACGTCGCCCGCGAGGGAGAAGGCGCGCAGCTCTTCGTCGACGGCGTGCCCGCGTCCGACCGCTACTTCGGGATCACGGACGTCACCTACGCGAGCGAGGCGCCCGTGCTCGCGTTCGTCGGAAAGCGTGATCGAGATCGGGAGATTGTCGTCGGCGGTGAAAAAATGGGTCGTTGGGATGCCGTGTCGCGGCTCGTCCTCTCACCGCGTGGCGATCACTGGCTCGCCGCGACCGAGCTCGCAGGCTCTGCGCTCGTGGTCCAAGACGGCGTGCCGCATCGCTACGACGACGTGATCGCCGAGTCGCTCGTGCTCGACGCGAGCGGTACTTCGTGGGGAGGTATCGTGTCGGATCGAGAGGCCAGGCGCCTCTACATCGTAGTCGACGGCGTCCGCACCACGCCGATCGAGATGGAGAGCCTGGTCGATCTCATCGCCGCGAAAGCGAGCGGTGCCGCCGGCTCGACGACGCCTCTCGTACGTGGTCTCGAGGGTTGGGTCCGCGACGCGATGATGGCGAAGCGGCGCGCCGCACACCTTGCTCTCACGGCTTCAGAATGAGCTTTCCGCTCGTCGATCGGCTGCCGAGCGCCGTGAACGCCGCGGCCGCCTCGGTCATCGAGTACGTACCGCCGAGCACGACGCGGAGCGCGCCTGCTGCAGCGAGCTCGGTGATTTCTCGGAGCGCTGGCGCGCAGAGCTCTCGTTCCGAGAGGAACGGCTCGAGGTGGTAGCCCATGATCGAGAGGTTCTTGCCCATCAGACCGATGGGCTCGAACGTGCCGCGCGTATCGCCGCTCGCCGCGCCGAACACGACCATGCGCCCGCGCGCGCGTAGCGCCGCGAGGCTTCGCTTGTACGAGTCCGTGCCGCCGATCATCTCGAGCACGAGATCGACCTCGCCCACGCTGGCCTTCACCTGGCGCAGCACGTCCCCACGCGAGTCGACGACGAAGTCCGCACCGAGCTCACGCAGGAGCGCGTGCTTTGCGGCCGATGCGCTCGCGACGACGATCGCCCCGGCGCGCTTCGCGAGCTGCACGGCGATCGTCCCCACTCCGCCCGCGGCAGCGTGGATGAGAACGCGCTCGCCTCTCGTCAGCCTCCCCAAGAGGAACAGCACGTGATGCGCCGTCATCCCCTGGAGCCCGAGCGCGGCCGCGCGCTCGAAATCCAGGTTCGCCGGGATGGGAACGTCGCCTTGGCGCTCGAGATCATGCGCTCGGCGAACGCCGCCTCGGCCAGGGCGATGACCCGATCTCCGACGGCCACGCTCGTGACGTCGGCGCCAATCTCGGTGACCACGCCGGCGGCTTCCATCCCGGGGATGTCGGGCAGCGTCGGTCGCAAAAAGTACTGCCCGCGTATGAACACCGTGTCGGCGAAGTTGAGCCCCGCCGCGGCGACCTCGACGACGACCTTCCCTTTGCCTGCGCGCGGTTCGGGCGCGTCCTCGAAGACGAGGACCTCGGGCCCACCGAGCGCATGGAATCGCAGCGCCTTCACGTGGCCGAGGATACGCGCTTCAGTCTTCGACGAAACGCTTCACCAGGGCGAGCGCGCCGTCGATCTCGCGCCGGAGATGGGGCGCCGCGGTCTTCGCGTCGGCGAGGCGCCCCGCTCGCGCCGCGAGCTCGATCCTCTTCGCGTGCTCGAACGCGGTCTTGGCGCCCCAGTGGTCGGCTTGCCCCTTCAAGGTGTGGGCGGCGCGCGCAGCCGTCGCGCCGTCTCCCCTCGCGAGCGCCGCGTCCAGATCAGCGAGCCACTTCGGCGCCTCTTCCAGGAGCAGCGCCCCGAGCTCCTTCGCGAGGTCGAGATCGCCGCCGGTGCGTTCTAGAGCGAGCTCGACGTCGATGCGCGCAGAAGAAGCGATCGCCGCCGCTGGCGTCGCGGGCGCCGACCGAGCGTTGGACGGCGACGACGTCGCGGGGCCGACGACCCGCGCGATCTCCCCGAACAGCTCGGGCAACCGGATCGGCTTCGTGACGTAGCCGTCGAAGCCCGCCTCCATGCACCGTTCGCGGTCCCCTTTCATGGCGTGCGCCGTGACCGCGATCACCGGCATGCGTCTGCGGCGGTCGGCGGCTTCGCGAGAGCGAAGCATCCCGACGGCCGTCAAGCCATCGAGGACAGGCATCTGGATGTCCATCAGCGCCACGTCGAACGCGCCATGTCCGAGCCTCTCGAGCGCTTCACGGCCGTTCTCTGCGGACTCGACGACGTGTCCATCGCGCGCGAGGATGCGCTCGAGCAGCATGCGATTGACGGCGCTGTCTTCGGCGACCAAGACGTGGAGGGCACGTGTGGGCAGGCTCTTCCGGTCGCCGCGGGCCGACGCGGGTTCTTCCGGCAGCGGCCCCTTCCCGAGCACTGCGAGCACGCCTTCGAAGAGGCGCTCGCTCGAGACCGGCTTCATCACATAGGCTGGAAAGCCTGCTTCTTTGCATCGCGCTGCGCTCTCGATTCGACGCGGCGCGACCAGCAGCATCACGACCGCGCGCTTCGCGTCGCCGCGCAGACGCGTGGCGACGGCGATGCCGTCGCCGCCGACCGAGGAGTCGACCACCAGGACGGCGGCGGGGCGCTTCGCGAGCGCGCTCTCGGCTTCCTGCTCGTTCGCCACGGTGCGCACGGCGGCCCCCGCGCTCTCCAAGATCTCACGCAGAACGTCGCGAGAAGAGGCGTGCGCGTCGATCGCGAGGATCTCGATCCCCATCAGATCTTCCGGCAGCACCGTGAGGCGCGCTTCTTCTTCGGCGTCTTCCGCCAGCGCGAGCTGCGCCACGAGCTCGAAAGTGCTGCCCGTCTCGCCGTCACTCGACAGATTGAGCTTGCCACCCATCATCTCTGCCAGGCGCGCGCTGATCGTGAGCCCCAGGCCCGTGCCGCCGAACTTTCGCGTCGTCGAGCCGTCCGCTTGCGTGAACGCCTCGAAGATCGTCGCCTGCTTGTGCAACGGGATCCCCATGCCCGTGTCGCGCACCGAGATCGCGAGCGTCACGTTTCGGTCTTCGCGCGCGACCTCGCGCACGCTCACGACGACCTCGCCCTCTTGCGTGAACTTCACCGCGTTCCCGACCAGGTTGATGATCACCTGGCGAAGGCGTTGCGCGTCCCCCACCAAGCGCGTCGGCACAGAGCGCGGGATGTGACAGACCAGCTCGAGGCCCTTCTCTTGGGCGCGGAGCGCCAGACCGTAGGTCGCCTGTCCCAGCACCTCCGAGAGGTTGAAGGGCGCGGGCTCCAGCTCGAGCTTGTTTGCTTCGATCTTCGAAAAATCGAGCAGATCGTCCAAGAGCTCGAGGAGCGCCTCTGCGCTCGACCGCGCGGTCTGCAGGTAGTCCTTCTGCTCGCGCGTCAGGTCCGTCTCGAGCGCCAGATTCGTCATGCCGAGGATGCCATTCATCGGCGTCCGGATTTCGTGGCTCACGTTCGCGAGGAAGAAGCTCTTCGCCTGGCTCGCCGCCTCTGCGGCCTCTTTCGCCTGCGCGAGCTCCCGCTCTGCCTTCTGGCGCGCCGACAGCAGATCGAGGAGAGACGCGGAGTGTTCGCGTTCTTGGCGCAGCGACGCGGTCGCGAACCTGTCGGCGGCGCGCTTCGACAGACCGCTCATCACGACCATCACGGGGGTCGTCACGAGATGGACCAGGACGCGCAAGAGATCGTCCTCGCTGTAGTGGAACGACCATGGCGGGTCGGCATAGAACCCCGCCAGGTAAGTGACGGTGAGCGCGGCGCTGACGAGGCCGACGCGAAGCCCGCCGGTGAACGCGGAGAACACGCAGATCGTCATCAAGATGGCGGGGGGATTCGGGAACTTGAACCCGAGCCGACCTGCGAGCTCGACCGAGACGATGACCCCGAGCGCGACGAACGGTCCCCACAGCGCGCCCGGTCCGCGCGCCAAGAGCTTCTTGGTCGCGGCATCCTCGTCCGTTTCCGCGTCCTCGGACTCGTCTTCAGGACCGATCGCGCCCATCGCGTCGACTCAGAACGTCCCGTGGACCAGAACGCCCGTCGGACCGAACGAGAGGGACACCGCGGGTTTCGTCGCGGTCGTCGTCACGACCGAGTCTTGCCCGAGGGTGAACCAGAGCGCCGCGGCCGTTCCGAGCAAAGCGACGCCCCCCGCGGCGAGACCGATCGACGCGTACTCGTACGTCTGCCCGAGCGCGGCTTCGTCACGCAGACTCGGGTCGCAACCGGTGTGACTGTCGGGATCCTTGCACGAGGCGTCGACCTCCGAGATCGTCGCCTGGCGCAGACCCAACGTGATCGCGGCTCCCACGACCGCGGCGATCCCGACCGAGCCTACGATGATCGCGGGGACCTTCGTCCCTTCTTCACGTGTCGTCTCCGGCGTCACCGGGAGCTTCGGCGGCGCGACGTCGACCTTCTCTGTCGGCGCAGCGATCGTCACGGACTCCTTCTGCCCTTCGCCAAGTGTCAGCGTTCGAACGATCGTCTCTTCGTCGCCCCTTCGGACCTTTACGACGTGCTTGCCGAGCTCGAGAGGGCGCGGCGTGTCGAGCTCGTCGTCGGCGAGCTCTTCGTCGTCGAGCAGCGCCGTTCCGCCGCCCTGCAACTGCACGGTGACGGTCGGCACGCGCGGCTCGAGCGCCGAGATCTTCTTCGGCGCGTTCTCGGCGACGTCTTTCCCCGATTCGCCCTCTTTCTCGGCCATCGCGAGCGCCTCTCGATAGCCGACGAGCGCCGCGGCGAGCTTGCCCGTCTTCTCTTCGCCGAGCGCGATGTGAAAGCGCACCTGCGGCGTCATCTTCATCTGGCCGACCTCGCGGAAGATCGCGAGCGCCTCGGCCCAGTGCTCGCTGTCTTCCTGAGCGATGCCCTCGCCGAACAGTTTCCGCAGATGCTCGAGCTCCGTGTCGTCGCCCGCCCAGGCGACGCGAGTCGATGCGACGCCGAGCGCGAGCTGGACGGCAAGGGCGAGACCCGCGACGGACCTGAGTCTCATCAGGAGTTCCGCTTGTGAATCAGCCAGAGCCCCGTCAGCGTCAGATCGTGATCGACGAGCTCGACGTGCTTCGTCTCCTTGCAGATCAGGGACGCGAGGCCGCCGGTCGCGATGACGCGAGGCTCGTCGCCCATCTCGCGCTTGAGGCGTTCGCACAAGCCGTCGACCAGCGCCGAATATCCATAGACGATGCCGGACTGCATCGACTGCGTCGGGTTCTTCCCGATGGCGCGGGGCGGGACGGCGAAATCGACGCGGTGCAGGCGCGCAGCCCGGGCGAAGAGCGCGTCGGCGCTGATCTGGACGCCCGGGACGATCACGCCGCCCATGTACTCGCCCTTCTTGCTCACGCAGTCGAACGTCGTCGCCGTGCCGAAGTCGACGACGATCACGGCGCCTTTTGCCCATTCCAGTCCGGCGACCGAGTTCACGATGCGGTCCGCCCCGACCTCGCGCGGATCCTCGTACAGGATGGGCATGCCCGTCTTCACGCCGGGACCTACGACGACAGGCTCGATGCCGAACGCGCGTCGCACGAAGCCCGCCATCGTGTCGGTGAGCGCCGGGACGACGCTCGCGATGATCGCCGCCTCGATGGACGACGGAGCGATCTCGTAGAGCTGCATCATCTGGCGGACGACGATGGCGTACTCGTCGCTGGTGCGCTGACGCGCGCTCTCACTCCGCATGTGGTGGACGAGCTTGCCGTTCTCGAGCACACCGAAGCTGATGTTGGTGTTCCCGACGTCCACCGCGAGCAACATCAGAGCTTCCTCGCCACCAGGATCCCGTCGCGCACCGACAAGAGGACGTTGTCGACCCGAGGGTCCTTCGTGACGTGGTCGTTGTATCGGCAGATGCCGTGGTCGTCTTCGGACTTCGGGTCGAGGACCTTGCCGCTCCAGAGCGTGTTGTCGCCGACGATGAGCCCGCCCTGCGTCACGTAAGGAAAGACCGCGTCGTAGTAGTCGACGTAGCGCGCCTTGTCGGCGTCGATGAAGACCAGATCGAACGCGTCGTCCTCGCGCAGCTTCTTCACCGTCTCGAGCGCATCTCCCAGGCGGACCTCGATCTTCTTGCCGTGCGGGCTCCGCGCGAAGAACTCCTTCGCGATGGTCGTCGCTTCGGGATCACGGTCGCAGGTGATGAGCTTGCCGTCGTAGGGCAACGCCTCTGCCATCGCGAGCGCCGAGTACCCGGTGAACGTGCCGATCTCGAGGACGCGCGAAGCGCCGGAAATCGCGACCAGCATGCGCAGGAGAGCGCCCTCGACGCGGCCCACCTGCATGCCGGGGCTCTTCATCTTCGCGTGGGTGACCTCTCGCAGCTCCTCGAAGAGGGCGGAGGGCGGCTTCGTGTGATCGTGCGTGTAGCGGTCGATCGCCTCGTCGATGAGCTGCATCGCCCACGTTTCTACCACTCGGCGTCGTGCTACGTCTTCTCTCATGAGACGGCTTGCTTGGCTTGCGATGGCTGGCCTGTGGGCTTGCGGGGCGCGCACCCAGCTCCCCGTGGGCGACGACGACGGGGCGAGCGTCGGGGGCTCCGGCACCGGCGGGGAAGGCGGCGCGGGCCAAGGCGGTCAGGGTGGCCAGGGCGGCGTCGGCGGCGTCGAGCAGCTCGCGCTGGGCGCCGGTCACACCTGTCTTCGTACGAAGGTCGGGGATGTCTATTGCTGGGGTCGCAACGCGGACGGCCAGCTCGGTATCGGCGACGACACGACGGATCAGGTCCTCGAGCCGACGAAGGTCGACCTCGGCGAGCCCGCGACGTATCTGGCGGCCGGCACGTATCACACGTGCGCGATCGGCCTCAGCGGCCAGACGTTCTGCTGGGGCAAGAACCTCTCGAAGCAGGTCGGAGTCGGCAGTGACCAGGACAAGGTGTTCTCGCCGGTCCCGATCGGACCGCCCACGGCCGTGGCGCTCGCGCTCGGTGAAGCGCACTCGTGTGTCCTGCTCCGGTCCGGCTCTTCGCGAGATCTCTATTGTTGGGGCTCGGGCTCGGATGGTCAGACGGGCGCCTCGATGACGATCGCGACTCCCGCGCTCATCGCTACCGACGTGAAGGATGTGGCTGCGGGGGCGTTCCACACGTGTTTTCTGACGAGCGCCGGACTCGTGCGGTGCATGGGCTCGAACACCGATCTCCAGCTCGGCGTCCTCGGTATCAACAACACGCCGACGCCGACGGCCCCGACGGGGCTCGACGACGTCGTGATGAGCTCGATCGGAAGCTCGAAGGGCTACCACACGTGCGCGCTCTCCAGCGGTCGCGCCTATTGCTGGGGAGACAACGACGAGGGGCAGATCGGCGCGGGCTTCAAGTCGTCGCACGAGCTCGCGACGAGCCCAGCAGGCCTGTCGCGCGGCACGAGCTTCACGATGATCGCGCCAGGCTTCGCGCACACGATCGCGATCTCCGGCTCGGTCCCGCTCGCGTGGGGAAGCAACTACCAAGGTCAGCTCGGTTTTGCGGGCGCCGACGCGGTGACGCCGATGCCGCTCGATCTCGACGGCGTCATCGCGATCGGCTCCGGCACGATTCACTCGTGCGCCTACGTCTCGCCCCTCGAGATCTACTGTTGGGGGGGCAACGACTTCGGGCAGCTCGGCGACGGCACCACGATGAGCTCGAGCACACCCGTCGCGGTCGTCCTGCCGTGAGCGCTCAGCGATCCAGGCCGCGAAGCAAGAGACCGAGCGCGCTCGACAGGTGCGGATCGACCGCCGTCTCGAGCGTCGTGTAGCCGCTCACCCAGCCGAGCAACGAGAAGAAATACAACGCGAACACGTTCTGCGCGAAGAGGAGCGGCGGAATGTCGCTCGCGATCTCGCCCGTGGCTTGCGCGTCGCTCAGCATCGCAGCGATGCGTCCGAGAAACTCGAACGTCGTCCTCGACACGGCTAGGCCGTTTGGGCCGTCTGCACCTGGCAGGTTCTTGATGAACGGGGGCGCGAGCTTCGGGTGCCGACCGTACATGTCGAACACGAATCGAAAAACGTGAAGCAGCCGGTCGAGGATTGGCGTTTCGGGGCCCGGCAGGGTGGCGAACGCGTTCGCGACGGCGTCGTCGATCTGGACATGCATCACGAGACACAAGAGGTCGACCTTGTCGCGCGCATGGACGAAGACGGTGCCGGTCGCGACGCCGGCTCGATCGGCGACGGCCTTCGTCGTCGTCTCGTCGAAGCCGAGCGTCGAGAACAGCTCGAGCGCCGCGGTCCTGACCTTTTCCCGCGTCTCCTCCTTCTGGGCCTGCCGGTTCGGCTTCTCGGGGGCTTTCGGCTTCTTCTTCGCGGGCACTTGACGAACTCTCGGATAGGGCCTATCTAATGACCATAGTCACTGACTATGGTCGGTCAACGGTCGCGGAGGAAGGTCATGGCGCTTGTTTACTACGATCCCGAGATGACGATGCGGGCCGCTCGGGCCCAATACTTCGACGTCAACCACTTCGGCGAGAGCGGCGGCTACGACGACGCCTGGGTGGACTTCAAGCTCGGTCCCGTCCCGTTCCCGTTTCCGAACACCGCCGGGCGCATCCGCGCCGTGAAGGTCCACGATCTCCACCACATCCTCACGGCCTACGACACGGATCTCATCGGCGAGTTCGAGATCGGCGCGTGGGAGGTCGGGGCGGGCTGCAAAGACTTCTATGCCGCCTGGTTCTTGAACCTGGGCGGCTTGGCCGCGGGGGCTTTCGCCGCACCGAAGCGGACGTTCCGCGCCTACCTTCGCGGCCGAAAGACAGAGTCGCTCTATGGGCGCTCGCTCGACGAGATGCTCGACCGAAGCGTCGCGGACATGCGCCGCGAGACGCGCGCGGACGATCCCATCCCGAGCGCGACGTTCGGTGATGTCCTCCGCTTCACCGCGTGGTTCGCTTGCGGTGCGGTCGCCATGTCGGTCTTCGGTGTCGTCGGGTTCTTCGCCGCGCCGCTCGCGCTCCTGTTCGGGCTTCGGAAGAACAAGGTGAAGGCGGAGAGCGCCGCGGCATGAGTCGAGCCGCAGCGCGCAGCCAAGGCGGCGCGCTCAGTTGCCCGTGCAGACGGGGAACTGGCTCGCGCCCGGCGCGTCGCCGTCGTCCAAGAGGGGGATGCCCGTGTCTTCAATCACGTGTCCCGCGACGTCCGTGACGCGAAAATCGTAGGGCCCGTCGCCCAGGCCCGACTCGGCGATGAAGTAGTTGTAGTCGAAGCGCGGCAGCTCCGCGTAGTCGGCGGGGGGGACGCGCGCTTCGACCTTCGCGATCGCATAGGTGTGATTGCGAATTTGGACCGCGGTCCAATAAGGGTTCGAGCCGTCCTTGAAGTGGTAGACGACCGAGCCGCCGACGTCGCACGCCGAGTAGACCCAGTCGATGTGGACCTTGCCTGCCTCGAGCGGCGAGATCTGCTGAAACGCCTCGGGGCTGAGATCGATGTTGCCGACGGGGCACTCTGGGCACTGATCGACGATGCGAATGTGGATCGTGCCGTTCGGTCCGGTGACGTCCGCGCACGCGCCGCAGACGGCGCTGTCCGCGTAGTCGGTGTGGTTCATCGCGCCGACCATGAGATCATTCGGAGTCGCCGGGAAGCTGCAGTTCCCCGAACCGTCGGCGAAGTCGTAGTACGTCGCGTCGCCCGAGTGCGGCGTCGGATCTCCATCGCAGCCCGGATCGATCGGTGGTGCGCCGCCCGTGCCGCTCGTCACGCCGGGCCCTGCCGTCGTGCTTCCGGCGCCGCCTCCGTCGGTATCGCCTCCGTCGGACGCGGACGAGTCCCCACACCCGACGAGGATGAGCAACGCCGTCGCGAGCCCCATCGAACCGAGAGCGCTTCGTCGTCGCATGAGCCGATCGTATCGGATCGCGCGCCGCCGCGAAGGCTCGTCGTCGATCCGAGGGGGCGAGCCGTTCGTCAGGCTTCGCCGAGCGCGCGGAGTCGCTTCCTCACGATGCGACTGCAGACTAGGCCGATGAGCACCGCGACCAAGAGCGTGATGACGCCCCACGAGGTCGTGCATGCGACGAGCCGGCCGAGTCGCTCGCTGTGGCTCGGATCCGGCGCGTACTGCTCGAAGAAGAGGCCAGACAACGTGTCGCGCGTCCCGAAGCCCTGAGGCGTGAGAGGCAACGTCGCGCCCATCAACACGATGGGCATGTAGATGAGCGTCTGGCCGATCGGGATGTGCACGCCGAAGAAGAAGTACGAGCCCCACGTCCCGAGCACGAGGACCAAGAGATGGGGAATACGCGCGACGAGCGCGAGGAGGTGGCCCTTCAAACCAGCCTCGAAGAGCGGCGAAAAGAACGTGATCTGCGCCATGAAGCGCGGGCGCAGTTGGATGACGACGAGATAGAGCACGCCGAGCGCGAGCATCCCGGCGGCCGCGGCTTCGTAGAACCAGGGCAGGTCGGCGAAGAGGAGCGCGATCGAGACGCACCCGACCAAACAACCCAACCACGACACGTAGGAGATGACCGTCGCGCCAGCCATCCGCGCGATCGACACCTTCCCGAGCTTCGACATCAGGTACGTCAGGTACGCCTGGCCGACGTGGAAATTCGCGACGGAAGGAATGTAGGAAGCGCCACGGTAGATGGCCAGATCGATCCATCGGACGCCGGGCATCGTGATTCGGTATGCGACGTACCCACCGAGCGCGTCGGCGCCGAGGAGACAGAGGGCCCACACGATCGTGAACGTCGTGAAGCCGACGTAGTCGAGCTGCGCGAGCGCGTGTCCGAAGGCCTGGAAGTCGATCCGATGCGCGACCCACGCGAGGAGCGCGATCGCGAGGATGAAGGGCAGCCATCTCCGGATCCACGAGCGCGGCGGAGGCTTCGCGGGTGCGTCGACCGTCGGCGCGTCGGTCGCGCTCGCGGAGTCGCTGCCTTCGCCCGCCGTGGTCGTCATCTCGAGGAGCGCGTCTTAGCAGGTCGGAGCGCTCGCGGCGCGCGCGAAGGCGCTCCTCGGCGCAGCACGTTTGCCCGCGCCGAGGGACCGGCATCGCTCAAGGTTTCGTATCCGACGCGGGCGGCGGAGACGGCGCCTGAGGCGCTGCCTGTGCGTAGGGCGCGGGCCCCGGGTACGTCGCGACGAAGTGGGGCGGATAGATCGGGCGCTCAGCGCGTTCGCGCTCGCTCATGCGACCGAGGACCTCGCTCCAGCGGATTCGCCCCGTGAGGAGCATCAGGAGGAACAGCGTCGCGATCGAGAGGACCGTCACGGTGAGCCCGGTGAAGCCGCTCGCGAAGTGCGCCAGCGAGAAACCGACCAGGTAGACCAGCTGCGCCGAGCCTGCGTGGACGACGGCGAAGCGCGCGCTGACGACCAGGCGCAAGTACGACACGACCATCGCGATGCTGAGCGCGCTCGAGAGCGCGAACGCGAGCCAGACCGAGATGTGATCGACGCTGTACGCGAAGAGCAGGTGGAACGAGAAGAACGCCGCGCCCAGGAAGAAATAGTTGATGGGGTGGATGTCGATGGCGCGAAGGCGCGCGAGCACTGCGAGGACCAGGAAGAAGAAGAGCAGCGAGATCGGCGCGGAGTACGAGAGGCTCGCCGCCAGCTGGCCCGGTTGAATTCGCTGCGGCATCTCCATCCCGATACCGAAGCCGCTGACGACCTGCTCGAAGTCCCACCGAAGAACGGGGCCATCGGCGCTCGCGGTCTTCGAGGACGGAGACAACGTCATGGCCGGAAAATCGATCGCGTCGAAGTTCGTGTGCATCGCGAGGTGGAAATCGCGAAGCGTCGCAGCCCCGTCGCTCGGCGCGTAGCGCCACGAATCGAGCCCGCGGCTCTTGTAGGCGATCTCGAGGTCGACGGCGTCGCCGGGCTCGACGGGAATTTCCAGCGTGACGCCGCCGTTCGAGGGCTGCGCCGTCGAGGGCTGCCCGTTCACGAGCAGCCTGAAGCCGTCGTATACGCCGCCGCGGTCGGGAAACCAGAAGTGGACGACGAGGACGTCCGCCGTCTGGGTTTCGTGGCGATACGTGAAGTGGCCGTCGAACGCGACGTCGTAGAGCGAATACCAGGTGAGGCCCTTGAGGCGCTGATCGAGCGAGAGCGCGACGTCGATGTTCGACGAGGCTGGCTGCAGCGTCTGGGCGGGTTGCGCGGCGGCTTGCATCGAGGGCGCGTTCTTCGCCGCGGCGTCGAGGTCGGGCGAGCCGCTCATGTCGCGAGCCGGTCCTTGCCAGGCGTTCGGTGTGTCTGTGGCGGTCCCGCCGGCAGGCTGGCTCGCGAGCTCGAAAGTGGGCGCGCGTTGGATCTGCGGTCGACCCCAGAGATCGCCGACCTGGGTCTCGAGCTGGGCCTTCTGATCGTTGGCGCGGAAGCTCATGACGCTCCCGAGGATGACCCACGCGACCGAGGTCGCGAGATAGACGAACACGACCACGACGACTCTTCCGAAGGCCTTCATGAGGCCTACTTTCCGCCGTGCGTGAGGCGTTTCGTCGGGGGAGCCGGGGAGGTTCGACGAAAGACTCGTGGCGAATTTGTGGCAGCCGAGCCCGAGGAGTACATTGCAATTCGTGCGGTACCTCGGCGCTCTCGTCCTCCTCGGCCTGTCCGTCGGCGCTTGCGCCGCCAGCGGGCCCTACTCCGACACCCCCGTCGCCGAGCGCGCGAATTGCACCGTGGACCTCGCGGTCCCGAACATGTCGTGCAGCTTCGTCTGCCCGGGCCGCGTTCGCACGGCGCTCGCGAGCGTCCGGGGCGTCCAAGAGGTCGCGGTCGACTTCGAGAACCGCTCTGCAGAGGTCGTCGCCGAGTACCCCGCATGCAGCGGCGAGGGCTACGACGAGATGATCGAGAACCTCAAAGACGCCGGTTACGACGGACAGGTCGTCTCGTCGTTCTGAAGTGCGTGATTCGGCGTTCGCGGTCGGCAGGGCGAGCGCTCTCGGCCGAGCGATGCCGCTCGGTCTGCGCGTTCATCACGCTGCTCTCGCTGGCGTGTCTGTCGTCGTGCTCGAGCAAAGGCTCGAGCGGCGCCCCGAGCACGTCGGCGACTCCGTCCGCAAACTCGCCGGCTGACGTCGCCAGCGCGGAGCCTCGGGCCGCGTCGCGCTTCACGGAGGGCGGTCTCGACGCAGCCCTCGAGCGCGCGCGCACGGAGAAGAAGCTCGTCGTCGTGGACCTCTGGGCGCCCTGGTGTGACGCGTGCCTCGCCATGAAGGCCGGCGCCCTCTCGAGCCCACGGCTCGAGCCGCTCGAGAAGGACTTCGTCTTCGTGGCGCTCGACGTCGATCAACCCGCATCGGCGGCGTTCGTCGATCGCCATGGCGTCCGCGAGCTGCCGACCCTGGCCGTCCTGGATCCGGCGGACGAGCGCGTCATCGCACTGCGCACTGGCGAGCTGGCGATCGCCGCCGTCATCGAGATGCTCGAGGGCGCGCGCGTCGACGCCGAATCGGAGCGCGAGTCGAGGCGCAAGCTGGCCCGAGCGCGTGACCTCGTCGCGAAAGGCCAGCCGGGGCCGGCGTCGAAGATCTTCGAAGAGGTCGCTTCCACGGCGAAGGGCGCGCTTCGTGACGAGGCGATCGACGCCGCCGAGGACGCGATGCTCTCGGCCGAGGACTACGCGCGCTGTGCGGCCTTCGCCGAGAGTCTCTTCGCGAAGGGCGCGATGCCGTCGCAGCCCGTGATGGCGGCTCGGTACTGGGTGCGCTGCGCGATGCTTTCGCCGGCGGACGCGGCGCGCGAGCGAACGGTCGCCTTGGCAAAGGCCCAACTCCTCTCCTTGACGAACGTGCCCAAGGGGCTCTCGGCGCTCGATCTCTCCGACGCCCACGCGCTCCTCGCGGAGCTCGAGCGACAGGGTGGAAACGACGTCCGCGCGAGAGCCAGCGAAGAGCGTCGCGCGAAGGTGCTCGAGGACGCTGCACGCGCGGCGAAGACGTCGCTCGAGCGCGAGACGTTCGACCACGAGCGCGTGAACGCGCTCCGCGCGCTGGGCCGGGACGACGACGCGGTTCGGCTGCTCCAAGAGCGCACCCGAGAGCGCCCGGACGCCTACGAGACGCACGGTCGGCTCGGGACGTTGCTGGTCGATCTCGGCCGCGCAAAGGACGCGATCGCGCCGCTCGAGCGAGCCATCGCGCTCGGCTACGGCGCGCCGAAGCTCGTCTACATGGGCAGGCTCGCGGATGCGTACGCCGCCGTCGGCGACCATGCGCGTGAGCTGTCGACGCTCGAGACCGCCGCAGAGGGGTGGGACGCGCTCCCGAAGGGACAGCAGGATCCAGCTCGAGGTGACGCGGCGAAGAAGCGCCTCTCCGAAGCACGCCGCGCGGCAGATTGATCGCTTCCGGGCCCGTGGGATCGAAGTATGCTCCGCCCCCGTGCTCGGAATCATCGGCGGAAGCGGCGTCTACGCAATCCCGGGGCTGACGAATACGCGTTGGGAGCGCGTCTCGTCACCGTTCGGCCAGCCGAGCGACGAGCTCTACTTCGGCGAGCTCGAGGGGCAGCCTCTCGTGTTCCTTCCACGTCATGGACGCGGCCACCGCGTCCCGCCGAACGAGGTCGACTTCCGGGCGAACATCGACGTCCTCAAGCGCGCCGGCGTGACGGACATCTTGGCGCTGACGGCCGTCGGCTCGCTGCGCGAGGATCTCGCGCCCGGAACGTTCGTCGTCGTCGATCAGTTCATCGATCGCACCATCGCGCGAAAGAAGAGTTTCTTCGGCACCGGCATGGTGGCGCACGTCTCGATGGCGCATCCCGTGTGCGGTCGCGTCAGCGATGCGCTGATGGTCGCGGCGAAGGACGCCGGCGCAGAAATCACAAAGGGCGGAACGCTGGTCGTGATGGAAGGCCCGCAGTTCTCTTCGAAGGCCGAGAGCGAGCTTTATCGCTCGTGGAAATGCGACGTCGTCGGCATGACCGCGATGCCAGAGGCGAAGCTCGCCCGAGAGGCCGAGATTTGTTACGCGTCGCTCGCGATGGTCACCGACTACGACTGCTGGCACCCCGATCACGATCACGTCACCGTCGACGAGGTCGTGCGCGTCATGCAGCAGAACGTCGAGCGAGCGCGCGACATCATCCGCCGGATCGCGCCGCCGCTGCGCGAGCACCCGCCGTTCTGCCCGAACCGATGCGATCGGGCGCTCGACGCGGCGATCATGACCGCGAAAGAGGCGCGCGATCCGAAGCTCGCCGGTCAGCTCGACGCGATCCTCGCGCGGACGCTCACCACGGAAGGCAGCCGATGAGTCACGACGACCTGCGTGCCCTGATCCGCACGATCCCGGATTTTCCGAAGCAGGGCATTCAGTTCCGAGACGTGACGACGCTGTTTCGGGACGCGAAGGGCTTCGCGAAGACGATCGACGCGTTTGTCGAGCGCTACAGCGGCGTCGGCATCGCGCACGTCGTCGGTGTCGAGGCGCGAGGTTTCATCCTCGCCGGCGCGATCGCGCGCGGGATCGACGCCGGGTTCGTCCCGCTGCGAAAGCACGGCAAGCTGCCGGGCGACGCCGTCGGAGAGGACTACGCCCTCGAGTACGGGACCGATCGCATCGAGATGCATGTCGGCGCCGTCGCGAAGGACGATCCGGTGCTCCTCGTCGACGATCTCATCGCGACCGGCGGCACGGCGGCGGCCGGGGTGCGCCTTCTCCGCGGCGCGGGCGCCAATGTCGTCGAAGCCGCGTTCGTCATCGACCTTCCCGAGCTCGGCGGCACGAAGCAGCTCGAGGCGCTGGGCGTGCCCGTCTTCGCGCTGCTCGGCTTCGCCGGCCACTGAGAGGGGCGGCGAATGCGTGCGCTCGGCGAGTCGTGTCGAACGATCGCGCGTGCGCCGGGCGAGCCGTTCGTCCGCGTGATCGACCAGACGCGCCTCCCGAAAGAGCTGGCGTGGGCGCAGCTCGCGACTGTTCGAGAGGTCGCGAGCGCCATCCGGACCATGGTCGTGCGCGGCGCGCCGCTCATCGGCGTGACGGCGGCGTACGGCCTCGCGATCGGCCTCCATGCCGATGCGTCCGACGCGGCGCTCGAGGAGGCGAAGGCGACTCTCGCAGCGACGCGACCGACGGCGGTGAACCTGCGCTGGGCCCTCGAGCGTGTGTCCAAGGCGGTGCGCGAGGTCGCGACGGACGCTCGCGCCGAGGCGGCGTTTCGAGAGGCCGACGCGATCGCGGAAGAAGACGTCGCCGCATCGCGCGCGATCGGTCGCCACGGCGCAGCGCTGCTTCGCGAGGTCTGGATGCGCCGGAGCGGCGCGGGTCTTCCGGACGCGGCGCTTCGCGTGATGACGCACTGCAACGCCGGCTGGCTCGCGACGGTCGACTGGGGGACGGCGCTCGCGCCGCTATACACGCTCGCTGAAGAGGGCGTTCCACTTCACGTGTGGGTCAGCGAGACGCGCCCACGCAACCAGGGCCTCCTGACGGAGTGGGAGCTTCGCCAGGAAGGGATCGCCGCGACGCTCCTCGCCGATAGCGCCTGCGGCCTCGTCATGGCGCGCGGCGAGGTCGATTGCGTCATCGTCGGCTCCGACCGAACCGCGGCGAACGGCGACGTCTGCAACAAGATCGGCACGTACTTGAAGGCCCTCGCCGCGAAGGAGCACGGAATTCCGTTCTTCGTTGCGCTGCCGTCGTCGACCCTCGATCTGAGCGCACCGAACGGCGCATCGATCCCCATCGAAGAGCGCGCCGCCATCGAGTTGACGACGCTGCCCGACGTCCACGCAGTGAACCCGGCGTTCGACGTGACCCCCGCGCGCTTCGTCACGAAGCTCATCACCGAGCGCGGCGTCTGCGACGCGAACGCGGCGGACATCGCGCGGCTCCATCCCACCGAGGGGCGGACGGCGACGACACCCGAGCGCGCCTCGTGACCGCGCCGGGCGCGAGCCTGCGCGACGGTCGGTATCGGATCGTCCGCGTCCTCGGCGAGGGCGCGTAGGCCACGACCTACGCGGCGGTCGACGTGCTCCACGGTCGCGAGGTTGCCGTGAAGTGCTTCCGCATCAAGGGTGCCGGATCTTGGAAGGAGGTCGAGCTGGCCGAGCGCGAGGCCGAGGTGCTGCGCACGCTCGATCACCCGCTCTTGCCGCGGTTCGTCGAGCACTTCGAAGAAAACGGAGAGCTCTTTTTGGTGACCGAGCTGGTCGCAGGCGACAGCCTCGCGACGCTGCGCGCGAAGGGTCTGCGTCTGTCGGACGGAGACATCGTCCGAATGCTCGGCGACATGGACGAGGCGCTGCGCTACCTCCATTACCGCTCGCCGCCCGTCATTCATCGCGACATCAAGCCGGGCAACGTGATGCGACGCGAAGACGGGCGCTACGTCCTCGTCGACTTCGGCGCCGTGCGCGCGAAGCTCGAGCCCAAAGGCGGCAGCACGATCGTCGGGACGTTCGGCTACATGGCGCCAGAGCAGTTCCAGGGCCGGGCGATGCCGCAGTCGGACGTGTACTCGGTGGGCGCGACCATGCTCGCGCTCATCACGGGCGTCGATCCGGAAGAGCTTCCGCACAAGGGTCTCGGCATCGACGTCGAGAAGGCTCTCGGCGCCCGCGGCCGCGGACGGCTCGCGCACGCGCTCGCGGCGATGGTGAACCCCGATCCAGACCAGCGCGCGAAGGAGCTCGGCCCGATCGTCCTCGGCCTGCGGGCGCGCGGGTTCGGCGTGCGCGTGGCCGACCGCGAAGAGCAGCGCTCGCGACGGCGTCGCGACGACGGAGGCGACCTCAGCACGAAGCGCGCGCGCAAAGAGGCCGAGCGTGCCGCGCGAAGGACCGCGAAGGACGCGGAGCGACGTCGTCGTCGCGATGCCCGGGCCCATTCGCTCGCGGATGCTCCCGAGCTTTATCCGCCGACGCCGCTCGTGCGGATGCTGATCGCCATCGCGAGGCTGGTCGTCCTCCTCGTCGTGGCCGTCGCCGTGCCGACGTTGCTGTCGCTCATGTCGCTCGTGTTCGGTCGCTCACTTCGGATCGTGGCGGCGCGGGTTCGCGACGCCGGGATGCGCGCGGGCGAGCGCCTCGAGACAGTGCCGGATGCCATGGAGCGCGCGGCCGAGGCTCATCGCGTCCGTGTATCGATCGCTGACGTCGAGCCGGGACAAAACGAAGCGCGCCCCGTCGGAGACGAGGCGCGCGACGAGGCTGCCGAGGACGAGGCGCGAGCGGCCGAAGAAGAGGCTCGCTCACGCCGGGACCGTCGCTAGAGCGATTCGAGGTAGGCGACGAGGTCGTCGATTTGCGACGCCGAGAGCTGGCTGGTCTTGCCGTGCTGGTCGCCGCCACCGCAAGCCGGGTTGAACCGGTCCTCGAGCGTCTTCGCGCAGCCGCTGTGCATGAACGGAGCGCGGTCGGCGATCGCGACGAGGTTCGGGACCTGGAAAGCCTTCCCCGTGCCGACGTCGACCGTCTCGTCGTTGGTGAAGCTCGCGCCGGAGTGACAGCTCGAGCACGCGACGGTCTTGTCGTGAAACAGCGCCGAGCCCCGGGCGACGGCGTCGCTGTCGACTGGATCGGAGGCAGGGTTGCGCGGGATTGTGTCGAGCCAATCGCCGAGCACTTCGATGCGGTCGTCCGACTGATGGACGCCGCCCATGCGCTGCTCGAAGACGAGCGTCATCAGGTCGCCGAGGCCCGCGAGGTCGCCGTCCCAGTGGAACGGCGCTGTCTCCATCACGCCGCCGACGAGCGACTGCGTGCGCCGCCCGCCGATTACGTTCTGAAACTGCCATGTGTGTCCATCGTCGCGGCCTTCGGGGTGACAGGATGCGCAAGAGATCGCCGTCAGACCGTCCGGGTTTCGGTGAAAGAGTAGATGCCCCGTGTCGGCGCGACGCGCGCCACCGAGGACGACGGTCGAGGTGATCTCGCCCCAGCCGTTCATGACGACGAGCGCGCTCGGCTGGCGCTCTTGCACGATGACGAGGTCATCCGCGGGCCAAACGACCGCGATGGGCTCGTTGCCGAGCGCGATGGGAGTTTCGCCAGAGAGGGTCCCGAACTGTTCGCACCCGTCCTCGGTGTCGGACGAATACGTCTGAACGAGCGCGAGGGTGTCGGTGCTCGCGGAGACGACCGCGAACGCGTTGCCGTCCGGCGAGACGGCCATGTCGACGGGGAGGACCAACGCGCCGAGCCCGCCGGTCTGCGCGGATTGCTCGACCACGCCGTCCGCACCGACGTGCGTCGTCGCGCTGTTGACGATGGAGGTGCTGCAGTCCTCGCCGCCGTAGTACGCGGCGCCGCTCGAGGCCGGCGGCGGCTCGACGAGGCCGGTCACCGAGCGCTGATGCACGACGCGAACGCCGCCCGTCGGGTCGGGGACCATGCGCCACGCGACGTCGGCGCTGTACTCGCGCGACGTCGTGGTGTTCGTGTAGTTGCGAGGCGTCGAGCTAGACAGGATCGCGCCGTCTGCGTCGACGCGGAGGATCTCTGCGCTGCGGAAGCGGCTGAGGAAGATCTGGCCGTCTTGGATGACGACGTCGCGCAGATCGCGTTCGACGTTCACGATGCGCGTCGCGGGGAGGTTTGGGTCGGACGGGAGGGAGACGAGCTCTCCGCCCGAGCAGGCGACGAGGAGCTGGTCGTGGTCGCTGTCGAACGCGATACCGCGTGGCGCCGCGCAAGCGGCCCTTCGGCCCAGGACCGAGCCGGTGGCAGGATCGATGGTGATGACGTCTCCGCCGTGCCGAAGCGCGACGTGGACGTTGCCATTCCCATCTTCGACGCTGCGCCCGGGCTCATCGCCCGGATCGAGGGCGACTTCTGCCACCACGTCCCAGTCCTTCTGGGCGACCACGACAATGCGATCACGGTCGGGGTCGGCGACGATGACGTGGGCCATGTCTTTCGTGACGAGGAGCGTGCCACCAGAGATGGGCGGTGGGGCCACGTCGGAACGTTCGACCTCTTGATTCGTGGGCGGCGGATTCGGCGGATCCACGATGAAGTCGTCGTCCGAAGTGCCATCGCAGCCCCCAGCTGCGGCAGCGCCGACGACGACCATGAGGAACGGAACACCAAGATAAGCGCGGTTCTTCAAAAGCATGGCGGCTCCCCTGTGCAAGTCGTTGGCCAGCGCGCGTCCCCGATGGCGCACCCGGCTCTGGCGAGGCTCGTCGCCAGAGTGCCCGACGCCAAGCAATCGACGTGCCCTGACCGATGTCAGGGAGTCGTCGCTGGAGGAACGGTATCGAGCCTCGCCTGTCGTCGGAAGAGCCACCAAGACCCACGGTGGCTTTCCAGCACGATCGCGTCGCCTTGGAAGACAGCGGCGGGGTTTTCGTGGGACCGAATCAAGAACCAATCGAAGAACGGGCCCCGGGTCGCGTGGTCGTACAACTCCGGTGTCCATTCCCATCGACGCGGCACCGGGGGTGGCACCGCGGTCGAGCCTTCGCGGTAGCGAAGCGGTGACGCACCGAACGCTGCGAAGTGAAAGCTGAGCCATCCGCCCTTCTCGGCCTGCACGTACGCGGGAAGGTGGATGAAAGGCGTCTGCGTACGGTTCGACCCAGTGTGATCGAAGACGAGGTAGAGCAGCTTCGGAGCTTTCGGGATGCTCTCGGTGACGGCGGCAAAGTCACGCGTGCTCGCGTCGAACGCGCGGTACTGCGTCGTGACGTACGAGCCGATCGTCAGGGCCGTGAGCGAGAGCGCGCCGACCAGCGCTGCCCTGACCCAGCGCTCTTCTGGCAGATCGGGGATCAGCGCGACGAGAAAGAACACGACCCCCGTCGCCTCACGCGGATAGATGTACCACCACGTACCCATTTCCATCGGCAGCACGAGGTAGCTGACCGCGAACATCGTCGCGGCGCCGAGGGGAACGAAGGCCGCGAAGATCGTGAAGCGGCGCTCGTTCCGCGTCTTCGACGAGAAGCGCAGCGCCGCGTACGCAGCGCAGACCAGCCCTACGACGGCGAGCGCTTGTACGAGACGTCCACCGAGCACGCGCTCTTCTGGATCGGTGAACCCGTTCACCAAGTAATCCGGCGCCTCGGCGATGCGCGCGAGGTCGAGGTGAAAAGGACCGAGCTCGGGGGACAGCTCGGGCGGTCGGATCACCCAGAAGATCGCGAAGAGCACGAGAGAAGGCATGAGCGGCCAGAGAACGGGGCGGATGCGTCCGAGCGCCGGATACATGAGCGCCGTCGTCCCGAGCACGCCCAATATCGCGTACGGGAAACGAAACACGTGCGTGAAGAAGAGGAGCACCAGCACGCCGCCGAGCGCGAGTTGCGTCTTCCTCGAAGGCTTGTCGAGGACGCGCAGCGTGAGGCCGAGCACGGCCGCGAGCATGCCAATCGCCGAGACGAAGTTGATGAAGCCCCAATGCGTCAGGTGACACCACGCGAACGGCGCCCCGGCGAGACCGAGGAGCGGGCTCTTGCGCATGCCCCACGCGAGTGTGCCGAGCCCGATCGGGAGCGCCATCAGCATGATGATCGTCGCCGTCTTCACAGCCGTGATCGTCGGCAAGAACAGCATCAGCACCGCGCCGAGGACGTAGCTCGAGATGTACGGCACCTCGAGCGGCGAGAGCTCGAACTGCTCTTCGAAGTGGTAGCTCGGATCGAAGTAGTGACGAAACGCGGACGTCTGCGCTGCGTGAAACGGAAAGTCGGTGATGGGCGGGTACGTCGCCGCGAAGAACGGCCGCGCGATCGTCACGACCGCGACCGTGATGGCGACCGCGTAGAGACCCATCGTGAAGAGCTTTCGCAAGACGCGAAGCCTACTACCTCGTGATAGAGATCTTCCGAGGATGAGCGCCGTAGCCACGCCCGCGATGCGGTTTTCGAGGATGCTTCCATGCGTGCTCCTCGGCGCTGCGTGTGGCCTCGTCGGGTGCGGCGCAGAGGACAAGTCTGCTTCGTCCGACGCCGCGAAGACCTCGGCCGCGACTGCTGCGGCGAGCGCCTCGCCCGCGCCATCCGTGACCGCCGACGCCGACGCCCAGGATCGGCCCGACAAGGGCGACGGGACCGCGGGACCGAACAGCCTGGGGCCGAGGGACCCCGGAGCCCCTTCACGGACGCCTTCACAGGGAGGCGACGAGGGCATCGGCGGACGCAAGCTCGCCGCGATCGCAGAGCTCTCTGCAGGGACGCTCGATCGCGACGAAGTGCAGCGCGCGATCGACGCGAGCGCGGGCAAGCTCACGCCGTGTCTCGTCAACGAGACGCGCGTCCGCATTCAGGCCACGATCACGCAGACCGGCGACGTCGCGGAGGCGACCGTCCTCGCCGCAGATCCCGACGATCCCAAGCTGCGAGACTGCGTCGCAGCGGCGTTTCGCAGGGTCGCGTTTCCCAAGCCGAAGGGCTCGAGCGCGACGACGTTGACGGTCGATCTCGTGCTTCGTCCCGAGCTCAAGCTCTGACGCGCTGACGCTCTTCAGCGTCGAAGCGCGAGACCGAGCGAGATGCGCGCCGCGTCGGTGCCGGAGAACGGCTGAAAGCGAACACGCCGGAGCGCGGTGACGACGCAATCTCGACTACGCACGTCGTCCGGGGCGCTCGAGGTCGCCGACGCGTCGATGACGTCGCCTGCCGGCGTGATCGTCATCTCGAGCTCGAGCTTCATGTCCGCGTCGAGGCAGCGCGTGAACGTGTCTCGTGCGGAGGCGAGCGACTCGCGCACGCTCGTCGGATCGATCGAGCCGTCGATGCGTCGACTGCTCGCGGCGGCCGGCGTGGGCGACTCGGAGTGAGGGTCTTCGAGGAGGTCGTCGCCGCCCGATACCTTCGTGGAGGTGTTCTCGTCGGGCTTCGGACGCGGGGGTTGCTCCTTGCCGTCGGGATGCTTTCGTCGCGCTGCCTCTTCGGCCGCGCGACGGGCGCGCTCGTCGGCACGTATCTCCGAGACTTTCAGCTTCTCGTCCTCTTCGAGTCGCCTCTCGTCTGCGAGCTTGGCCTCCGTGTCGGTGCTCGCGAGGTCGACCTCGAGCCGCAGCGAATCCGCATCGCTCGCGCTTTGCGGTAGAGAGCCTGGCGGCAGCCCGATCTCGTGCGGTTCCACGACCACGGACGACTTCCCGCCAGATGGATGCGGCCCTTCGCTGGAGACGGCGCCCGCGCAGCCTCCGAGTACGGCTAGCGTCGCCGCGGCGACCAGCCCGCGAAGGCCAGATTGAGAACCATCACGCCACGCACGGCTCGTCCCACCCCGGTTCGCCATCGTCCGGAGAGAGTAGCTCACCGCACGTAGACGTCGAAGCTGCCGATCGTCGTCTCGAGCTTGTAGTCCTGGTCGAGTCGATCGCGCAGCGCCGGAAAGTGCCATAGCGCCTGCGCCGAGTCGTCGTTCGAGCCCGTGACGAACGCGAACACATCGCCGTGCTCGACGACGATCACCTTGGGCGGCGTCCGATCGAGCTCGCCCATCAAGGCGGTCTGCATCGCAGGCGCGGACCAGACGGCGCGCTGCGGAACGTCGTAGATGTAGCGACTCGCGAGCGGACGCTGTGCAAAGTCGTAGATCGCGCACTCGAAGCCCCAGACGAAGATCGGATCTGTCGGCTCGGTGTGCGCCTTGATCCAGAGTCCGACCGCGCGGTTCTCGCTGGCGCTGACGCCGGCGACGGTCGCCAGATCGTCCCACGCCTGCGTCTTTGCCGCGGGCGACATCGTCGTCGTCGCGACATGCCAGCGGAGGCGAGCGCGATAGAGGAACGCCTCGCCCATGCTGGGGACAGGGACCTTCGCGGACGCCGCGACGGCGAAGGCCACGAAGAAGAGCGCCGCGCCGACATAGCTCGCTCGGCGCCAAGCAAAGCGCAGAGCCTTGTCGAGGCCGAGCGCGGCCAGCGCCGCCGTGAGCGGGAACGTAGCGCCCCAGTGATAGGGAAAGAACTTCGCCTGCATCACGATCCCAGTGATGTGGACGGCGATCGCGGCCAGCACGACGAGCACCGGGACGAGCTCACACTTCGTCGGACGCGTCACGGCGAGCGCGATGAGACCGGCAAGAAGCGCGCTCGAGTACGTCGTCAACCACTCGGAGACTCCGTAGTACGCCATCGCCAGGACGCTCTGGTTCTCCCAGGAAATCTTCGTGTAGAAGGGCGTGAAGACGAAGAGCACCTGGTGCAGATCCGCGAGCGCGCCCTTCGCTTCGAACCACGCGAGCGTCCCTGCGATCGGGAGAGCCCCGCCGAGCGCGACCGCGAAGAGCATGCCGAGCGCGGGCAGCGCGCGTCGCGGAGCTCGTTTCTCGTCGGCGCGCTTCGGGCGGAACACCTTCCACGCGATCGCGACGCCTACGACTGCGCCGACCCCCGCGAGCGGTGGCTTCATCAGGCCAGCCATGCCGAAGAGCACGCCCGTTGCGATGGCGAGGAGCGCGCGACGTGACGAACGGCGCCCTTCGTCTGCGGCCATCGTCGCGAGCAAGAGGCCGGCGAGGGTGATCGTGCCGCCGAACGTCTCCGGCTGACCGGTGTGCCAAAAGTCGAGCTGGGCGTGGACCTGCGCGGCGAGCGCCGCCGCGACATACCCGACCCGCGGAGCTCCGAGGTGGATGCGCGCGAGGCGGATCAAGAGCGCCGTCGAGCCGAACATGCTCGCGACCTCGAGCACGCGGATGCCCCACTGCGCTTCTCCGAATAGCGCCCGTGCTAGCGCGTAGACGAGGAAAATTCCGGGAGGCTTGAAGTCGAACGCGTCGCGGTATGGCATGCGGCCGTCCAACATCTCGCGCGCGACGAGCGCGTAGATCGACTGATCCCGCCCATATCCGAACGACAACACCAAGAGCGCCGACGCGATGACCACGCCGATCGCGACACCGCGGATCGTCAGATCGAGGAGCCGAGGAAGCCCGCCGTGAGGTAGCTGTGCGTCATCGATGACGCGATCGGACGAAGGCGTCGCGTCTTCGTTCGCTGTAGGTCGGTCCGCCACGTCTTCGGGCTCTATGCCGCGCTCCGTCATTGTCAGGGGCGCGTCATGATAGTGGCGACGTCGCGAGAAGCCATGGCCACGTTCGAGGCCTCGTACTAGCGTCAATCTCGATGCGCACCGTCGTCGTAGTCAATGCGCGGGCGAGGAAGGGCGGCCCCAAAGCGGCGAGCATGATCGCTCGCGCCCTGCCTCACGCCGAGGTCGTCACCACCGAGAGTGCGGACGAGCTCGAGCGCGTGGCGAGCGCGCTGGTGCGCGAAGAGCCCGACCTCGTGCTCGCGGCGGGCGGAGATGGAACCGCGATCGGTCTCATCAACGCCGTCCGCGCCGCGCGTCGCAGCGCAAAGATCGCCTTGCCTGCGAGCCGTCGCCTCATGCGCATGGGCATCCTCGGTTTGGGCACCGGAAACGGTTGGGCGAACGTCCTCCACGCTCCGCGCATGGGCGTCGCGCTCGCTCGCCTGCGTCGCTTCGAAGACCAGCGCGGTCGCGTCAGCGACCTGCCCGTCCGACGCTTCGATCTCCTAGAGGTCGAGGGCATGCTCGCGCACTTTGCCGGCACCGGTTGGGATGCCGAGCTCATCGACGATTTCCACGCCCAGAAGGACGACGTCGGCCTGATGTCGAAGCGCGCTCGAGCCGGCCTGCCTGGCTACCTCAATGCGCTCCTCACGAAGAGCGTGCCGCGCAACATGCGCCTGCCGCGCGTCGAGATCGAGATCGAGAACAAGGGCCGCGCGCCGCTCGGGCTCGATCCGGCCGGCCGCCCCTACGAGCTCCCCGGCCCGAGCTCGCTCCTCTATCGAGGACCCGTCGGCATTTGTGGCGTCGCGACGACGAGCCAATGGGGATTCGGATTTCGTGCGTTCCCCTTCGCGGGCCTCGTCCCAGGACGCTTCAACCTGCGCACGTACATTGGCAAGGCGACCGAGGCGCTCGTTCGCACGCCCTTTCTCTGGGCGGGCAAGCACCCGTTCGATCAGATGCTCACGTGGCTCTTGACCGCGTGCGAGGTGCGCCTGTCGCGCAAGATGCCCTTCCAAGCCGGCGGAGACCTGCTCGGACATCGCGATCGCGTCGAGTACAGCATCGCCGAAGAGCGCGTAGAGGTGCTCGACTGGCGCGGACTTCACCTCGCAGTCTCGCGAGAGCCTCAGCTCATCGAAGCGCTCAACATCGGCACCGGCGCCATGGCCGACCTAGCGCGCGGCTGAGTCCGATCGGCCTCACGTCATGGGGGCGGTTGAGTATTCTCCCGCCCCCATGAGCTCTCCCCGTCCGACCCACCGTCGCAATCGTCTCCGTCAGACCTTCGGTCGGGTATGGCAGCGCGCATCGTTCGCACTGCCGTGCGCCCTCTCGATGGTCGCTTGTGGAAGCGACCATCCCACCGAGGTCATCTCTGCCGCCGCGACGGTCGCCGCCGCGTCCGCGAAGCCCACGGCCACGGCTTCGGCCGCACCGTCCGCCAAGGTGTCGACGAAGGGGCCTCTCCCGACCGGTTACACCCAAGTGCCGCTCCCGGCCGATGCGCACGTCGGCATTCAGGTCGCGATGGTCCTGACCGCGACGGACGATCCGATCGTCTTTTACATCACCGGGGACGAGGGCAAGCAGCGACTCGAGCTCATGGCGTGGGACGCTGATGGTGGCAAATGGAAGGGCCCCACCGTCGTGGACACGATCGCCAGCGTCTTCAAGTTTGGTCGCCAGGTCGACGTGTCTCGCGACAAGTCGAACGGAGAGCTTGGCGTCGTCTATCAGAAGGCCGAGGGCGAGACGTGGCTCGCGATGAGCTCGGACAGCGGCGCCAATTGGCGCAAGGAGAAGCTGCCGGCTGTGGGCTCCGCCTCGTACGCGTCGATCGCGCTTTCGAACACGGTCCAGCACATCTCGATCGCCGATGGAGAGGGCGTGCACTATCTACGCCGCTCCGCACGGACTGGGGACTTTCAGTCCATTCCGGCGCCCACGCTCGAGGGAACGGAGCTCGCGCAGGCAGCCGAATCCCGCGTTCGCGTCGACGCCGACGGCAATCCGGGGGTCATTTATTTCCTCAAACCGAAAGAGGGCTACGACACGTTGCTCGCCTTCTTCCGGCCCGACGAAGGCGTCGCACACGAGGTGTTCGATTCGAAGAACAAGCAAAACGATGCCCAATACCTCGACCTCGCGTTCGACGGCAAAAAGGCCATTGCAGTCGCCGCCCTCCATCGGTCCGACGAAGAGAAGTCCAGCGTCTGGGTCTCGAGCTCCGAAGATGGCAAGGCGTGGAGCGAACCTGCTGCGGTGCCGTATGACGGGGGGCAGGCGACCGATGGTTTCCAGGGCCTTGCCGTCGGCAATACCGGCGTGGCGCTCGTTGCGCCGGTGACCGGGGGTAATCTGGAAGGTACGAAGTGCGGCCTGCCGAAAATCTATCGATCGACCGACCTCAAGGCGTGGACGAGCTGCAGCCCCGACGCGAAAAACGAAGAGTCCTTTGGTACCGACGCGTCGGCCGTCGCGTTCGACAGCGCGGGCAAGCTGTACGTTGCGTTCACGAGCAACGCCGCGGGGCCTAAGCACCCGACGGGCTTGTACGTCTGGCGCGAGTGAGGAGGTCGATTCAGAGACCTGAGCTCTCGAGCTGAACGCGGGGTGGTTGGGGGCGGCTCGGCGTGCGGCGCTCGGAGCGGCATGGCGCCTGGCGCATCGATCCGGGCAGACCAACATCGATCCGGGCAAACCGGCCCCGCGGGCAAACCGGCCCCGGACGGCGTCTGGCGTCTGCGTCTTGGCGTCTGCAAGGCGTCTGGAAGCGCGAAACGGCGTCTGAGAGCGCGGGCAAAGGCCAGCAGGACGCCCTCCGTCGAACGGAAAATCGCCAAAACCGGCTCCGGTCCGAAAACGGCCGAAAACGGCCGAAAACGGCGCCCCGGTCGAAAACGGCCCCCGGTAGGAAAATCAAGCAATCGGGTCGAAAACGGCCCCCGGTCGGAAAATCGCTCCAAAACGGCCCCCGGTCGGAAAATCGCTCCGAGCGACGCAACTTATCCCTTCTCGTGCCGATGGGGAGGGCGTGACACAGCCCCGCGAGATTCGACCCGGCCGCTACTACCTCGTCACGAGGCGGTGTACGCAGCGCCAATTCTTGCTCCGACCGAGCAAAGTCACGAATGCAGTCTTCGAGTTTCTCTTGGCCCAGTCCGCGAAGCACTTCTCGATCGAGGTCGTGGCGTGGATGGTGATGTCGAATCACTACCATGCTGTCGTCCGCGATCCGCTTGGACGGCTGCCGGACTTCCTGGAGCGCTTCCATTCGTTGATCGCCCGCGCGATGAATGCGCACTGGGGTCGGTGGGAAAGCTTTTGGAACGCGAGCGAGCAAGCTTGCGTCACCCACCTCGTCACCATGGACGACGTGTTCGACAAGGTTGTCTATGCGCTCGCGAATCCGGTGGCCGATCATCTGGTCGCGCGCGTAAGTGACTGGCCCGGATCGTCGGCGTTTCGGGCGCTCGCCGGTGGCACGAAGGTCGTCGAACGCCCCGCGCACTTCTTTCGCAAAGAGGGCGCCGTTCGGCGCACCGCCAAGCTCGAGGCGTCGCCACCTTCGATCGGCGGGGAGTCTGCGATGGAGTGGGCTGCTCGCGTGCGAGCGGCCGTGAAGCGTGAAGAAGATCGTGCGCGCGCCGAGCGCGCCAAAACGGGCCAGCCAGTCCTCGGCAAGGCGGCAATCCTGACGGCTTCTTTCCTCGACAAGCCGAAAACCCGTGCACCGCGTCGCACGTTGCGACCCAACGTCGCATGCAAGTCTCCGGCCTTGCGCGCCGCTGCGCTCCTCGCCTTGAAGGCCTTTCGGCGTGCGCACTCGACGGCAAGAGACTTGTTCATCCAGGGAGTGCATGACGTCGTCTTTCCAGCAGGGACCTGGGCGATGCGCCGCCTCGGCGTGCTGTGCGAACCAGACGCCGTCCCAACATAGCGAGTGGGTCGCCCAACTGCGCAGTCGAGCCGAGCGACCAGTCGGCACTCGTGCATCCATTGCGCGCCGAGTGCCTTGCTTCGTCGACGTCAAGCCGATGCGAGTTGACGGAAGCGGCGCATCACAGGGCTGGACGCGCTTCGGACGCCGGAGCAGCTCTCGACCGCGCGGCGGCGCCACTCCAATCAAACGACCCCCGGTCAGGTCCCCGGATCCCCCAATCGCCGGTCACGGTCAGGATCAATCGCGCGGTCCAATCGCAAGCGCGCGCAGAAACGACCCCCGGTCAGGATCACCGGTCAGGATCAACCGTCCCCGCCGTCTGAAACGACCCCCGGTCGGGATCAACCGGCCGGGATCAACCGGATCAACCGCCGAGGCCCGCGTCGGCTAGGGTCGGACTCGCGAACACCTCCCGCGCCGTCTCGTCCGCGAGGATCCGATGCCGCGCGGAAACGACCCCCGGTCAGGATCAACCGCCGAGGCCCGCGTCGGCTAGGGTCGGACTCGCGAACACCTCCCGCGCCGTCTCGTCCGCGAGGATCCGATGCCGCGCCGCTTTCCAACGCGTTGCGCGGTCGCCGAAGTATCGACTCACTCGGGCGGGGGTCAGGCCGTTGTATTGGCCCCAATGGCAGGTGAACGGGATGCCGGCCGAATCGAGGTGGGCCCAGGTCCGGGCGTAGACGCTCTTTACGTCCTCGTTTGCGATGCTCGGGAACTCGATGTGACACGTCATCGGGTGAATGTTCATGGCCAAGTGGGCCTGGGACGCCGGACTGAACCGGACCGAGAGCGCGCCGAGTAGGTTCTGGTCGGCGGCGCTTCCCTCGACGAGCGCGTCGAAGATGGCGTGCACGGCCTGGCCCGCGTGCGTGGCGTCGACAGCCAGCTCTTGGCTGATTCCGTGTCCTGGTGCGAGGGAGCTCGGGCCGAACCACTCTCCGGGAAACCTGGTCGGTCCGTCGCCGATCGGATATCGACTCTCGAGCTGTGAATTCAAGATTAGCTTCAAGACGGCGGTCGTGATCGGGCCCGAGAACGTGTGCATGAGGTCGCCCAAGAAGCCCATGACGTCGCTCGATGTGTCGGTGACCGGCGGGCTCGGGGAGGTCGGCACGACGCCACCTTCCGGGCGCTTGAAGAAGAGCGTCACATAGGCGGCGAACCCGCTCGTAGAGGGGTAAGGGTTGAAGATGATCTCGAAGTGAAAGGGCTTTTCCGGAATGTCCGGGTGCAGGGGTCTGGAGTCGTGTGTCGCAAGGGCGGTCCACAGGCGCGGATCGGTGAACTTCAGTCCCAGCTGCCTGCGGTGGAGTCGATAGAGCGGCTCGGCCTCCATCACGACGCCGAACACGAAGCCGAGCGACCCTAGCGCCACGAGCGCCGCGCGAAACATCTCGTCGTCTCGAACCGAGGTGGTGGCGATGCCTGTCTCGGTCGTCAACCAGCCCGCGACGTCGTCTGTGCAAGCAGCGCCGGTCTGCGGTTGGATGAAGAGCGCGGTCGTTGGGCTCGTCACGATGTGGAGCGCGAGCGCGCGATCGTGCATGGCGCCGACGCCCATCGCAGAGCCGTGCGTCCCCGTCGCGATGCCGCCCGCGAGCCGCTGTCCGTCGGCGGCGCCCGTCGTCTGAAGGGCGAGGCCGATCTGAAGTAGTCGCCGATTCATCGACCCGATCGTCGCGCCGCCTTGGGTGTAGACGGGGACGAAGCCGCGCGCGCCGCGTGCCGTCTTGTAGTCCGGCGCCAGCCACTCCTGACGGACCTTCAGCATGACATCCATGTTGGCCGGATCGACGGCGAGTCGGCCCGGTCGACCTATGTTCGAGAGCGACCAGCGTCCACCGATCGTGCGCATTGGCACGAACGGGATCTGCGTGAGGCAGTAGTCGAGGATTGCCGAGATGGCCTGTCCGTGCCGCTCGAGCCGACGCGGCGACGCGATGTTCGAGGCGTCGGTGAGCGCGTCCGGCGTCACGTAGATGGGAATGGGTCGGGCCGAAATGGTCCCGTGAAAGTTGCTCCACGCGGCGACGCTGTGGACATCCGAGAACGGGAAGGTGGGCAAGGTCATCTTCGACTCCTCACATGTCCCCGATGGGCTCGTCGGGGGTCGCGCACGTCACGACGACCTGGGGATCGTCCGAGTCGGCGTCTAGGACGGTGATGTCGTTGAACCGCCCCTGACATTGGGTGGGAAGGTTCACGAACGCGGTGCCGCTCTGATTGATCTCGGCGGGGTCGTCGTTTTGCAGCGCCACGCACCCTCCTGCCTGCGTGCAGCTGAAGCGCGTGCTCGGGCTGGTGCCGGGGATTTGAAGTCGAACGTGATGCGCACACCCTTCAGCCGCAAATATCAGCGCGAGCGCCGCGAAGACTCGAAGCCCCATCGTCGTCATGCCTCCCAGGGCGGGAGACTACGGGCAATCGATGGTTCGAGGGGGTTCTTCGCGGACGGCTTCGAACGTCAATCAGAAGCGCCCGTCGACACCCACGTAGGCGCCGCCTGCGAGCGGCCCACATGTGAAGTCGAACGGTCGCGATGCGGTCCTGTCTTCGGAGACGGAGTCGTCGCCGCTCAAGAGGTTGAGCGTTCCCAAGATCACAGCACCGCCGAGCGACGCGATCCCGACGCCGAGGGCGACATCTGCGACGATGAACTTCGCTCGGATCGAGCCGACCTCGGAGTCCGAGCAGTTCGGCGCGCACGTGTCTTCGGCGTCGGACTTCTCGCTCAGGCCCACGCCGCCCATCACTCCGAAGAGTCCGAGCCCCGCCACGCCGATGCCGCCGAGGACCCACACGCCGGGACTGAGCGAGCCGAGGCCCTGTTCGGGCTGTGGGGTCGGTCCTTTTTCGCCGAGCGTGAGCTCGAGCGCGCGGTTCTTCTCGCCCTCGCGGATGACGACGTCCATCGTCGTCTTCTCCGCGCCGCGTTCGACTCGGACCTTGTGCGCGCCCGGGTCGATCGGGAGCGCCTTGCCGTCGAGAGAGGTCGCGAGAGGCTTGTCGTCCACGAAGACGGCGACGTCGGTCACGTCCTTTCCGTCCTCGGTCACGGCGAACGTCACCGTCGGCATGCTCTGGTCGACCTCGGTGACCCACTGCGTGCATTGGCCGCGCGTCGCGTTCGGGCATGCGGGATCGGCGCAGACGAGGAACTCTTCGCGAGCGTCGCGAAGTGCGCCCTTCGCACGCAGCTGCTGGCCTTCTTCGTAGGCTGCGACGCACTCGGCCTTCGATGCGGCGACGGCGATGCGTGGCGCGAGCGCCAGGACGCTCGAAGCGACGAGGAGACCAAGGGCGAGCGAGCTGCGCGTCACGTGATCGGGGATTGAACCAGAAACGCCCTGGCTCCGACACTCGTTCTCACTCGATGCACTCGGGCTTCAACCTCTGGATGCCGTCCACGAGGATGTACGGAGGCGTGCAATTGGGCTTCGGGGCGGTCGGTGGCGTCGTCGTCGAGGGCGGGGGATGCACCGCGGTGGTGGTCGTCGCGGTGTGCGTCGGAACGCTTGCAGTTGGCGCGGTCGAGTCCGGCGCCGACGATGTGGGGCGGCCTGGGGTCGAGCTCGACGGCGAGCTCGACCCGACCAGCGAGCCGCTCGGGGTGACGAGGGGGGGCGTCGAAGCGCCAGCAGTCGTCGACGAGGCTGCGTCTCCGCTCGCGGATGATGCGCTCGGTTCCGCCGCGCCGCGGGAGCGATTGTTGTGGTCACCGATCAGCGCCACGATCGCGAGCGCCGTCACGACGCCGAGCGCCGCCGTCACGGCGAGCGCGATGATGAGCGCGCGCTCGCGTTTTCGCGTGACTGCCGTTGGCGCGTCGCGGTCACCGCCCGTCGGCGCAGAGATGCCGTTCGCCGGCGCGGGCGTGATCATGCCCGCTAGATCCGCTTCGGTGAGGCTCTCGAGGGCGCGCACGCGCTGCGACCGGCGAGCGATCGCGTCCTTCGCGCAATCGGAGACATAGGAAGCGACGCGACGCGGCGCCTCGGTCCCGAGCGACTCTTCGAGCGCGACGGCGAAGTCGTAGGCGTTCGCGAAGCGTTGCTCGCGGTCGCGACTCATCGCCTTTGCCAGGACAGCGTCGGCGGCTCTCGGGATGTCGGGCGCGAGGTGCGAGGGCGGCGTCACGTCGCCCTGGATCACCTTCTTCATGATCGCGCCCTCGTTTTGGCCCTCGAAGAGACGTCGCGCCACGAGGGCCTCCCACGTGACGACCGCCGCGGCGTAGACGTCGACGCGTCGATCGATCCGCTCTTCACCGAGGAGCTGCTCGGGTGCCATGTACGCGAGCTTCCCCTTCAGCTGACCGTCCCGCGTCGTCTGAGAGCGATTCGCCGCCTTCGCGACGCCGAAGTCGAGGACGCGGGCGGCGCCGTCGATGCCGACCAGAATGTTCTGCGGCGAGACGTCGCGGTGGATGATGTGGAGCGGCTCGCCGCGCTCGCTCTTGGCTTCGTGCGCGGCGTGCAGTCCGTACAGGGCCCCACTCATGATCGCTCCCACTATGTGCGGAGGAATAAAGCGTTCTGCGGTGCGCATCGCTCGCAGTAGCCGCGCGAGGCTCTCCCCTTCGACGTACTCCATGACGATGAAGAGCTCGTCCTCGAGCGAGACGATGTCGAGCGTGGGCACCACGTTCGGGTGCTGGATGCGCGCAGCCAAGCGTGCTTCGTCGACGAACATCGAGACGAAATCGGGATCCTTTGCGAACTGCGGGTGCAGGCGCTTGATCGCGACGGTGCGCGAGAAGCCGACCGGTCCGAGCAGTCGACCGAGGTGCACGGTGGCCATGCCGCCGGCCGCAATTTCGCCGTAGAGCGCGTAGCGACCGAGAACCCTGAAGGCGTCGTCCGGCATGGACCCGCCCATCCTATCAGCCCGGGACGGCATTCGGCCGCGGGTTCGGGCACAACTTTCCCCACCGCCCCGCGTCTCCCTGTGAGAAGGAACCCCCGCCCATGCGCACTCTCACCACGTCCCTCGTCTTGGGCTCGTCGCTCGTCTTGGTCGCGGCTTGCGGCGATTCCGCTGCGCCGACGTCGGCGACCACCGCGACCAGCCCCGGCGCTGCGTCCGCGCCCACGGCGACGCCCAGCGTCGCGTCGACGTCGGCCATGCCGGCTTCGACGGGTAGCGACGCGCCCCCGGATTTGTCCGGCGCGCCGTCTGCGTCGGCCGCTCCGACGTCGCCCTCTTCCACCGCGACGACGACCGCGATCGCGCCGACTAGCACCGCGACGACGTCGTCGAGCGCGACCGCCGCGCCGACGAGC
>Ga0164241_10000749_pt1 | contig 49738 bp, 47 predicted proteins | sample OricomyardsoilBY_FD_108780 | JGI IMG/M metagenome (GOLD analysis project Ga0164241, IMG submission 108780) | Backyard soil microbial communities from Emeryville, California, USA - Original compost - Back yard soil (BY) | ecosystem: Environmental > Terrestrial > Soil > Unclassified | place: USA... | reverse complement strand
TGATGGTGGCCTTGTGCGTGAACGGCTTGGCCTCGGTGCCGACTTCCAGCTCGCCGTGCACCATGATCCACTCGGTGCTCAGCTCCAGATCCGACTTGTCCGCGAAGCTGAGCTTGCCGTTGACGGTCAGACCACCCAGCGCCGGCGGGCTTACATCCAGGATCACGCTTCTGTCACTGGCGATCTCCACCTTCTCGCCTGCGACCGGCACCTTCTTGTTCGGCCATGTCGCACGATCAGACCATTTCGTGGCTTTGGCGTCAGCCGCCTGGACGACTGCGCACACGCTGCCAAGCAGGACTGCTGGAACCAGCGAGAAAAGAAGGAACGAACGACTCTTTCGGCTCATGACATCGACCCCCGATATTTAAGCTCAATCCTAAGCGAATCTTCGGCATCACATCAAAGATGCGAACCAAGTCGGCAATATTGGATGAATATACAGGTATCTTCGCGCAGCACTGAGTCAGGCTCCGAGCCGGTGCACGGAATAGCGGCGACAGAGGATGTGCAGCTCCCGGGCATCGTTGGCCAGTGAGCCTGGCAAGTTCAGACTGCGCTGGTTGTTTTCGGTACTTACGGAATGCGAAACTCGCTCGCCCAGCGCCACGGCGATGCCCAGCAGTCGCTCACTGGTGAACCGGTCGAGTTGGCCGCCACGAAGGCGGGAAAAATCAGTCGCTGCCTTGTTGTCATATTAGAAACAGTCGATGGCACCGGAGTGGTGCGCGTCTCCAGGCGCGATACGGTCCGGACAACCTGCGGCTGGCCTGTCATAGCCTGGCGCCAGCGACCCGCGTTATCCTCGGCCGCACAAGATCTTTGGTCTATTGCCGGGAACCGGGGGGTTCGTGTCATGAGAAAGCCGTATCGGCCGTTCTTTGTTGCTTTGCTTGTTCCAGCCATCTCGCTCGTCAGCGGATTCGCTGCCGTTGAAGCGGCACAGACCAACTGGTCTGATCCTGCCAGCTGGCCGAACCACAAAGTGCCCGCTGCAGGTGACAAGGTCACCATCGGCAGGGACAAGGATGTAGTGCTCGATGTGAGTTCGCCGGCGTTGGGCGGGTTGTCCATCGACGGCAAACTCAGCTTCTCGAACAATGCCGACCTGGAACTGACCTCCGAGTGGATCATGGTCCACGGGGAACTGGCGATCGGCACCGACGCCGCTCCCTACACGCGCAAGGCGACGATCACCCTCACCGACAACGTCAAGGGTGAAGATGTGATGGGTGGCATGGGTGACCGCGGCATCATGCTCTCAGGCGGAACGCTGAACCTGCACGGTGACCGGAAGAACACCTGGACCAAGCTGTCCGCGACCGCCGCAGCCGGCAGCACTTCCATACAGGTGCTGAATGCAGCGGAATGGAAGGTCGGTGACGAGATCGTCCTCGCGTCCACCGATTACGATCCGAGGCAGGCCGAGCGCCGCACCATTGCGGCCATCAGCGGCAACAAGATCACGCTGGACCAGAAGCTGGAATACATGCACTTCGGCAAGATCACTTTCGACGTGGATGAGCGCGGCGAAGTGGGCCTGCTGACGCGCAACATCAAGATCCAGGCATCCAGCGACGCGGCGCAGTCTTTCTTCGGCGGCCACATCATGGCAATGCCGTCGAGCCACATGTATGTGGAGGGCGTGGAGCTGAACCGCATGGGTCAGAACCTGACGCTGGCGCGCTATCCCATCCACTGGCACCTGGTCGGTGAAGGCAAGGGGCAGTACATCAGGAACGCCGCCATCCACGACACCTACAACCGCTGCGTGACCGTGCATGGCACGAACGACCTGCAGATCGAGAACAACGTGACCTACAACACCGTGGGTCACTGCTTCTTCATGGAAGACGGCATCGAACACGGCAACCAGTTCGTGCACAACCTGGCCATCCAGACCAAATGCCATACCTCCATGGCTTGCGTCCCGACGAGACTCGCTGCCGCCGGAGAGAGCGCAGACTTCGAAAATCGCCTGGCCGTCAGAACGAATGGCCAGGCCTCCAAGGATGTACTGCTGCCCTCGGACAACACGGCCGCGAGCTACTGGATCACCAACCCGGACAACATCTACCGCGACAACGTGGCCGCGGGTTCCGACTCGAACGGCTTCTGGATGTCATTGCCCGAGCACCCGAATGGCCAGTTCGAGGGCACGGAAATCAGCAAGAGCGTCTGGCCACGTCGCACCGCATTCCGCGAGTTCAAGGGCAACACCGCCCACTCGAACTACGACGGGTTCATGTTCGACCGGAACATCAACCCCAACAACACTTTCGGCGTGACCGGCAACGCCCACATGCCCAAGGAAAATCCGGCCGACCCGAACAGCAGGACGGTGGAAACCGTCTTCGAGAATCTCACCTCCTACAAGAACCGCAATGGCGGCATCTGGGGTCGCGGTGAGATGCACGTGTTCCGGAACGTGAAGGTGGCCGACAACGCCATGGGCTATACCCATGCTTCGGGCTCAGCCGGTCGCGATCCGTTCACGTCAAAGGTCGTGGACTCGCTGTTCGTGGGCGAGACCGAGAACATCGGCAACCCCGGCACCGACGCGGAGAAGGCATACGGTCGCACCTTCCCGAAGCCGCAGATGCCGGATTTTCCGATCCGCGGCTACGAGTACTACGACTACCGGCATGACGTGGAGAACGTCACCTTCCGCAACTATCAGGACAACGCCACCCGCAAGACCGGCGCCCTCTCTTACCTGATGTTCACGAGCGCCGGGGTCAGCACGGAAAACTCCATCGAGCGCGCGAAATTCATCAACGCCAAGCCGGTGTATTTCCCGCAGATGGAACGCAAGTGGGGCAACGACAACCTGAACGGCTCGGCGTGGAAGGCTGCGGCCATCCACGACAAGGATGGTTCGGTCACCGGTGTTCCCGATTCGTACATTCTGCTCAACGACGGCGCCTTCGACAGCATCGCCACCGATGCAAAGGCCTGTCAGATCAAGGCCGCCTGGAATGCCGCCGTGTGCAAGGGCGATATCGGACGCCTGACCTTTACCGCCCTCAACACCGGCATCGGCGCTCGCCCCCCGGCTGCCGCTGCTGATCGCCCCTCGAGTCTGGGTGCAGCCCCCATCACCGTGCCGGCTGGTCCAGGTCCTGGTGCCGCCAGGCCGCCTGCCCCGCCGCCAGTCGTTCTCAGCCGTAATGGCAGGGACTACAACCAGACCGGCAACAATGTACGCGCCGGCACCGAGATCAAGCTGACCACTGAAAGACCGAAGCTGGACCTCACCCTGACGGAACTGGATGCCGGCTCGTGGGTGATCTTCGAACTGCCAGGGTTCACCACGGCCGCCGCGGGTACGGAGCAAGGCAGCCTGGATGCGCTGCGCAAGGCCAGCGATACCTCTTACTTCAAGGCCAAGGATGAACTGTGGGTGAAGGTGGTTTCCAACGGCAGCGGTGCCCGCGGCTTCAGCCCCGGAAGTGGCACCAGCCTGCAGGTCAGCCGGTAAGGGACCGCTTTATTGAACAGTGGACCCGGTATTTTGAACACGGAATACTGCTGTAGCACAGAAAACAGGGGGAGCGAGACGTGAAATTCGATCGCATCACACTGCGGCAGACGCTCATCGCCGCCTGCACCTCGGTGGTCCTCTGCGTCGCCGGGCATGTGCTGGCCGCCGACAGCGGGATTCCGAAGTTGAGCGGCGTATGGCTGTTCGGCCAGTGCGTCGATGGCTCGCGCATGAAATGCCTGATCCTCGAAGAGAACGACCCTCTCCTCACCGACCGCGCCAAGGCGTTCCGCGACGCCATGGATGAGGCCGCGCAGCCAAAGTACGACTGCGGCCCGATGTCGATCCCGCACATGTGGACGGACCCGTACTCGCACCAGATCGAACAGTTCGATGACCGGATCGTGTTCACCTACGGCAAGGATGATGTCGTGCGTACCGCGTGGCTGCCCAACAGCAAGCACCCGAAGCCGGCGAAGAACGAGTTCCTCTATTTCGGTGATTCGCGCGCGCGTTACGAAAATGGCGCGCTGATCGTGGAGACCACCCACTTTGCCTTCGACCCGCAGGGGCTGAACGCCGACTTCCGCCTGCCTTCATCCACGCAGAAGAAGGTGGTCGAGCGCTACACCAGGGAAGGCGGCGACCTGGTCCTGGAAATCACCACCACCGACCCGTTCTACTTGAAGAAGGCCTGGGTCTATAAGGTGCGCTCGAAACCCGATCCGGAACCGCTGGCGCTGCCGTGGGACTGCGATGCAGCTGCGTCCCAGGACATTCTCAAGATGATGGCGCCGAAGTTCCCCAATGATCCGCCCATCCAGCGCCTGCCGGTTGAGTAAGGAACTCCTCCCCATGAAGTCCAGAATTGCATTGTTGATCGGCGCATTGACGCTGGTTGCCACCACCGCCGGGGCGCACCACACCACCGCCGGCATCTACGACCAGAAAGTCGAGATGGAGCTGAAGGGCAAAGTGAAGTCATGGCGTTTCGCCAACCCGCACCCGCTCCTGAAGATCGACGTGGTCGACGCGAACGGAGTCGTCCAGGAATGGGACGTCAGCTACGGCGGATCAGCGGTGTCGCATTTGAAGAAGCGCGGGTATAGCGCGCAGACGTTCAAGGCAGGCGATGTCGTCATCGTCAAGGGACATCCGACCCTCCTCAAGGAGGCACACGGACTGCTGATCGAGACCAGCAATCCGACTCACGAGGACGGCACGCCTTACCCCTGATCCACCCCTTCCATGAAGGGTCAGATCGCCAGCGGCTCGGTGGAGTCTCCGATCCTCTCGGCTGGTACGTCCAGCTTGTGCAACATGCCGAGCAGCAGATTCGACATTGGCGTGTGCGCCGGAAACGAAAGGTGGCGATTGCCTTGCAAACGCCCCCCGGCATTACCGGCCAGGATGATGGGCAGCGGGTCGTAGTTGTGTTCGTTGGCGTCGCTCATGCTGCTTCCATAGAGCACCATGGAATTGTGCAGCATGTCGTGCTCACCGTCGGGCGTGTTCTGCAGCTTGGCGAGGAACGCGGCAATCAGCCTGGCGTGGAACGCGTTGATCAACGCGAACTGCTCCATGTTCCGGCGCTCGTTGCTGTGGTGTGAAGCGTTGTGGAACCCTTCCGATACGCCGCTGCTGGCGTAACGGGTGTTGGAGTTGTCGCGAGCCATCATGAGGGTGGCGATACGCGTGATCTCGGTCTTGAATGCCAGCACCTGCAGGTCGCACATCAGATCCACATGCGCCTCGAAGCTCGGCGGCGCGCCGGCGGGCGCATCGGGCAGCGCCGCGTTGCCAGCCAGCTTCTCGCCCATACGCTGCACGCGGCGTTCGATTTCGCGCACCTCCTGAAGGTAGTCGTCCATGCGGGCACGGTCCGCGGCGGATATGCCGCGTTGCAGCTGTGATACCTGCGAGCCTATGGAGTCCAGGATTGACGCCGACTGTGCGCGCCGCTCGCGGCGCTGCGCATCGGTGGCGCCGTCGCCGAACAGACGCTCGAACACCAGCTGCGGATCGTTTTCCATCGGCTGCGGCAGCGATTCATTCCTGTAGCTGAGCGTATTGCGATAGGCACAGGTGAAGTTGAGGTCGCAGCCGCCAATCGTCGGCTCGATCGACATTTCGACCGACGGCAACGGCGTATCCTGCCCCATGGCGGCCGCAGCGATCTGATCCACTGACGCGCCCACCTTTGCCCTGTCCCCCTTGAACGGATGCGCTCCGGTCAGGAACACAGCCGCGGCCCGTGAATGGTTTTCGGCGCCGCCGCTATCTTCAGCACTCGCCGGCGCCACGTTCCTGTGGGCCAGGTTGCTGATGACGTTGACGCTTTGCCGGAACGGCTCGAAGGGTTTGAGGATCTGCGAGAACTCGAAATCCCTGCCGGCGGTTTTCGGTGTCCACAGATCCATGGTGGCGCCGTGCGGGATGTAGATGCAGGAGAGGCGCGTCTTCGGCCTGGCCGCCGTCTGTGCCAGCGCGGTGGCTGCCGGAATCATGGCATCCAGTACCGGCAACGCCACTGCGGCGCCAAGGCCGCGCAATACGGTTCGGCGCGGCAGGTGTTTCCTGGTCAGAAATGTCATTCCATGCTCCTGGCCACGAACGGGGCCCCCGGCGTTGCCTGCTTGACGCGTCGCTGGAATGGAGGGCTCAGCGCCACCCCTTTGATCAACTCCCTGAGCCTGTAGTCCCGGGCCTTGGACTTGCTGACAATGCTGCGGATCGACGGCATGTCATAGTACTCGACCTTGCGGCCGAGTCCGTAGGCCAGCAGTTTCTCCGCAACCGTTTCGACAAATTGCGGACTCCTGGCCATCAGCGCCTTGCGCAGATCGGTGGCGTCATGAAGCGGCGTCCCATCCCACAGCGCGGTGACGGTATCGACGGGCTGACCGGCCGTGGTATCGCGCCACTTGCCGATGGCATCGAAGTTCTCCAGCGCGATACCGATGGGATCGATCACCCCGTGACAGGCACCGCACGAGGGATTGGCGCGATGCTGCTCCATGCGTTGCCGCAAGGTGGTCGGCACAGCGCCGGGTACAGGTGGTTCATCGAGTTTGACCTCCACACCCGGCGGTGGCGGCGACGGCGGTGTGCCGAGCAGGTTTTCCAGCACCCACTGGCCACGCTTGACCACGGATGTGCGGTTGGGCGCGGACGTCAGCGTCAGCACGCTGGCATGTCCGAGGATGCCACGACGATCGGCGTCGGTGACGGGCACACGGCGAAACTGGCTGCCCTGGACGTGTGCGATGCCATAGTGTCTGGCGAGGCGCTCATCCACGAAGGTGTAATCGGCGTCGAGCAGGTCGAGCACGCTGCGGTCTTCGCGCAGGATCGAGGCAAACAGCAATTCTGTCTCACGCCGCATCGATTCACGCAGGGTGCCATCGTAGTCGGTGGATGTGGGGTTGATGGTGGCAAGCTGGCGCAAGCCCAGCCATTGCGCGGCAAAGTTCTGCACCAGGGCTTCGGCGCGCGGGTCGGCCAGCATGCGATCGATCTGCTGCTCCAGCTTCCTGGCCTGCCCCAGTTCGCCGGCACTGGCGGCACGCAGCAGTTCATCGTCGGGAATGCTGCTCCACAGGAAGAATGACAGGCGCGACGCCAGTTCATGATTGCTGATGGCGTAGCTGTCGCCGACCTTGACCTTCCCGGGCTCCTGCTCGAAGCGGTAGACGAAGCGTGGATCGCTGAGAATGCGCGCCAGGACATACTGCACGCCGGTGTCGAAATCCCGCAGTTCAGCGCCCTGGCGGTAGAAGCCGAGCAGATCATCCACTGCCGCTTCGGTTACCGGCCCGCGCCAGGCACGGCTCGCCAGCCTGACTGTGATCTTCTTCGCACAGGCGGCCTGCTCTGACGCCTGCTTCGGATAGCAAACGAAAACCCTGCGACGACTCTCGGTATCTCCCACGCCTTGCGGTGCGATGGGGCCCCGCAGGTCGAAGCCGCCCACGCTCACGCTCTGCGCATGCACGGCGTAAAGATCGTTCACTTCCTGCTCGGCTACCGTGTGCAGGAAGGCGACCTGCACGGCATGTGTTCCGGCCTTGACCGGCAGGCGGATGCGCGTGGGCTTGTCGGCTTCGATCAGGGCCACCCGTTCGCCGTCGATGGCCACTTCGATCGGATCCCGGGTGCCCACGACCGGCAACACGAAGTTGTTGGGGCCACTGCGGCGGATGGTGAATTCGTACTCGGCATCCAGTGGAAACACATGCTGGACCCGAAGGCCGCCACGGGTGCCCAGCGGCAGACCATCGATGTGCACGGACTGCGACATGCCGGCCGGCGTCTGGAATCTGGTGGTGACAGAGCTGCTGCCCATGTCACCCACGGCAAGCCGGCTGATGCGGGATGCAGCCGTGACGTAGGACTGCATCAGCGCCGGCGACAGCACCAGCGCGCTGGCAATGTTGTCGAAGCCGGAGGCGGAATCGTCCGCTGGCAACAGCTGCTCGCCGTTCACCGGCAACGCCAGCAAGTCGCGCACCGCATTGGCGTATTCACTGCGATTCATCCGGTGCAGCACCACGGTGCCAGGATTCGGATGCCGTGCGGCAGTTCTGTCGAGCGCCGTTTCGAGTGAGCTGACCACGCTGGTGATGGCGCTGACGGCAGGACGCTCCTCGCCCGGCGGGGGCATCATGCCGCTGCGCAGCTTGCGCACGACCTTCTCCCACAAGGCTGCATCGGGATGCAGGTCGCCCGGGTTCAACTGGCCGATGGCAAAGCCGCCGGCGAAGTCGTCCGTGTTGTGGCACTTGCTGCAGTACCGATCCAGTGTGTTCCAGTGACCGTTGTCCAGCTCCTGCGCGTTGCCGGCAGTGGCCAGATTCGCGCCGGCCAGCAACAGGCCGGTCTGGAACAGGAACCCGCGCAGCCTGTTCATCTGGGCACCGGTGCTTCGGCACTGGGGCCACGGGAAGGTGGGCGGTGATTCAATTCATCCAGCAGCGCAATGGTGTGCGGCTTCAGTTCGGCACCCACCGCGGCGAGGAACACGCCTCCGGCCCAGCGATAGGCGTCACGACCCTGTTCGTCGATGGCATCGAGTCGCGCGCCGTGGGCCACCAGCAGCCTGATGATGTCGTTGGCACCCTTGTTGGCAGCACCCAGCAGTGGCGTCAGCCCCATCGAGTTCACGGCATTCACGTCGGCCTTGCGCTCTAGGCAGATCCGGATTGCCTCCAGCAGGCTCGGCATGGATTCGGTGTACGTCTGTTGCACCACCCAACCCACACCGGACGCTGCCATCAGGGGAGTCGTGCCGCCGTATGTCGCAAGATTCGGGTCGGCACCGTGGTCGAGCAACAGGTGCATCACCATGGTGTCGCCCGAGAATGCCGCACGCAGGAACGGCGTCTGCCCCGTGTAGTCCACCCACGACACATCATTGAGGGCGTAGAGCCATTTGCGTGCCGGGGGTACTTCACGCGTGCGCGCATTCACATTGGCGCCCTTCTCCAGCAGCAACCTGATCAGCGGCAGGCTCGCAGCGCGGTCGATGTTGTTGGTGGTGGGGCTGTCTTCAATGCGGTTGTTCATGTCGAGATTGCGGTACTCCACGGCGGCCCACAGCGGGGTGCGGCCGTAGAAGTCATCGACATTCACCTTGGCACCGGCATCAATCAATTGCCTGGCAGCGCCGAGCTGGTTGTTCAGCAGCGCCATCAGCAGCGGCGTCATGCCATTGGCCTCGGCCAGTTCGAGATCGGCACCCCGCTTGATCAGCACAGCCATTGCCGCATCCGACCCTTCACGCGCGGCGTAGAGCAGCGGCGTCATTCCGCCCTTGATTGCATCACGCCGGCCGCGGTCGGGCAGACCACCGCGATTGATGCCCGCCCCCTCGGAGCCGCAACCCGTGCCCTTGCACGGGGGGATGAAGGCCGGCGTTTCCCCCACCGACGTGCGCGCGTTGATATCGGCGCCGTTGTCGAGCAGCAGTGCGAGCGCATCGGCGCTATTGCTGCGCGCTGCCAGCATCAATGCAGTCTGGTTGAACGCGGGCTCCCTGGCATCGACCCTGGCACCGGCATTGATCAGCAGCTGCATCGCTTTTACGACCCCGGCGCGGGCGGATGTCATCAGCAGCGTTTCACCCGAAGGAGCGGCGCCATTCGGATCGGCCTTTGCAGCCAGGAGGGCAGCCATCATGTCGGTATTGCCATGCAGCGTGGCCACATAGAGCGGCGTTACGCGATACCGGTTCGCGGCATCGGCATTGGCTCCGCCAGCGAGCAGGTGTCGGGCGGCATCAAGCTGATCCTGCATCACGGCCACCAGCAAGGTCGTGCTGCCCTCCTTGTTGGAGGCGTCGACAGGTGCAGCAATCGCCGCACCCGTCAGCAAGAATGCCAGGGCGGACACCGCCTGGAGACGCCGCTGTAAGCGGGACATGAGCCACCCCGATCCGCTATTCTCGTTTCGCCCGCGCCAACATTACCAGAGGGGTCTGCCATGCGCTCATTGGTTGCTCGCACCACGGTTGCAGTCGTGCTGGGTGTTGCCGCCTGCGTGGCTTCCGCGCATCACTCCTTCGCCATGTTCGACCAGACCAAGCAGGTCACCGTTGTCGGCAAGGTCACGGAGGTCCAGTGGACCAATCCGCACGTTTGGGTCTTCCTGGAGGGCGCGCCGGCCGGCGGCAAGAAGGAGCGCTGGGGAGTGGAGTTCACCAGCAAGGTGCACCTGACCCGCCGCGGCTTCACCGCGGACATGGTCAAGGTCGGGGACAACGTGGAATTCACCGTCAACCCATATCGCGACGACAAGTCGGGTGGTCGTTTCGTGGCGGTGAAAATGGCCAACGGCGAGTACTACTGTGACGTAGGCCAGGCAGCGCAAGTGTTCTGCCAGGGCGGCAACAAGTGAAAACCAGAACTCTGCTGCTGATCGCACTGGCTGCAACCGCGTGCGCAGGCGCTGTGATGGCCCAACAGGCCAGAAAGGCCCGCCCGATCTATCCCGCCAATGCCGAGAAGGTGAGCTATGCCGAACTCGACAAGCTGCCTGACTGGCGCGGCATCTGGCAGCCCAACATCGGCCGCGTGGGTGGCGACCAGCCCATGTTGATCGGCAAGTACAAGAAGCGCTACGAAGAAGAACGCGCCAAGGTGGCAGCGAATCCGCAATACGAAATCCCGGAAAAGTCCAACAACTGCGAACCGGGAGGAATGCCGACGATGATGACGATGCCGTACAGCCTCGAATTCCTGTTCGCGCCCGGCAAGATCGTGGTGAACCAGGAAGCCCAGATGATGGTGCGCCACATCTTCACCGACGGCCGCCCACTGCCCACGGAAGATGCGATCGATCCGAATTATTTCGGCTATTCAGTGGGCCACTGGGAAGGCGACACGCTGGTGGTGGATACCGTGGGCACACGCGCGGGTCAGCGCCTGGGTGAGCAGGGCATCACCAACAGCGACAAACTCAGAATCAACGAGCGCATCTACCTCGACAAAGACAACAAGAACATGTTGCATCTGGACTTCACCTTCACCGATCCGGAGGTGCTGTCGCAACCCTGGCATCGCACCCACACCTTCCGTCGCGACCGCACCTGGGAAATCCTCGAATACGTGTGCGACGAGAATGACCGTCACCCCGTCGACGCCAACGGGCAGACCCACGCGGCTTTCTGACCATGCGGTAGCGGGTTCGTGGCTGACTGAAGGGCGCCTTCGGGGCGATAGCCCAGGTGGATCCATAGCGATCAGGCGCTGGATCCAGGCGCCAGCCTCCCAATCCACCGTCGGATAGCGAATCGGCACGCCTGGATATAGCCCGGCGCCGGACACCCGCGCTATCCTCCTGCGCACTCAAGATTTGGGTCCATTGCCAGGATTACGGGGGTTGATGCGATGAGAAGAATATATCGGCCGTTCCTTTTTGCGCTGCTTGTTCCAGCCCTTTCGCTCGTCAGCGGAGTGGCTGTCGTTGAGGCGGCTCAGGCCAAGGCGACGCGCTGGTCGGATCGGGCCAGCTGGCCGAACAAGAAGGTGCCGGCTGCAGGCGAGAAGGTGGAGATCGCCAGCGGCAAGGAAGTGATCCTGGACGTCAGCCCTCCCGCACTGGGCGGCCTGACCATCAACGGCAAGCTCACCTTTGCAGACACTGCCGACCTGGAACTGACCACCGAGTGGATCATGGTGCACGGGGAGCTGGAAGTCGGCACCGAAGCCAAGCCCCACACGCGCAAGGCCACCATCACCCTCACCGACAACGTCAAAGACGAACAGATGATGGGCATGGGGGACCGCGGGATCATGCTCTCCGGCGGCACCCTGAACCTGCACGGTGACCGGAAGAACTCCTGGACCAAGCTGGCGAAGACCGCCGAGGCCGGCAGCAACTCCATCGAAGTGCTGAACGCTGCCGAGTGGCGTGTCGGCGATGAGATCGTGCTCGCCTCCACTGATTACGACCCCCGGCAGGCCGAGCGGCGCACCATCGCCGCCGTCAGCGGCAACACGATCACGCTCGACAAGAAGCTGGAGTACATGCACTTCGGCAAGATCACGTTCGACGTGGATGAACGCGGCGAAGTGGGCTTGCTGACGCGAAACATCAAGGTCCAGGCCTCACCGGACGCGGAACAGTCGTTCTTTGGCGGCCACATCATGGCGATGGTCACCAGCAAGATGTACGTCGAGGGCGTCGAGCTGAACCGCATGGGGCAGAACCTGGAGCTGGCCCGCTATCCGATCCACTGGCATCTGGGCGGCGATGGCAAGGGGCAGTACATCAAGAACGCCGCCATCCACGACACCTACAACCGCTGCGTCACCGTGCATGGCACCAACGACCTGCTGGTTGAGAACAACGTGACCTACAACACCGTGGGCCACTGCTTCTTCCTCGAAGACGGCATCGAGCACGGCAACCAGTTCGTGCACAACCTGGCCATCCAGACCAAGTGCCATACCTCCAAGCCCTGCGAGCCCACCAATCTCGCCGCGGCGGGCGAGGCCACACAGGAGCGCCAAGGCTCCGCCGCGCGAGGCCAGCAATCCAAGGAAGTGCTGCTGCCGTCGGACAACACGGTGTCGTCTTTCTGGATCACCAATCCGGACAACACTTACCGCGACAACGTGGCCGCGGGTTCCGATGCGAACGGCTTCTGGATGTCATTGCCGGAGCACCCGAACGGCGCGTTCCAGGACTCGGATGCCAGCAAGGCCACCTGGCCGCGCCGCACGCATTTCCGCGAGTTCAAGGGCAACGTCGCCCACTCGAACTACGACGGGTTCATGTTCGACCGGAACATTGCCGCCAACAACACTTTCAGTGTGACTGGCAGCGCACACGCCGGCCTGGAAAATCCGGCTGATCCTGCCAGCAAGCCGCGGGTGTCGGTATTCGAGAACCTCATCACCTACAAGAACCGCAATGGTGGCGTCTGGGGCCGGGGTGATGCGCACCTGTTCAGGAACGTGAAGTTCGCTGACAACGCGATCGGCTTCACGCACGCGACTGGCGGCAGTCGACACGAGTACACCTCACAGGTGCTCGACTCGCTGTTCGTGGGCGAAACCGAGAACGTCGGCAATCCCCAGACTGCCGCGGAGAAGGCTTATGGCCGCAGCCTGCCGAAGCCCCAGATCCCGGATTACCCGATCCGCGGTTACGAGTTCTACGACTACCGGCATGACGTGGTGAACACCACCTTCCGCAACTACCAGGACAACGCCACCCGCAAGACGGGCGCGATCTCCCACTTGCTGTTTACCAGCTTCGGGGCCAGCTCCGACAATGCCATCAAGAACGTGAAATTCGTCGATGCCAAGCCCGTGTACTACCCGCCGATGGAGAAAAAGTGGGGCAACGACAACAATGCAGGCAGCGTTGCGTACAAGACCGCCGCATTCAAGGACCGCGACGGCTCGCTGGGCTTTGGCCCCAATTCCTACGTGGTCATCAACGACGGCGTGAACGACAGCATCGCGGTCGACCAGGCAGACTGTGAGATCAAGCCCACCTGGAACGCTGCAGTGTGCAAGGGCGATGCCGGGCGCATGAGCTTCATGAACGGCCGTGGCTATGGCTTTGGCGGCATCAGCCGCGACCCCGCGCCAAAAGGCGAATTGCCGCCTGTGATGCTGAGCCGCAAGGGAACCAAGGAGTTCTCCATCGCCGTGGGCACCAACGTGCGCGCCAACACGGAGATGAAGGCGACCACCGAGCGGACGTCCCTGGACCTCCACGTGCTTGAACTGGAGGCCGGCAATTGGGAGATCCTGGAGATCCCGGGGTTCACCAAGGCCGCATCTGGTACGCCGCAGGACAGCCTGGATGCGCTGCGCAAGGCCAGCGTCACCTCGTACTACAAGGGCCCGGATGCGCTGTGGGTGAAGCTCGTCTCACCCGGTGATGACGAGCGCAGCGGCCATGGCGGCGGTGAGCGAATGCAGGTCAGCCGGTAGGCGTGGCTACGGCGTCGCCGCAGCACCGGCTGCCGGTGTCGCAGCCGGCGTTGTGGCCGGCACCGGAGCCGCAGCAGGCTGGTTCGCAGCCTGCTGCGCGGCAGCCTCCCGGGCCTGCTGATATTGCTGGAACAGCTGCACGGCCTGCTGCGACGGCTGCCAGGTGGCGGCAGGAGCGATGCTGACGGTCGGCAGGGTGCGGTCGATTTCGTTCTTCACGTCGGGCGTGATGTCAGCAGCTGGCTGGCCGTAGATCGCCGCGTCTGCGTTGAGCAGCAGCTGGATCTTCTTGGTGTTGATCACGGTCTGCAGCGCGTTGCCGTAACTCCCCATGATCTGCTCGATTGCATAGACTTCGGCACGGACCATTGGCTGGTTCAGGCGGCCGAGTTCGTTCTCGTTATTGGTCTGCGTCTTTCGCAGCCGCTCGACCAGTGGATTCTTGGCAGTGGTCGCGGCTTCGATCTCGGCCTGCGAGACCTGGCCATCCTTGTTGGTATCGAGCGGCGCAGCCATCGTTTTCATTTCGGCGGCGAGCGCGGTCCTGCGCGCACTCAACTGGTCGACCTGGGTCTTGTAGGTCGTGCCGATCGCGCCGATTGCCATACCCAGCGCCTTCGCGCTGAGGATGGCGCTGGCCGGGTCGATTACCGCAACCGAAGAAACCTGCGCCGCCGCTGGCAGCGCGATCAAGGCGCCGCTGGCAAGCACGCCGGCGCCAATGAATTTGGTGAAACTGGTCATTAGAATGGAGTCCCTGCGTTGAAGGTAGCAAGTCTGGTGCGGTGGGGATCGAGGTTAGCGCCTGCTGGCGCTGGCCCGCAAATCCACTGGCGTTCGAGATCCGAGACGCGAAGGGACAAGCTGCGCTCAAAGAATCCAGCCGGATAGCGAATCTGCACGGCCGGCGCGGGCAGGCGGTGCGCAAGGCATTGCCTGAGGCGGAAAAAAGACTGTTCCGGGTGTGAAAGTTATCGCTTGGCTCGCCCGATATGGCTTGGACCAGACACCCGCGCTATCCTCCGTCGGCTAAAGATCTGGGGTCTATTGTCGGGAATACGGGGGTTCATGTCATGAGAAAGCCATATCGGCCGTTCGTTTTTGCGTTGCTCGTTCCAGCCCTCTCGCTCGTCAGCGTATCCGCTGTCGTTGAAGCGGCTCAGGCCAAAGCGACGCGTTGGTCCGATCGCGCCACATGGCCCGACAAGAAGGTGCCGGTCGCAGGCGAGAAGGTGGACATCGCCAGTGGCAAGGAAGTGATCCTGGACGTCAGCCCGCCCGCGCTGGCCGGTCTGACCATCAACGGCAAGCTCACCTTCGCAGACAAGTCCGACCTGGAACTGAACACCGAGTGGATCATGGTGCACGGAGAGCTGGCCATCGGCACCGAGGCCGTGCCGTTCAAGCACAAGGCCACCATCACCCTCACCGACAATGTAAAAAACGAACAGATGATGGGCATGGGCGACCGCGGCATCATGCTCTCGGGCGGAACCCTGAACCTGCACGGTGACCGCACCAACACCTGGAGCAAGCTGGCGAAGACTGCCGAGGCCGGCAGCACCTCCATCGAGGTGCTGAACGCCGCTCAATGGAAGGTGGGCGATGAGATCGTCCTCGCGTCGACGGACTTCAATCCCCGGCAGGCCGAGCGTCGTTCCATTGCCGCCATCAGCGGCAACACGATCACGCTGGACAAGAAGCTGGAGTACATGCACTTCGGCAAGATCACCTTCGGCGTGGATGAACGCGGCGAAGTGGGATTGCTGACGCGCAACATCAAGATCCAGGCCTCCCCTGACGCGGAACAGTCCTTCTTCGGCGGCCACATCATGGCGATGGTCACCAGCAAGATGTTCGTCGAGGGCGTCGAGCTGAACCGCATGGGGCAGAACCTGGAGCTGGCGCGCTATCCCATCCACTGGCATCTGGTGGGCGACGCCAAGGGCCAGTACATCAAGAACGCGGCCATCCACGACACCTACAACCGCTGCGTGACGGTGCATGGCACCAATGACCTGCGCGTTGAGAACAACGTGACCTACAACATCGTCGGTCACTGCTTCTTCATGGAAGACGGCATCGAGCACGGCAACGAGTTCGTGCACAACCTGGCGATCCAGATCAAGTGCCATACGTCCAAGCCCTGCGTCCCGACCAATCTCGGCGCATCCGGCGAGGTCAGTTACGCGTACGAGAATCGCCAGGCCGGCAGACAGAATGGCCAGCAATCCAAGGATGTTCTGCTGCCTTCGGACAACACGGTGGCGGCTTACTGGATCACCAACCCGGACAATACGTACCGCGACAACGTGGCTGCGGGGTCCGACGAGAACGGCTTCTGGACGTCATTCCCGGAGCACCCGAACGGTGCGTTCCAGGACTCGGATGCCAGCAAGGCCACCTGGCCTCGAAACATGCAAATTCGCGAGTTCAAGGGCAACGTCGCACACTCCAACTACGACGCGTTCATGATGGACCGGCACATAGCAGCCAACAACACCTTCGGTGTGACCGGCAACATGCATCTCGCCCGTGAAAATCCGGCAGACCCGCGCAGCAAGTTGCTGGAGGTGGTCTTCGAGGATCTCACCGCCTACAAGAACCGCAATGGCGGCTTCTGGGGCCGCGGCGAGATGCGCACCATCAGGAACTACAAGTCGGCGGACAACGCCATCGGCTATACGCAGGCGTCTGGCCTGGGCGGTGGCGCCAGTGTTGCCGACCCTTACACATCGAGGGTCCTTGATTCGCTGTTCGTGGGCGACACCGAGAACATCGGCAACCCCACGACTGACGCGGAAAAGGCCTACGGCCGCAGCTTGCCGAAGCCGATGCTGCCGGATTTCCCGATGCGCGGTTACGAGTACTACGATGCGCGCCATGACATCGTGAACACCACCTTCCGGAACTTCGAGGACAACGCCACTCGCAAGACCGGAGCACTCTCCTACTTGCTGTTCACCAGCTTCGGCGTCAGCTCCAACAACACCATCGAGAAGGTGAAGTTCGAGAATGCCAAGCCGGCGTACTTCCCGCCGATGCAGGGCAATGCCAGGTGGGCCAACGACAATGGCAACAGCCAGGCCTGGAAGACCGCGGTGATCCGCGATAAGGACGGTTCGCTCGGCGCTGGCCCCAATGCCTACATTCTTATCAACGACGGCCCCAACGACAGCGTGGCAACCGATACGGAAGCCTGTGAGATCAAGCCCACCTGGAACGCTGCGGTGTGCAAAGGCGATGTCGGACGTCTGGCTTTTGCTGCCCCGCCGAGAATCGGTGGTGCGCCTCGCGGCGCTGGTCCTGGCGCAGGCGCTCCCCCGCCCCCAGCGGCTGGTCCCGGCGCACCTCCTGCTGCAGGCGGACCTCCCCGTCCCGCTGGCGGCTTCGGCGCGCCTCCTGCCCAGCCGCCCATCGTCCTCAGCCGCAACGGCAGGGACTACCCCATCGTGGTCGGGGGATCCAACGTACGAGCCGGTACCGAGATCAAGCTGACTACCGAAAGGCCGACCGTGGGCCTGCGACTGACAGAACTGGACCAGGGCTCCTGGGTGATCCTGCAGCTGCCGGGCTTCAACACGGCAGCCTCGGGCACGCCGCAGACCAGCCTGGATGCGCTGCGCAAGGCCAGCGAGACTTCCTGGTTCAAGGACAAGGACGCGCTCTGGGTCAAGGTGGTCTCTCCTGACAACGGTGAACTCGGTCTTGGTGGTGCAACCACCGTCCAGGTCAGCCGGTAAATAGGGAACGACGTCATATGAAGGGCAACGGCATCACGCGCCGCACGCTACTGGGAAGTGCCGCCATGCTGGGACTCGCCGTGGGTCCGGGCAGGGCTTTCGCCAAGACCCACAGGTTTTCCCCGGTACAGCGGGTGTTCGACGACCCTTATCTCGAACTCGTACGGCTTCTGAAGGAAGCCGCCGAGGTCGAGCAGGATCTCATGCTCCAGTACCTCTACCCGGCGTATGCGCTCAAGCCCGCGTACGCGGCACTCGTCGGCGCTCCGGCACCGAACGCGACCTCGCTCATGGGCGTCATCATCCAGGAGATGCAGCACCTCGGAGACATCAATCGGCTGCTCGTGGAACTGGATGCCAAGCCGGTGCTCACACGCCTGGACATCCCTTACGAAACCGACCTCTATCCATTCCCATTCGAACTTGCACCGTTGAGCTCGGTCAGCCTGGCCAAGTTCACGTACTGCGAAGCGGATCCGGTTCGCCTGGGTCATGTGCGATCGATCAACAACGACTCGGTTCGCCTTGTCGACAAGATCAAGACTTCCCTTGGCGGCAGCATCGCCACAAACCACGTGGGGAAGCTCTACGATGCCGTTGTCGAGACGCTGGGTGAGGTCAAGGAAGCCGGTAATGTCAAAATCGATTTCGGCGCCTGGTTCCAGAATATCGGCGATGTGAAGGCTGAAGGAGAGTTCGGCCACTTCAAGTTCTTTCATTCCCTCTACGAGGGGGCCCATCCACTGATCAAGGAGACCCCCGGCATCTGGGACCTTCCCGCCACCGATGCGCGCTATCCGAGCTACCAGGTGCCGGTGAATCCCACCGCCTATGAGGGGCGACCCGACACCATCAAGGATGCGGACCTGAGGGCCCTGGCGTGGCTAGGCAATCTGAACTACTGGTGCCTGTTGCTGTTGCTGGACGCGGGCTACCGGCGCAAGTCCAAGGTCGAGACTGCGCTGGCACAAGCCATCATGATGGGGCCGCTCATGTCGATCGCGCGATATCTGCCGACAAAGGGTGCTGCGGTGCCGTTCGACCCGCTCAGCATGGGGTTCGATCCCGGACTCAACGACGCATCAGGAAAACGCGTCACCCGCCGGATGCTGGAAGAGACGCGCACATTCGCCCGCTCGATCGAGCGCCTGCTGCCTGGCGACTTCAATATCCAGATCTACGACCAGTTGCTGACCGCGGTGTGATTGCGCCGCGGTAGCGCCTGAGCCCACCGCCCTACTTCTTCTTCAGCGTCGCGAGATAGGCGACGACATCCGCGCGGGTCTTGTTGTCCGGAATCTGCATCGGCATCAAGGTGCCCGGCACCTTCTCTCCGGGGTTCACCAGGAATTTGTCGAGGTTCTTCTTGCTCCAGGTGAGCTTGGAGGCCTTGAGCGCAGGCGAGTACTTGGTGAACTCAGGCTCGCTGGCCGCCTTGCGCCCGACCACCCCCAGCAGATTGGGCCCCTCGTGAGGGCCTCCAGTGGCCTGCACTGAATGGCAGACGCCGCACATGGCGTTGAACATCGTCTTGCCGTTTTCGATATCCGGCTTGTGGCCTGCGGCACACAGGGCTGGGACTACTGCTGCGGCGGCAACTGCAAGGAAGCGGCGAAATCCTGACATTTGACAGCTGGCTCCAGAGGCTTGAGGCCGTGACGAATCCATGGCGCAGTGTAGCAAAGACCCCTGTTTCCCGATGTAGCTTGCCCCGGACACCCGCGTTATCCTTCTGCGGCTCAAGATCTTGGGTTTATTGCCGGGAACCGGGGGGTTCATTGCCATGAGAAAGCCTTATCGGCCGTTCCTTTTGTCGTTGCTCGTTCCAGCCTTCTTCCTCGTCAGCGGGTTCGCTGCCGTAGAAGCGGCTCAAACCAACTGGTCTGATCCGGCCAGCTGGCCCAACCGCAAGGTGCCGGTCGCAGGCGACAAGGTGACTATCGGCAGGGACAGGGATGTGGTGCTCGACGTCAGCCCGCCAGCACTGGGCGGCCTGTCCATCGACGGCAAGCTCACCTTCGCAAACAACGCCGACGTGGAGCTGACCACCGAGTGGATCATGCTGCACGGGGAGCTGACGGTCGGCACCGAAGCCAGCCCGTTCACGCACAAGGCCACCATCACACTCACCGACAACGTCAAGGGTGAGGATGTCATGGGTGGCATGGGTGACCGCGGCATCATGATCGCGGGCGGAACCCTGAACCTGCACGGTGACCGTAAGAACGCCTGGACCAAGCTGGCGAAGACAGCCGCAGTCGGCAGCAATGCCATCGAAGTCCTGAACGCCGCTGAATGGCGCGTCGGTGACGAGATTGTCCTCGCGTCGACGGATTACGATCCCCGGCAGGCCGAGCGGCGCACCATTGCCGCCATCAGCGGCAACAAGATCACGCTGGACCAGAAGCTGGAGTACATGCACTTCGGCAAGATCACCTTCGACGTGGATGAGCGCGGCGAGGTGGGCTTGCTGACGCGCAATGTCAAAGTCCAGGCATCCAGCGACGCGGCGCAGTCGTTCTTCGGTGGCCACATCATGGCGATGCCCTCGAGCCACATGTATGTGGAGGGCGTCGAGCTGAACCGCATGGGCCAGAACCTGACGCTGGCCCGCTATCCCATCCACTGGCATCTGGTCGGTGAAGGCAAGGGGCAGTACATCCGCAACGCAGCCATCCACGATACCTACAACCGCTGCGTGACGGTGCACGGCACCAACGACCTGCAGGTCGAGAACAACGTGACCTACAACACCGTGGGCCACTGCTTCTTCCTCGAAGACGGCATCGAGCACGGCAACCAGTTTGTCCGCAACCTGGCGATCCAGACCAAGTGCCATACCTCCAAGCCTTGCGACCCGACGAACCTCGCCCCGTTCGGAGCGACGTCGACCGGCCTCAACTTCACCACGACCGGCCAGGATTCCAAGGATGTCCTGATCCCTTCGGACAACACGGTGTCGTCTTTCTGGATCACCAATCCGGAAAACACCTACCGCGACAACGTGGCCGCGGGTTCCGACTCGACCGGTTTCTGGCTCGCCTTCCCGGAGCATCCGATGGGCCAGTTCGAAGGCACGGATATCAGCAAGGCTACGTGGCCACGTCGCACCAAGCTGGGTGAGTTCAAGGGCAACGTCGCCCACTCGAACTTTGACAGCTTCATGGGCGATCGCGCCCCCAGGGCCGATGGCCATTTCGCCGTCGGCGGGTATGTTTCGCTGGTCAATCCTGCTGACGCGAACAGCGCCCAGGCGGAGTCCGTAATCGAGGATTTCACCAGCTACAAGAACCGCAACAACGGCATCTGGGCCCGCGGCGAGCTGCGCCTCTACAAGAACCTGAAGATGGCCGATAACGGAATCGGCTTCACGCAGGCGTCCGGCAACCTCGGTCAGTCCGCCTATACGTCACGGGTGGTTGATTCGCTGTTCGTAGGCGAAACCGAGAACGTCGGCAACCCGAGGACGCCGGCGGAAATGGCTTACCGCCGCACCTTGCCGCACCCCGAAGTGGCGGATTTCCCGATCCGCGGCTACGAGTTCTACGACTACCACCACGAACTGGACAACAACACCTTTGTCAATTACCAGGACAACGCCACCCGCAAGACGGGAGCGATCTCCTACCTGTTGTTCACCAGCTTCGGGATGAGCTCCAACAACATCGTGTCGCGCTCGAAATTCGTCAACGCCAAGCCGGTGTATTTCCCGCCGATCGACAACCGGTGGAGCAACGACGATTACGGCAATGCGATCTACAAGACCTCGGTGTTCAAGGACAAGGACGGCACCATCACCGGCATCCCCAACTCCACCATCATCAATGCCACCGGCATCGACGCCGACAAAGAATGCGTGGCCAAGCCCACCTGGAACGCCGTGGTGTGCAAGGGCGATGTCGGGCGCATGACTGTTGGCGGTGGTGGTGGCGCTGTCGGGTTCGGCGGCTTCGGCGGCGGCGGCGGTCCTCCCGGCGCAGGGGGTCGTCCTGGTGCCGGCGGCCCTCCCGGTGCCGGTGGCCCTCCTGGCGCTGCTCTTCCAGGTGCTCCCAGAGCCGCTGCAACCCCTGTTGTCTTCAAGATTGCCCCAGGTGGCGGTCGAATCAGAGGCACTCCTGCACCTTCAGGGCCGCCAGTGGTTCTGAGCCGCAATGGCAAGGAGTTCACCGCCAGCGGGGAAACCAACGTGCGGGCGGGCACCGAGTACAAGGTGGCCACCGAAAGGCCTTCTGTGAATATCAGCGTGAAGGAACTGGATGCTGGCTCGTGGGTGATGTTCGAGCTGCCGGGATTCACCACGGCATCCAAGGGTACGGCGCAGGACAGCCTGGATGCGCTGCGCAAGGCCAGCGCCACCTCGTACTACAAGGACAAGGATTCGCTTTGGGTGAAGGTCGTTTCCACCGGTGACGTTCTTGGCAGCGGGCCTGGCAAAGGTCCTGGCGCCGGAGAAAGCCTCCAGGTCAGCCGGTAAGTTTCGATCCTGGCGTTTGAGCCAAAGCCTCCGGCTTCACGCCGGGGGCTTTTTTTTGCCGCAGCTTCAGTGCGTCATCGCATAGACCGCGATGTTCGAGCCGATGCGCAGCGCCCGATTCGCCTCGTCTGCCGGATACCGCGGATCATCGGCCCATTGCCAGCCATCGCCGACGTCGTTGTTGTGGGCGATCAGCACCATCAACCGGCCGGCATCGTCGAACACACCCCGCCAGTGCGGAGTGCCGCTCAGGCCGAAGCCGCGGCCAAATGCCTGGCTGATATGCGGTATCGACACCTTGGTCATCTGCTTCAGGTCGAAGGCGACGTGGAACACCACTTCGTCGTCCTTGAGATCGACGATGTCGCGGTCGGGAAACACGCGTCGCAGGCTTTCTTCAAAGGAAGCCCAGTTGTCTTCACCGAAGAAGCTGTCGCAGAACAGGAAGCCACCACGCTCCAGGTATTCGCGCAGCTTTGCCGCCTGCTCATCAGAAAGTTCCCAGGACATCGCCAGGCCGGCGACCAGGAACGGCCAGTAGAAGATGTCATCGCCGTCGTCCAGGCTCACGGGCTGCTCCACGGCGCGCACGTTGATGCGGGTATTGCGCCGGATCATCTGGATCAGCAGGCGGTCGCCGCGCGGGTAGTCGTCGGTCCAGCCGGTGCCGCCCTGGTGCCAGTCATAGCCGCCGCCGAAGAAGCCGCGGCCGCCGCGGGCGCTGGGATACATCAGGCGGCCGACCACCAGTTCGCCGGGCACGTCCCAGTCCTTGGGCAAGGGTGCTTCCGCATCTGCGCCTTCGAAACTAGGGTACTCACGAAACGGACGCGGCTCGATATCTGCCGGCACGACACTCAAGGTTGCGCCGATCACGGCGAGCGCACATGCCGAAAGCATGCTGGCCGACAACCACCGAAAAGGGGTGCGCACGCGCTCCGCTTCAGATGCCGAGCAATTCCACTTCGAACACCAGCGTCGCATTGGGTGGAATCACGCCGCCGGCACCCCGCGCGCCGTAACCGAGCTCCGGCGGGATGACCAACACACGGGTGCCGCCGACCTGCATGCCCTGCACGCCTTCGTCCCAGCCGCGGATGACCATGCCGTCACCCAGCGGGAAGTCGAACGGATCGCCGCGATCCTTGCTCGAGTCGAATTTGCGGCCGCGGCTCTGCGGGGCGGCAGGGTCGTGCAGCCAGCCGGTGTAATGGACCGTGACGTGATGGCCGGCGCTGGCGGCTTCGCCGCTGCCGGCAACGGTGTCTTCGTACTGGAGGCCGGAGGCGGTAATGGTCATGCATGAACTCCTGAAACGGGTGCGCCAAAACTGTTGCTCTCGGCCTGCCCTCTTGCGATGCAACCCCAGAGGGCCATGCCGACGAAGACAAAGAATGCGGCCATAGGCACTGCGGTGTCGAGCTGGGCACCGAGGCTGATGCGATGCGCCCAGATGAACATGGCGAGTACGGACAGTACCGCGGGAAGGAGCATCCACCAGCCGCTGCGGCCCATGTCGTGCAGGCGCCGCACGTACAGGACTACGGCGGGATACAACAGGACCAGCACGCCCCACGGCGCATAGTCCACGGCAGGACCCTTGACCGCGTACCACAGAACGGCTAGCGCGAGCGGCAGCAACGCTGCCAGGAAATGACCGCGCGAGGTACGGCCTCTGATTTGCACGAACAGCGTGTTCCATGACGCGCGAAGATCCGATTCTCCCAGCGTCAGCGGCGCGCGCTGCAATGCACCCTTGTAGTAAGGGAGATAGGCAAGCATCAGCAGGCCATTCAGGGCAAAGGCGACGACGCCCAGCGCCAGGCTCAGAGGCTGATGATCCAGGATTGCCCAGTACAACGCGGAGGTCGAAACCGCCATCACCACGCAAAGTGCTGCCGGGACGAAGTAGCCAATCAGGATCAGCGCTCCCGCGACCAGCTCGATCAGCATGCAGACATCCAGCAGCTGCGAATGGACCAGCGCGCCCATCAGCTCCATAGAAAGCGGCGTCTGGCCGGCGGGTGTTGGCCAGAAAGACAGGAAGAAATGGTTGGCGCCATTCAAGAGCATCCACGCGCCGAAGATCAGTCGAGCGGCCAGAGTCAGCTGCTTCATCGTCTGGGCCTGAAAACCACCGGCAACACTCGCACGCACGGCGAACATCGACCGAAAACTGGCGATATAGGCGACGCACAGCAGGACATTGGAGCCCAGCACTCTTGCCCCCGCTATCACGCTCCCGCGGCTCCACTCGGACAGGGGCGCATCCCACCAGAACACGCAGAATGCCACAGGCATGCAGAGCAGCAGCGACAATGGCGTGAAGAAGCCGAACAGGACGGCCACGCCGGTGATCAGCTCGACAGCTTTGACGAGGTCGAACAGGTGGGTATGAAGCAATGCGCTCAGCATCTCGGCTGCGAGCGGATGGGAACTGCTGGATCCTGGCTGGGGATAGATGTGATAGAAGTGCTCGAGACCGGCCGGAATCATCCAGGCCGCGTACCAGAACCGTACGAACCAGATCACGTACTTCATGGTGCCCCCAGTCAGAATCTTGCATGCGGTCGCCGCCGCCTGAGCACCCTTATAGTCCGATTTACTGCCCGCAGTACAGTGCCGCGGGATGAGATTGCGTGTGTGGAACGCTGCTTACCGCGGTGTCCACGGCTGGGGTGGCTGGGCGTAGAAACGCAGATCGTCAATGAGCGGAGGCAACGCCACGCCGTGCCGAATCAGGGATCGGCGACGAAGCTCCTTGTCGTAGTCCGGGTCCATCCATATCGCCGGATCTGAAGGCGTGCGCTTCAAGTCTTCCGCTGGCGCAATATAAAGTAGCGCATCCCCCGCAACACCCGAGTCGATCTCATAGGCCCGTTTCCCGATGCGCGCCAACTCGTCCGCAGGAATCGCGGGGCTGACTTGTTCCATAGGCGGCATGCACTCCGGTCGCATCAACGCGTCTTGCAACGGAGTGCTTTGGATGGGTGCGATGAGCACCCTTTTCGGCCACTTCATCTGCGCTTCAAGAGCCGCCGAGCAACCCGGCATCTTGTAACCGCTGTAGGGCGTGACGCGATAGAGCGCGTTCGGATGCGAGCGCTCCAGAATCTCGCCCAATGACTCGGTTCCAGCTGTGGGACGTGGCCAGGTGGAGGGCCACGGGAGTGAGAAGAAGTGGCCGGTGCCATAGATGACGAGCGCCTTCTTGCCTCGGTCCAGGATCTCGCCGACGATCACTTTGGCGGCATGCGCAGCGCGTTGATCGTAGATCCGCTGGAATGCCTCCTTGGTGTGGATGCTGTTCCAGTTGATCGGCGGCTAACCAAGCCACACACGAATTCGCTTATCAGGCGGAAGCGACGAATTGACCGCGCGCACTACGGCGAAAAACGTCTGGTAGCCGACACCCTCGACGGAGGGATCCCAACCCACCGTGTTGCGCCACACCTTGGACACTTCAAGGTTTGGAACATTCTCGCCATTGAGATAGCGGTCAAGAATATCCTGATGCTGCGAGCCACCGAACTCGACAACGACATTGCCCACCTTTGCGGCAAAGCGCGGATCCCTCACCACGAGCGTATAGAAGTTGAGTTCGTTGGCGAGCATGTGGTTGTCGCCGATGCCCACCAGCGGATGCGTTTCGAAGGCCTCGAGGATGCCGTCGACTGCGGGCCGTACAACGGCCTCAGCCGCGCTGGAGGCTGGTGAGTGTGCGTACAAAACAGCCCACAGCAGCATCGCGAGCGTTGAATTGATATTCGTTCTGTAAAGCATATCGTCCCTCTGGACTTCTACTGGCAACACCTGCGCCGTCACCGGATCAATCTTGTGGCGGCACTACCGCCTGAGGTACCCGGCAAGCTCGGCCGATCCCATGGCGCGATCGACAAACCCGAACGTGCCGCCTTCCCGTACCTCGCGCGCGGCATCCGTGAGCCCGCGCATGGCGGCGCGGTACAGCGAGGTGGCGAGACTGATACGCCGAACGCCGGCCGCCGCGAGCTCCGCGACGCTGAATGACTTCCCCGGCACGCCGGCCATGAAGTTCACGGGTTTTGTGAGTGACTGACAGACCGTGCGGATGGAAGCCAGGTCGGGAAGCAGCGGCGCGAACAACACATCCGCGCCCGCACGCTCGTAGGCTTGCAGCCTGCGGATGGTGTCGTCGAGATCGGCGCGTCCGCGCAGGAAGTTCTCCGCACGGCCGGTGAGCATGAAAGGGAAGGAAAGCCGGCGCGCCGCTTCGGCTGCCGCGGCTACCCGCTCGGTGGCCAGCGTGAACTCGAAGATCGGTGCGTCGGGCCTGCCCGTGGCGTCTTCGATTGAGCCGCCCACCAGGCCGGTCGCTGCAGCAAGTTCAACGGCTCTGGCGGTTGCCTCGGGGCCATCGCCGAAGCCTTTTTCGAGATCCGCGGAGACTGGCAGGTCCGTCGCCGCACAGATGATCCGGGCGGAGGCCAGCGCCTCGTCGAGTGTGATGTAGCCATCCGGGCGGCCGTAGGTGGCGGCGCAGGCACCGCTGGAGGTGGCCAGCGCCGGGAAGCCGAGCCCGCCGAGGATGCGCGCCGAGGCGCCGTCCCAGCAGTTGGCGATGACGAAGGGATCAGGGCCGGCGTGCAGTGCGCGAAATGCCAGCGCCTTCTGTTGTTGGGTCGCACTCATCCGAGGCCTCCTTGATGGTACGTACTCAACGCCAGTCGTAGCCAGCTCAAAGGAATGTATACAGGACGCTGATCGAAAGCAGTTTCAGGTCGCTCGAGCTTCTCAGCTTGAACTGCTCGAATTCCCCGCGCACCGCGAAGCTGCCGAAGTGCACCTGGACACCAGCCCCCCAGGCCACATCCGTCTTCTTCTCCGTGCCGAAGCTGCCCGCGTATGCCGGGCTGGTCTTGCCTTCCACCGTGGCAACACCGAGCTTTGCGAAGGCATCGAGCAGCGGAAAACTCAGGAACCCGACTGCGTACCCGCTGAACGCCTTTGCGGCGACAGGTACTGTGTAGACCGCGCAGGACGGAGAGCCCGAACAATCGCTATCGTATGCAAGATCCACCGTCCCGAAATCCAGGTAGCTGGCCTCAAAGGCCAGGCTGTCGAGCAACCGGAAACCGGCGATGAGCTTGTAGCTCCCCTTGAAGTAACCGAAATCGTCCCCGGTCTCGTCGGATGTGATGTCGGTGGCCCCGACACCGGCGCCGACGTAAAAGCCATTGTCTGCCGCATGGGCAGCAACGCTGGAGAGACACAGGACACACAGAGTGGACAGTTTTCGCATGCAATATCCGTATCACGTTGAAGAGAAATCCTCACAACAATGGTAACGCGCGGCTGCAATCAGAAATGCGCGTTGCCTTCGCAACTATGCGGGGCGGTAGAAGACGAGCTCTTGCTTGCCGCGGATCTCCAGGCTGTCTCGCCAGCGGCTTTGCGGCCCCTCAATTGGCTTCCACCTCCTGCCCGAGGGCACGCTTCGCCGCAACACGAACATCGAAATGCGGATCGGTGGCTGCTACCGACTCCAGGGTGGCCTGTGTCGCGGATTCGTTCCTGAGATCTGCGGCCAGCAGTCGCACGAGATCCATGCGCAGCCCCATGCCTGCCGGCCGATCTCCATTGGGTAGTACACGGAGCAGCAGATCCTGCACCTCGCGCATCACATCGGGGCCATTTCCAGCCTTGATGAGCGCGCGCAACCGTTCGCTGCGCAGCACTGGATTTTTCGTATCGGCAACAATGAGGTCGACGGCTTGCCGAAGATCCTCCGTGCGCAGCATCCCGTACTTGTCGAGCATTTCGAATGCCATCGGTCGAAGCGATGAATTCCGCAACATGGCATGCAACTTCTCTTCGACCAGGTTGTCGGGAGGGCTCGTCTCAAGGCGCCAGGAAAGCACATGCCAGGTGGCAATGTCGGGCGGGGTCGACCCGTTGCAGCCGTCTGCCACTGGCTGGACGAAGCACGCCGGCGACATGAAAGCCGCGGCGCCGCGACGGAATACGATCTCGTATGCACCCGTGCCATTGGCACCTGCCCGGAAGGCCTCGACCTTGAACTCCAGGAACAGGTTGAAGAGCAACGGCTGGTCGCCAGTAGCCGGGGTGGCGCTTGGAATTCCATCTTGTCCGAGCTGAAAGCTGCCACCTGAGATGGTGCGATTGGTATACGTGATACGGAATGCCGGCGTTGCAACGCCAGCCGCACTGACGTTGACAAGCACTACGCCAGCTAGCGCACGCAGTTCCACCTGGGCGTGCTCATAGACCTGCTGACCGAAGTCGCGGCCTCCTGGATCATCCGTCGCCTGAACCAGCAACAACTGCACCGTCACAGGCTGGACGGCCACCGCGCCTGGCACAGCTGCTGTTTCCGCAGCGTGCAGCCCGGGATTGGTTGCTGCTGGCGTTTCTCCCGGAACGCTGACGTCGGTGGGTGCGCTCCGCAAAGCGGCTACCCGGGGCGATGGACTCATGCGCGTGACCAGCACGGCCGCCGCAGCCGCCAGCGCGATGATCGTACCCAGCAATACCGTCCGGCTCGATCGGCGGACACTGATGCCACCCAGCTTCGCCGCGGCCAGGGCCTCGCACTGCATGGCGAGCTGCTGCGGCATGAGCGGAGCGGGTATCGCTGCGAGGCGCGTATAGACAATCCAGCCGGGCCCGCAGTGGGAACAGGATGCGGCATGCGCATCGCAGGCGCGTCGCTCGGCTGCGGAAAGTGCGTTCACGTCCCGGGACTCCAGCGCACGGGAAATATCCTGGCAGTTCATGGGTTGCTCCCGATACGACGCCCGCTCTGTGTCACTTGTGCCTGTTCCAGCAGATGCCGCGCCAGGCTTTGTCGGGCGCGATGCAATCTTTTGCTGAGCACCTTCCGGTCCACCCCGGTAATGGCCTCGATCTCCGGCAGATCGTAACCTTCGATGCGCAGGCCAAGCAGCGTCCGCTGCATCTCGTCGAGCCTCAGGAACGCTTGCTTCAGTAGCTGTTCGTCCTGGGACTGCTGCAGCAGCAGCTGCGGATCAAGGAGTTCGCCGTTCAGTGACGCGGCTTCTTCCACATCGCCACCGACCAAAACGGGCGAACTCCGTTTTCGCCGTACACCGTCGATGAACCGGTTGTGCTGGACACGCAGTAGCCACCGCAGAGGGGAATCCGTAGCGGCCAACTCCGGCAGACACTGGCAGGCCGCGACACAGGTATCCTGGACCAGATCCTGTGCATCAAACGTGTTGCGCACCAGGCGGTAAGCCACGCGAAAAAGAACCTGCAGATGTGGCATTACCAGCGCACTGAACTGCGTTTTTGCTGAATCCGGCACTGAACAACCTCGCCTTTAGCGAGCAAGACGAATGGCGCCCCGGAATCTACCGGGCAACCGGGACCAACTTCTGCGATATTTCATGACTTGTGCTACATTTGTAGTCATCGCTAGAGTCAGGAGACGAGCATGGCAGCGACCACGACCATCCGGCTACCGCCGAAATTGCGTGCCCGACTCAGCTCACTGGCAAAGCAGACCGGGCGCTCAGCCCACAGCCTGATCGTCGAAGCAGTCGAGCGGCATACTGAGTACGAAGAACAGATGCGCGGCCTGGTAAAGGATGCGCTCGCCGCCGATCGCGATATCGAGAAAACGGGCGAGGTCTATCGTGCGGAAGATGTACACGCCTGGATGAAGCGGCTTGCGGCCGGGGAGACGGCGCCCAGACCTTTGCCATGGCGGAAGTAGTTTATTCGTCGCGATGCCTTGAGGACATCGAGCGCGCGTTCCGGTTCCTGCGCGAGGAGAACCCCACGGCCGCGCTGAATGCAGTCACAGCGATCCAGTCTGCGGTAGACAATCTCCGGGCGCATCCGCTGATTGGCCGGCGGATCGAGGGAGAGTTGCGAGAGCTGGTCATTTCCTATGGACGCACGGGCTACGTAGCGCTGTATCGCTTCGTCATAGGACGGGACGAGGTGCGCATCCTGGCGCTCCGCCATCAGAGGGAACTCGGCTTTCTGCCTTGATCCCACCTCAGTGCCCGCCCTCCACGCGAATACCCGCGTCGCCCAGCGCGCCAGCCAACTGCGCTTCGATACGCACTGCCTCGCCTCGCGGGATCTTCTGCAGATGCAGCATGGGCCCCATAAGCACCTCGAGACCTCGCTTGAGCACGCACCCTGCGGCGCGGATACCCGCCTTGTGCTGGTCGAAACGTTGCGCGGGTGAGTAACGGCTCATTCCGACATACACGCCGTGATCATCGCCACGCCGGTCCGGGAAATCCAGCAGGACGAGGTACACATTCGTGCGGCCGCGACCCTTTGCGGTGAACTGCGCAGCCACCTCGTAAGCAGCGGGCAGCCAGCTGATGTAACGCATGGGCAGCCAGTCAGGGATGGAAGGCCCTGCGCTTTTCCACAGCAGTTCGAGGTTGGCTTCGATTGGGGCGGCGAAGTCGCCGCGCATCCAGCGCTCATGGATGCAGTGTGCGCCGGTCGCGCCATCGGCGTCGGCCAGCGCACGCCTGAAGAGCGTCTTGAGTTCGTCGCCGGACTTCAGGCGGAACGGCCGCTGGCCCGGTCGCGACGTCACTCCTGTTTCTTGTAGGGTATGAACTTGCCGAGGAACACCGAGCCGGTGTAGTAGCCACCCAGGCGATCGACGGTGCGCACCACATCGGTGTAGCAAAGCTGGCTGCCATAGCGATCCATCAACACGACGTCATTGCCACTCAGCTTGTTGGCATCGGTCGGCCGAGCCAGGTAGAGGATATCGCCCGACTCATACACCAGCCCCACGCCCTCGATCACTTCGAGTTCGTTCGACCTCATCAGCGGAATGCAGTCCACGGGTTCCCCGGCCGTGCGGCCGGCGAGTCTTTCAGCCAGCCTGGCCTCGTTCTTTTCCGTGAACTTGTCCACCTTGTCTGCGGAATAGGCGGCTCCGGCCAGCGCGAGCACGGCAGAGGCGATGATCAGTCTGGAGGTGTTCATGCGCGTTCTCCTGCTGCGACAGGACGATAATGCCATCAAGCAGCGCTACCGCCCAGCAGCGCCTCCAGCTTGTCGAAGCTGCCCGTCCAGCCGCCCGTCATTCCGCTGCGCTGCCGCACGAATTCTGCAATATCGGCCTCCGTGGCACCCTGCGGCTCCCAGCGCACCGTGACGCGGGTGCGGTCGGGTGCTTCGGCTGCCAGCTCAATGGAGGTGAGCATGGTTTCCGGCCAGTTCTTGAAGAACGGGGCCCGGATGACCTGCTCGTTCTCGTCGCAGAACTGCTGTGCGTAGACGATGCGATCCGGCCTTTCGAGCGTCAGATACTTCACCCGCCCGTGGATGGTTGGACCATTGGCGAAAGTCATCGCGTAGAAAGACGTGCCACCGACCTTCGGCTCCTGCCGCAGGAAGCGCATGGTCGCCCCGGTGGGCGGCATCCACTGCGCCAGGTGGGCGGGATCGGTCCACATGTCGTACACCGTTTCGATGGCGGCATCGAACGCGCGGGCGATGAAGAACTGCTCCTTGCCTGCAATGTGCTTGCCCAGGTACTCGGCCAGGCGGTCCCAGGTGCCCTCGCCACCGGCCTTGCGGATGAAGCCGCGGGTTTCCTCGGCGATCTCGGGCGTGGCGAACGCCATGCTCATGTCCAGTTGTGTGCGCCCATTGCGCTCGGTGAACAACGCCGTCACGCGGAACAGCGGTGGGCGATCCTTGTGCCCACCATGGTCGTAGATCATGCGTTGCCCCGGCACCACCTCGAGGTATTGCGTGGTGTTCTCGTAGTCGGTGCCATCCGGGCCGTGCATGGTGTAGTGCCAGTGTCCGCCGGTGCGCAGGTCATGGCTGTGCGTGGTCAGCGTGAAGCCGCGCGGGCCCCACCACTGCGCCACTTCTTCCGGGATGGTCCATGCCTCCCAGACTGCCTTCAAGGGCGCGTCGTAGACGCGGGTCAGGGAGATGACATGCGATTTACTTCTTGCGGCCATGGCTGGCTCCTTTCGCTTTGGTCTGGGTCTGGGTCTGGGTCTTCTTCTGCAGGTAGGCACCGAGCCGGTCAAGCTGTTCCTCTGCGGCGATGCGGTACTGCTCCATCCAGTCCCCTGCTTCGCGCAGGGGTTCGCTGTTGATCCGGCAGGGGCGCCACTGTGCCTGGCGCCCTTTGCTGACAAGACCAGCGCTCTCCAGCACCTTCAGGTGCTTGGTGACCGCGGGCAGGGTCATGTCCTTCAGGAATGGCTGGGCAAGATCCGAGACATTGGCCACGCCTTCGGAGAGGCGCGCCAGCATTGCCCGTCGCGTGGGATCGGCCAACGCGGCAAAGGTACGGCTGAGGTGGTCCTGCATGTGAATAACACCATCTGGTTAATTAACCGTTGGGTTAATCATAACCCGACGATGCGGCAGGATGTCAAGCTTCTCGCGCTCCTCTTACGGTTGGGGTTGCAGCAGGACCGGATGCGCCTTGAGGGTTCTGTGGCACATCCAGCAACTGACCAGTGTCATCACTCCGCCCAGCAACATTGCTGATCCCGGGAAGTACACGGGCGCGGTGGCGCTGACGAAGTACGCAAAGATGCTGTTCATCAGCAAGGGCCCGAACACCGAACAGATGCTCATCAGACCGGTGAAGGCCGCCTGCAGTTCACCTTGCGCATTGGGCGGAACCTCCAGTGAAATGATGCTCTGCAGCGCAGGCCCGGCGATGCCCCCCAGGCAGTACACCACCGTGATCGCGAACATCATCCAGCTCTGCGTGGCAAACGCATAGAGAAGGAATCCGGCTGAATACAGCAGCAGGCCGGCATACACGGTGCGCTTCTGCCCCAGCCTTGGAATCACCACGCGTATCAGGCCACCCTGCACGACGGCGAACACGAGACCGACCACTGCCAGCGAAAGGCCGATCAGTGTCGGTGTCCACTGGAATTTCTCGATGGTGTAGTAGGCCCAGTTGCTCTGCACGGCATGCGCGGCCACGCTCAGCAACGACAGTGCCGCGAACAGGCCCGCCACGCCCTTGTATCGCATCACGCTGATCATCGTCCCGAGGGGATTGGCGCGCTTCAGCTCGAAATTGCGGCGGTTCTCCGGCTTCAGCGACTCGGGCAGCACGAAGAAGCCGTAAATGAAGTTCACCGCGGTGAGGGCTGCGGTAACCAGGAACGGCACACGCGGCCCCAAGCCTCCCAGCACGCCACCGATCAAGGGACCGATGATGAAACCCAGGCCGAAGGTGGCGCCCATCATGCCGAAGTTCTGGGCGCGGTTCTGCGGCGTGCTGATGTCCGCGATGTAGGCACCGGCGGTAGTGAAGCTGGCGCCCATGAGGCCAGCGATGATGCGGCCCACAAACAGCCAGCCGATCGTGGGTGCATACGCCAGGAACAGGTAGTCGATAGTGAAGCCGAACAACGCGGCCAGCAGCACCGGCCGGCGGCCGAATCGGTCGCTGAGTCCGCCGACGATCGGCGCACACAGGAACTGCGTGATGGCATAGGCGGCCAGCAACCAGCCGCCGTACTGTGCGGCCTGGCTGACGCTGCCACCCGTCATGGACTGGATCAGGCCAGGCAGCACCGGGATGATGATGCCGAAGCCGATGACGTCGATCAGCAGCGTGACGAAGATGAAGCCGATGGCCGGCGCGCGCTTACCCATTCACCGCACCCATTAAAATCATGCAGACGCTACCACCGGTGTGGCTGGCGAAGAATACCGGGATTCGGGGCTCCAGCTCGCCCCATCGTGAACAGGCAACGCGGCATCCTTCCGCCACCACCACATCAATCCGGCTCCAACCAGCGCTCCCAGCACGGCGAATGGGATGGCTTCGAGCAGGATCGATACCGCCGCAGCCCTGCCGTCGAACCCAAGAACGCGCAGTGTGGCGATCTCCCGGCGCCTGGCCTCCTTGAGCATCTGGATTATTCGTTTCGACTGCGGATCGGGCTGCACTTGAGCGCGCACCGGATGGGCAAGCCAGGGAATCCAGCCACACCTGTAGGAATGATCTTGCAGTCGGCCGCAGCGGTCTGGAATGGCACGAGAACGAGCGAACAGGCAATCTCCAACTCAGACGGATGAGTCCTTGCGGAAATAGGCCGTCATATGAAGAGCCCGAAGGAACACGTGCCTCCGGGCTTTTTCATTGGTGTGCGAAAAATCCAGGAGATCACCATGTCCGAGAAACTCGCAAGCGTGCATTGGGAAGGTGCTGGCAAGGCCGGCACCGGCAGGATCAGCACGGAAACCGGAGCGCTCAAGGAATATCCCTATGGATTCGCCAGCCGCTTCGGCGATGACCGCAAGGGCACGAACCCGGAGGAGATCCTGGGCGCCGCGCATGCGGCCTGCTTCACGATGGCGTTTTCATTTGCCTGCGATGCACAGGGCATTGCCACCAGATCCGTCGACACTACCGCGGCGGTGCGACTGGTCAAGCAGGGCAGCGGATTCGCCATCGACCGGATCGCGCTCACGCTGAAGGCTTCCGTTCCGGGGATCGATGACGCGACGTTCCAGAAGATCGCGACAGGCGCAAAGGAGAGCTGCCCGCTGTCGAAGGCGTTGGCGGCAGTGCCGGAGATCACTCTGGTGGCGACGCTGGTTGCCTAGAACCGCGCGGTCGCGTCACTCGCGTGCGCGACCGATCCGGGCTCGCACCGCAGCCGCTATGTCCTCGTCCGTGACGCCGAGTTGCGCCTCTTCGGCCTGGTCGAGCCCGCCGCCGAGGCCGGCTTCCTGGGCATCGACAACGTGATCGGGGGCGATATCCACCGCATCGTCCTCATCGGTAACCTCCTCCGCACTGGCCCGTTCGCCGGTGCCGTGGCGGTCGCCGGTGCTGTCCAGTCCGCCGAGGCCCATCATGTCGGCTCCCGTGTCAGAGCTATCGCTGGGCCCAAGGGAACGGATGTCATGCCCTTTGGGGATGCTGGTGCCTGATTCGTCGAGAAACGAATCGAGGTCGAAGTCTTCTGGTCCGGCCATCACACACCTCCTGGGCGAGTGAGTCGATTGTGCTACCGCAGCGTGGCCGGCGCAGGCCTGCTTGCACTACAGTTGCCGTAGGATTCGGCCGATAGTGCTCGTCATCATCCGCACCGCGCACCCAGCCCACGATCGACTTCGTCGATAAATGAAGCAGGCGTGTAATGGACCTGCTTCGTGCGAATCCTGGCATCGCACCACTGCTTGTGCGCCAGCGGATCGCGGTTCAGGAAGGAAATCCACGTCTTCGCCGTATCACCTTTGCGGATGCAGTTGTCGATCGTGCCGTACGGACCCCATGACTGCATGCGTCCATCCGGCATGACGAAGACCTGGCCGTGCACGAATCGACCCTGCTCCGGCGGCCAGTCCGCGTACATGCGGTTGGGGTCGAAGTCCTTCCGCAGCGGAAAGCCGCAAACCGAGATCCGGTCGCCGACCTTCAGTATCTGGTCGTCGCGGATGTTGCCGTTGTTCTGCAGGATCCACTCCAGCCTGCCCCGCCTTGGACCCTCGATGATCCACTTCCTGGCCGGTCCTTTGGGTTGCGGTTCCTGCAGTTCGATCATGGCGTGAGGGTCCACGGGCCGGTACTGCACGATCACTCCGGTCACCCATACAGGCGTCTCGACGAACATGCTCTGGGAGTGATGCGCTGTCGTGACCCCTGTGGCTGCGATCAGCGTGATTGCGCAGATGCGGGCTAGTGTGTGGCGGCGCATGGAAGGTCTCCCCGCTGCAACCCTGCTGTGGCAGCATTAGATTGAACCGGGGGAATTTCCATGTCCACTGCAAAGAAGGCAAAGGCGAAGGCGAAGGCGAAGGCGAAGCAAGGCGCCGAGGCGCCTCGCCATCGTGTATTCGCCTATCAGTTCGCGAAGATCTACCTGCTGTATGTCCAGAAGGCCGAGCGCAAGAACCGCACGAAGAAGGAAGTGGACCAGATCATCTGCTGGCTGACGGGTTATACCCCGGCCGCACTGCAGAAACAGATCAAGGGCGACGGCGACCTGGGGGCTTTTCTTGCCGGGGCCCCGGCGTTCAACCCGGCGGCGAAGCTGATCAAGGGCACGGTGTGCGGCGTCCGCGTGGAGGAAGTGGCAGACCCGCTGATGCGCAAGATGCGCTACCTGGACAAGCTGATAGACGAGCTTGCGCAGGGCAAGGCCATGGAGAAGATCCTGCGGCAGGACTAGCCCGGGCGGCGGTGGTATCTTTGGCGGCATGGACAACTACTCCGGCACGGCCACCACGGTGGCAGTAGACCCGCGCCACATCTCCTACACGCATGTGATGTACGCACTGCATGCGGCGTCCATCGTGATGGGCGCGGCTGGCAGCGCCTTCATCGCCACCTATTTTGTGTTTGGACTGCCATCCATTGTGGCGGTGGTGATGAACTATGTACGCCGGCCGGATGTGCGCGGCACCTGGCTCGAGTCCCACTTCCGCTGGCAGTTGCGTACTTTCTGGATTGCCGCCGTACTGATGATCGTCAGCTGGCCCCTGGTGATCACCGTCATCCTGATTCCGGTCGTCATCGGGCTCACCATCGTGGTCGGTCTGTGGACGGTGTACCGCATCGCACGTGGCTGGATTGCGTTGCGCGATGGTCGCGCACTGCCGGTGAGCTGATGCGGCGTATCCCGCTTCCAATACGAACTGCGGTGGCTTCGCTGGCAATGGCGGTGCTTCTGGCGGCCTGCGGCCAGAAGGGGGCGCTGTACCTGCCGGATAAAAACCGCAACGCGGTGGTGACGCCGGTGGCGAGCCCTGTACCGATGTCCAGCCCTGTGCCCACCGCCACGCCTGCGGCGGCGCCGGCTGATCCGACCAAACCGGATTCTCAACGCCGGAGCAACAACCCACCGCCCACGAACTGATGGCCGGTCTTCCGCTCATCCTCGTCGACGGTTCGTCGTACCTGTATCGCGCGTTCTACGCGCTGCCTCCGCTGAACAACTCGCGCGGCGAACCCACCGGTGCGGTGTTCGGCGTGCTGAACATGCTGCAGAAATTCCTGCGCGAGCATGCCGGCAGCCCGATGGTGGTGGTGTTCGATGCGCCGGGCCGCACCTTCCGCGATGATCTGTTCGCCGAGTACAAGGCGCAGCGCCCGCCCATGCCCGACGATATGCGCTCGCAGATCGAGCCGCTGCTGGCGGCGGTGTCGGCGCTGGGCGTTGCGATGCTGCGCATCCCCGGTGTGGAAGCCGACGATGTGATCGGCACCCTCGCCTGCCGCGCCGCAGCGTCAGGCCAGCCCGTGCTGATCTCCACCGGCGACAAGGACATGGCACAGCTGGTGGACGGCCACATCACGCTGGTCAACACCATGAGCAACACCACGCTCGACCGCAATGGCGTGAAGGCCAAGTTCGATGTCTGGCCGGAACAGATGATCGACTACCTCGCGCTGGTCGGCGACACCTCGGACAACATTCCGGGCATCGACAAGGTCGGGCCGAAGACCGCGGCGAAGTGGCTGGCCACCTGGGGCACGCTTGATGCGCTGGTCGAGCACGCCGCCGAAATCACCGGCAAGGTTGGCGAGAACCTGCGCGCCGGCCTGGAAACGCTGGCGCTTTCGCGCAAGCTTGCCACTATCCATACGGACCTGGAATTGCCTGCAGGCATCGACGGCTTTGCGCGCCAGCCGCAGGACACCGCGACGCTGCGGGAACTGTACACGCGGCTTGAATTCCGCGGCCTGCTGAAGGCACTGGAAGGTGGCGCCGATGTGGCGCCGGCACAGGGCACAGCGGCGGCGTCCACCACGGGCGGTTCTTCTGCAACGCCCGAGGCATTGGAAGCCGCGATGCCTTCCGGGGCCGCCGCACCTGCCGCCACCTTGCCGCGCGACTACGAAACCATCGTCACGACCGATGCGCTGCAGCGCTGGCTGGCAACCATCGATGCAGCCGCGCTCACCGCATTCGATACGGAGACCACCAGCCTCGACTATCGCGAAGCGCGCATCGTGGGCATGTCCTTCTGCGTCGAGCCCGGCCGCGCTGCCTACCTGCCGCTGGCACATCGCTACGCCGGCGCGCCGGATCAACTGAACCTCGACGCAACGCTCGCGCTGCTGAAGCCATGGCTGGAGAATCCCGCGCGCGCCAAGGCGGGCCACCACCTGAAATACGACGCGCATGTGCTGGCCAACCACGGCATACACCTGGGTGGCATCCGCCACGACTCCATGCTCGAGTCCTATGTGCTGAACAGCGTGGCGGTGCGCCACGACATGGACTCCGTCGCCAAACACTATCTCGGCGTCGACACCATCAAATACGAGGATGTCGCCGGCAAGGGTGCGAAGCAGATCGGCTTCGACCAGGTGCCGGTGGAGAACGCCTCGCTGTACGCGGCCGAGGATGCGGATGTCACGCTGCGCCTGCATGAGGCGCTGTGGCCGAAGCTGTGCACCGAGCCCAGGCTGCAGGCGCTGTACGAGGAAATCGAGCAGCCCCTGTCCCTGGTGCTGCTGCAGATGGAATCGCGTGGCGTGCTGCTGGATGGCGCATTGCTGCGCCGACAGAGCAGCGAGATCGGCGCCAGACTGCAGCAACTGCAGGGCCAGGCGCATGCGGCCGCAGGCGGGGAGTTCAACCTCGATTCTCCCAAGCAGCTGCAGCAGATCCTGTTCGAGAAGCTGCAGTTGCCGGCGCTGCGCAAGACACCTACAGGGCAGCCCTCCACTGCCGAAGATGTGCTGGAGGAACTGGCTGAGCAGTTTGAACTGCCGCGGCTGATCCTGGAATACCGTGGACTGGCAAAGCTGAAGTCCACCTACACCGACAAGCTGCCGGAACAGATTGATGAGCAGTCGGGCCGTGTGCACACCTGCTACCACCAGGCCATTGCGGCCACCGGCAGGCTGTCGTCCACAGATCCGAACCTGCAGAACATTCCCATCCGTTCCGCTGAAGGCCGCCGTATACGCCAGGCGTTCATCGCCCCTCCCGGTCACGTGGTGATGGCGGCGGATTATTCGCAGATCGAGCTGCGCATCATGGCGCACCTGTCCGGAGATCCGGCACTGCTGCGCGCCTTCGCGGATGATCTCGACATTCACCAGGCCACTGCAGCGGAGATACTCGGCAAGGATCTGGATGCGGTGAGTTCGGAGGAGCGCCGTTCGGCCAAGGCCGTGAACTTCGGCCTGATCTACGGCATGTCGGCCTTCGGGCTTGCCAAGCAGCTGGGCACGGATCGCGGCACGGCGCAGCGGTATGTGGATCTCTACTTCGAGCGCTATCCCGGCGTGAAGGCATTCATGGACCGCACCCGCAGCCAGGCGCGCGAACAGGGCTATGTGGAGACCGTGCGCGGACGGCGCCTGTATCTGCCGGAGATCCGCTCGCGCAACCGCACGCTGCAGCAGTACGCCGAGCGCAGCGCCATCAACGCGCCGATGCAGGGCACCGCGGCGGACATCATCAAGCTGGCCATGCTGCGCGTGGAACGCGAATGCGCGGCGCAGAATCTGCCTGCGAAACTGATCATGCAGGTGCATGACGAACTGGTACTTGAAGTTGCCGCCGAGGCAGTAACAGCAACCTCGCAGATGCTGCGCGAGCAGATGTCAGCCGCTGAAACACTGGCGGTACCGCTGAAAGTGGACATCGGAACGGGTGCGAACTGGGATGAGGCGCATTAACAAATTGTCATGCAACGGCGGAACTTCCAGCCCTCGGAAGCCTCCAACTTATTGAGCGCCACAATCGCTCCCCGCTTCCCTCCCTGAGCGGGCCAACTGCGAGGCATCGAGACCTGTCTTGCGGTTCTTCGCCCCGGCGGTTAATCCGCCGGGGTTATTTCTTTTTCCCTGGACCAGCGCAGCAGCACCGCTCGTGCCTCATCGAGGCCGGCTCCGCTGTGCGCGGAAAACAGCTGCACGCCGGCCTGGCCTGCCAGCGCAGCCTTCGCTTCCTTCAGGGCCTTCATGCCCTGAGCCTGGGCCAGCTTGTCCGATTTGCTCAGCAGCACATGGGTCCTGTCCGGCGACCGGCCCGCCCAGTCCAGCAACCCCAGGTCCAGCTCGCCCACCCCGCGCCGGCTGTCCACCACCAGCAGCAGCGCCGCGAAACTCTGCCGGTGCCGCAGCGCCTCGCCCAGCGGCCCCCAGGTCTCCCGGATGGCCGCCCTTACCGAGGCATGGCCATAGCCCGGCAGATCCACCATCCGCCGGCCAGGGGCCAGGTCGAAGTAGTTATAGAGCTGGGTGCGTCCCGGAGTCCGGCTGGTACGGGCCAGGCCCTTTCGCGCCAGCAGTGCGTTGATTGCACTGGACTTGCCGCAATTGGAGCGCCCCGCCACGGCCACTTCCCAGCCCTGATCGGGCGGAAACTGGGAGGGTAAGGCAACGCTTTTCTGGAACTGGACTTGGGGGAACAGGCTCATGACGTCGGGAAGGGTCCAGGGCCGCCGGAAGGGGCTGAAAAACAAGGCTTTAGTGTACAATCGATTGGATAACACCCGCTTGTTTGCAGTCATCTTTCCGAGGAAACATGAGCTATTCGATGCCCCCTGCCGTGCGCAGAACCACTGCCCTGGTCGCCCTGTTGATGTCTCTGGGTGCGGGCACAGCCCTGGCTCAGGACAAGGGCGACGCCTCGGCCGGCGCCACCAAAGCCGCAACCTGCACGGCCTGCCACGGGCTCAATGGCAACAGCGTCAACCCGGAATGGCCGGTACTTGCAGGCCAGAATGCCGCCTACCTGCGCGACCAGATCACCCGCTTCCGCACTGGCAAACGCAACAACCCGCTGATGCAGCCCATGGTGCAGAACCTCACCGACCAGGACGTGGCTGACCTGGCCGCCTTCTATTCGACGCAGACGCCTGCGGGCGGCGAAGCGGACCCCTCCTACTGGAAGGCTGGCGAGAAGCTGTACCGCGGCGGCGACGCCGCGCGGGGCATCCCTGCCTGCATGGCCTGCCATGGGCCGGTGGGTCGTGGCAATCCGGCGGCGGCCTTCCCGGCGCTGCAGACCCAGCACTCGGTCTACACCGTGAAGCAGCTGAATGACTACGCCGCGGACACGCGCTATTCCAAGGATGCCGAAGGCAAGACCCAGGCCGGCCCGAATGCCCAGATGATGAACCTCATCGCAACGCGGCTGTCTGCAGAGGACAGGCGCAACTTGGCGTCATATATCCAGGGCATTCGCTGATGCTGAAGACGCTACCGGCATTGCTGGCCATCGCAATGGCGGCGCTGGCCAGCTCCTGCTCGCAGAAGCCGGCAGAAACAGCTGCTGCTGCGCCGGAGGCTGCAGCGGCTCCCGCTGCGCCCGCCAGCACACAGGCCGCGCCCACGCCGGCCGACATCAAGCGGGCGGCCGATGCCACGCAGGAGTCTGCGGGCGCCGATGACAGCCCCGGGGATTCCTCGCTCGAGCGCGTGGCGGCGATGCCGGAAAACTCGCAGCTTCCCGGCGGCCGCTGGAAGGCTGGCGTCGACTACAAACCCATCGTGCCCGCGCAGCCCACCACGGCCGAGCCCGGCCAGGTGGAGGTGCTGGAAATACTGTGGCTGGGCTGCCCGCACTGCGCCGACCTCGAACCCTACATCCAGGCCTGGCTGAAGAAGAAGCCGCCCTACGTGAAGTTCGTGCAGGAACATGTGATGTGGGGCCCGGCGCACCGGGCCCATGCACGCCTGTTCTACACACTGGAATCCCTGGGCCGCGACGACCTGGTCACCAAGGCCTTCGACGAAATCCACCACCGCGGGAACATGCTGATCTCGCAGAATGATGACCAGACGCTGCAGATGCAGCTGGCCTTCGCCAAGGCCAACGGCATCAGCGACGCGGACTTCAAGCGCGAATACAACGGCTTTGCCGTCAACACGCGCCTGCAGCGCGCCGAGGAACTGATGCGCCGGTACAAGATCGAATCCGTGCCGCGCATCATCATCAATGGCAAGTACGAGTCCGGCGTGGATATGGTCGGCAGCCAGGAAAAGATGATCGCGCTGATCAACGATCTGGCCGCGGCGGAGAAGAGCCGCTAGTCTTCGGCGGGACGCCCGGCCACCGGCCGGGCCCGCCACCAGGAGGCCGGCGCGATGCTGTCCGTCTACTGTCTCGCATCTGCCGGACTCAAGCGCATCGAGCGCAACCAGGATGCCCCGCTTCCGGAAGAAGCGGTGTGGCTGGATCTGCTGGAACCCACTCCCGAGGAAGAGCGCCTGGTCGAAGCGCGGCTGGGACTGGATATTCCGACGCGCGAGGAAATGCGCGAGATCGAGTCCTCCAGCCGCCTGTATGAGGAAGAAGGTGCGCTGTACCTGACGGCCACGGTCGTCACGAAGCTCGACACGGCATTGCCGGAAAACGCCGAGATCACGTTCATCCTCAAGGGTTCGCGCCTCGTCACCAATCGCTACGTCGATCCGCTGCCGTTCCGCCGCTTTGTCGGCTACTCAGAGCGGCATCCGCAGGCCAACATCAATGCCCACGCCGTGCTGGCCGGGCTCATCGAGTCCATCGTCAACCGCATTGCCGATGTGATCGAACGCGTGGGCTCGGACATTGACTCGGCCTCCGCCGACATCTTCAACCGCCAGCGGCTGCTGGCCGACAAGCATCGCCGTTCGGAACGGGATTTCCGAAAGCTGCTGGAGCGCATCGGCCAGAGCGGCGAGTTGATCGCCAAGGCGCGCGAAAGTCTCGCCAGTCTGGCGCGGCTGCTGGCCTTCGCGCAGCAGTCGACCATTGCGATGTCACCCGAGGTGCGCACAAGGCTGCGCACATTGTCGAAGGACGTCGTGGCCATGAGCGATCACGCCAGCTTCCTGGCCACCAATCTGAATTTCGTGCTGGATGCCACGCTGGGGATGATCAACATCGACCAGAACAACATCCTGAAGATCTTCTCGGTGGTGACGGTGTTCCTGCTGCCGCCGTCGGTCATCGGCGCCATTTTCGGCATGAATTTCCAGCATATTCCGACCTCGCAGCAGCCCTGGGGCTTCTGGGGGGCGATCGGGCTGATGGTGCTGTCGGCCGTGATTCCGTGGGCTATTTTCCGGCAGCGGCGCTGGCTGTAGGGCTGGTTTTTGGTTACGCTTCCCGACCCGCCGATGCGGCAGGAACGCGCCCGTAGCTCAGCTGGATAGAGTACTGCCCTCCGAAGGCAGGGGTCACTGGTTCGAATCCAGTCGGGCGCGCCAGCCTTAACGTGTTGAGAGAAAAGGGATTTGCGTTTTCGCGCGAGTCCCTTTTTTCGCTCCAAAACCAGCATTTCTGGTCATTTGGGACACTTTTGGGACAGTTGTCGAAGTGGGGTGGAGTCCAAGCTCTTGTTTCAACAGCTTGTTGAGGTCCATCACATGGCTACTTACGAACGACGCAAAGGCTTCTGGCGGGTGAAGGTTCGTCGCGCAGGATTTCCTGCGCAGACTCGAAGTTTCAACACGAAGACTCTCGCCCAGGCATGGGCGCGCGACATCGAGAACAAGATGGACCGCGGCGATTTCGTCGATCGCACCGAAGCCGAGGGCAACACTCTCGGGGATGTGCTCAAACGATACGTGAGGGAAGTATCGCCCACGAAGAAGGGGCAAGCGGCCGAAGAGCTTCACATCCGCAGCATCCTGAAGTACTCGATCTGCCATCTGCGCATGTCTGTGCTCAAAAGTTCGCACATCGCGGGGTTTCGCGACGAGCGGGCGGCAGTGGTCAGTTCAAGCACCGTCAATCGCGAACTGACCATCGTGTCGCATGCCATCCAGACTGCGCGACGCGAGTGGGAAATCTACATGCCGGAGAATCCCGTACACATGGTGCGCCGGCTGCGCGCGCCGCTGGCACGGTCGCGGCGACTGCCTCAGGAAGAGGAAGATCAGTTGCTGGCGGCTTGCGAGCAATCCCGCGGGAAGTTCCTCGTGCCAGTTGTCAAACTGGCGCTCGAAACCGCCATGCGACGTGGAGAGATCGTGCGGATCGAGCGCAAGCAGATCGACCTGCGCAACAGCGTGCTGTTGTTGCCGGATACCAAGAACGGTTCGCCGCGACCGGTGCCGCTGTCGAATGTCGCCAAGGCGATCATTGGCAAGGTACTGGTGGACATGTCGGACAGCGGGGATGGGTTGCTCTTCTCCGGCGTCACCAGCAATGCGCTGGACCTGGCGTTCACGCGGGCACTGCGGCGGTCCGGGCTCAAGGACTTCCGGTTCCATGACCTGCGGCACGAGGCGACCAGTCGCTTCCATGAGAAGGGCTTGAACCCCATCGAGGTCATGTCGGTGACTGGACACAAGTCCATGTCCTCGATGCTGCGCTACTCGCATGTGCGCGGGCTGGCGGTGACGGAGAAGCTGAACAATCCGATCGGGCATCAGCCGAGCAATCTGCAGCAGCAGGAGCGCAATCATGAGGGCCGCTGATCGCGTCCGCTTGCCGGTGCCGCTGGATCAAATCCCGACCGTGTACCCGCGACAGAAGCCTCGGATAACCAAACCGACCGTCAGTGCATTCAGGACGTTGCTCAAGTACTGGCGCGACAGACTGCCGGTCCGATCCGCGTTCGAGCCGCACAGGCAGTACGATTGGTGGAGCAGCGGGGACTGCCGCCAGTTGGTGAATCCTGCGACGGGTCTGCTGATGGTTGGCGGCATCGATACTGCCGGCAATCCCTACGGCTCTTCCTTTCACCGGAGCCTGGACACCCACGTTGTTAGCGACTTGCCTGACCTGCCATCGGACCTGGATGGATACTGGGATGATCCCGTTCGCCGCTGGGAGCCCGCCTATGAGCTCGCCCCGGCTCAATCAGCGGGCTCTGAACCCTATCTAGATGGTTTTCCTCCCACTTCATAACATATATTTGCACGGTAACATTACTGATGTTATCGTGCGTTTCAATGTTAAAAATAGCGACCCCCAATCCAACTACGGACGCAGCCATCCAGCGGTACCTGCATGACACCCTGGGGCTACCCGTCAACCTGCGCCCTTGGCCCGGCGCCGGGAAGCTGCCCTATTTCCTGCAGGAAGCCTTCCACACCCGCGAGTTGCAGCTCCACGGCCATGCCGTCCTGATCGCACAAGACCTGCGCCCTACGGCACCAAAGCTGACGGACCTGCGCACGCAGCTCGACAAGTTGCGCACAGCGGCGCAACTCCCGGTCATCTACGTTACCAACGCGCTCGCTTCCTACGAGCGAAAGCGCCTGGTCGAACAGCGGGTGCCATTTCTCGTGCCCGGCAACCAGCTATATCTCCCCGATCTCGGCATCGACCTGCGGGAATACTTTCGCCACCCCAACACGCCGACCGGCGAAGCACTAAGCCCCGCAACGCAAGCCGTGCTGATCACGATGCTGCTGACCACGCCGTGGCGCGAAGACTGGAGTCTGGCGGAAATCGTCACCCGTCTCGGCTATACGCCGATGACCCTCACGCGCGTCGTGCGGGACCTCACCGCTGCGGGGCTGGCCACGGTCAAACGTAATGGTCGCGAGCGGCATCTTCATACGGACGCACTTCCCCAGCAGCTGTGGGACCGCGCGCGGCAACAGATGCGCAGCCCGGTGAAGCGCAGCGTCTGGGTGAAAGCAACCACTGACATTGCAGGCAGCATGCGCTTGGCTGGCCTGAGCGCCCTTGCCCGGCTGACGCAGCTTGCCGACCCGCCGTGGCCCATCTACGCCATTGGTCCGACAGAATGGCGCACCGCGAAGCTGGGTGGTATCAAGCTCCTGATGGAACCTGCCACTGACTGCAGCGAGTGGCAGCTATGGAGCTACAGCCCGGACCTGTTGCCCGCCGCCCGCACCGTGGATCCACTCTCTCTGACGCTGAACCTGGAACACGGCGCCGACGAGCGCGTGCAGATGGCACTCGATGATCTGCGGAAGCAGTTTCCGTGGTAAGGGGTCTGGATCTGTTCCGCAAATACTTTGCGGAACACGCTCATCAGTACGTGCTCATCGGTGGCACAGCCGCGACACTCGCCATGGAAGAAGCGGGCCTGAACTTCCGCGCCACGAAGGACCTCGACGTGGTCCTGCACATTGAAGTCATTGACGCGAAATTCGGTGAGGCGTTCTGGCGCTTCGTCGAAGCCGGCAAGTACGAGATACGCCAGACGAGCGCGGCTACCCCGCGCAACTTCTACCGTTTCCAGAAGCCCGCGGATGAGAGTTACCCATCCATGCTGGAGCTGTTTTGCCGTGCCCCGGATGGCATCACCTTGACGTCTGACGCGCATCTGACACCCATACCCATCGATGAGGCCATTGCCAGCCTCTCGGCAATCCTGCTGGACGACGACTACTACCAGTTCGTCATCAGCGGTCGGCGCGAAGTCGACAGCCTGCCTTGGGTCGGAGAGGATCGCCTCATACCGTTGAAGGCCGTGGCGTGGCTCGACATGAAGGAGCGCGTGGCGCGCGGCGAAGTTGTCGACGCGAGGGACATCCGCAAGCATGCCAATGACGTACTGCGACTCAGCCAACTGCTCACACCAGACACCCGCATTGCGGTGGTGGAAACAATCGCGGCTGACGTTGGCCGGTTTCTAGACGGAATCCTGGCGGAGGCTGACATGGATCCCCGCGCAATCGGGATCCCGGGAACACTGGCAGATATCGCCGCTCGAATCCGGAGCGCGTACACAAGCATGGGCTCCCCAATCAGCGCCGTTCCTTCTTCGCCCGTTTGAACTCCCGATTGACCCGGTTCAGATCGCTGCGCCGAGAGCTTCTACAGTGCGTGGCAAGGAAGCTACGGAGTTGCCGCCACTGGGCTCGGGGGTTCCGACTTATCCAGCGTCCGCAACAGCGCCGCGGCGTAGTCTGCGCCGGACTGGAATACAAACTCTGGCGTGACCACGAACGCGTAAAACGCGAGATACGCAAGATCGAGAAACACGGCGGTCGTCCACAGCTTCTGGGCCGCCAGCCCGGTGAGTATTGATCGCAGTGAGATCAAGTCGTCGTGTTGCAGCAGGAAGACTCCCACCGTGCCGGTCAGCAGAAGTGCCGCAAGGCATAGCGCCGCGCCGCGCAGCCCATAGAGGTTACGGCGAAAACCGTAGGCCGCATTCTCCTTGTGCAACAGAGAATGACTCTCGTCACGACGAGACTCAATCAAGACCTTGGTGGCGGAACTGTAGATCGCGTCGGCATGCGCGGGATCGTGCTGTTCCTCTGCGGCACTCGGCATCACGAGGTTGGCCATCCTGCCGAGTTGCCCGTGGTATCGCGCCTTTGTCATAGGGTCGATACGACCGTCGCCATGACGCAGAAGTATCGTGGTTGGCCATCCGCCCCAAAGTGCGATTAGCCTTGGTTCCGCGACCTTCCCCTTGTGGCGAGCGATGGTGGCGACCAAATACAGCAGAGCACACCCAATGGCAGCAGCTGCCAAACCCTCGGGCACAGACAAAGCCGATGAGCTACCGAGCAGCGGCAAGTGCCACAACAGCGGGAGCAAGCAGATAACGCCCGGATAGAGTCGAGCAGTGCGTCCGTAATTGTCGAATAACTCGCTGATTGCGCCAAGATTCAATCGTATTCCTCCACCGTTGATGAAAACGCCGTCGCAACAGCATTCACGTAACCTGCTCGCGCTGGGAAGCCACCCCAGTGGACCTTCTTCGCACCTTGGGTGATGACGACCCTGCCACCGCGCCGCATGAATGCGTTGAGAACGATCTTGCGGGGATGAGAAGAATCATCTTTTGGCGCAGAAACGAAAGCTGCAAAGCGATTGGTCGCCGCCGGCTCCTTCGGGCCGAGCAGGGCATCGAGGACCGCAGGCCCGACATTACGGCGACTACCGTGATGCGGCACCTGGACAAAGTTGAAATTCTGCAGCGGGAGCGCGTTCGCCTTTGCGTATCCAATAGCCCACCACAGCGCATTGATCCCCGCGTCGCCCGTCAACAGCAGCCGGTTGCCAACACCGTGATCGGCGTAGAGGATGAGGCTACTTTCATTGCTGGCCGACGTCACACCGCCATCGCGGAGACGCTCGGACTCCCAAGTCTCTGTCGTCCACTTCTCAGCGCCCTTCGACGCTAGTTCAAACAACTTGGCGAGCAGGGTCCTTTTGCCTATCCACATGTTTACTGCCTCGATCGCCGCCTGGTCAGGTGCTGGAGTGCGATCGAACTGCGGCAGCAGGTGGTTGTAGGTGGCGCGATTCGGAGCGAGCACCGTGAAAGGCCCGATCTGCGACCCCTGGTCCGGAAAATAGACGGCGCATCCCTTGTCTCTGGCGAGATCAAGGATGTCGCTGACGATGCCATACTCCCCCTTGATCGCATTTGCCAGGCCAGCGGCAGTCCACCGCTTATCACCGAACAGATGTAGAGTCTCGGCCGCATGCAGCCACGGCACATGCAGCCAAAGGTTCGTGGTCGGCACCTCCTCAAGTACTTTGCGCAACCCTGAGGCATGGTCGGAATCGGAATGCGTCAGCACAACGTGGCTCAGTGTGACCGCTGGTCCAAACTGCTGGCGTAAGTGCTCAACGATGGCATCGCCCGTATCCAGCGTACCTCCATCAACGAGCATCAACTCGTACGCGTCAGGCTCGCCGTATCGAACCACGATGGCATCGCCCGCCTTGCTGGCGTCGCCCACTGGCAGAAACTCGATCTCGCACTTCATGGATGCAACGTCCTCCCTGGACACGGCCCCTTAGTCTTATTGTTGATAGAACGACTGTGGCGTTGACCTACGCCTGTTCTTGTACCTTTGGATTGTAACAAGCCCGTGAGGTAAAGGATTTACCCCATGGTCTGACGTGGGTTCGCCGCGTCCGCGGTCATCGCCCGGCCAGAATTGCGGCTACCCATGCTTCTCCGGCCCCACATAGCCTCGGCCGCTCAACGTCCCCGCACTACCGCATAGGCGGCTCCTTCCTGCCCCTCAGCAACCGGCAGCCCTTGCTCGACCCGCACACACAACCGCTTAGCACCGTTGACCTCGCAGTCCCGGAAATCGACCGCCGACAGCTCGCGCAGCCGCCGGGCGCCGGCCACTTCCGCCCTCGCCTCCCGCTCCGCCGCCACCGTTATCAACCCGCGCGCCCACCACACCGACAACGGAAACAGCACCAGCGTCGCGCCCACCGCGATCAGCGCGGCACCGCCCAGCGTCTTCCAGCGCAACGACTGATTCACCTCCCTCACCCGGACAACCTCTTCCTCCACCCGCCAGATCAGCGCCTCGAATCCGCGAATCAACTGCTGCGCCCGATCCTCAATCGCGCCGACCACCGTCGAGCTGCATTGCCGCGCCTGCTCCGCAGCCGCCTCTACCGCCGTCGCGCCAATCCGGGCAACCCACCCTTCCCGGATCTCCGCGACGAGCTGATCATTCTTCGTGATCAGTTGTTCCGCGCTCTGGCCGATCACGTCCAGCTTCTTCAGCGCGGCATCATGTTGCCGGTGCGCCTCATCCGCCTCGCGCCGCCGCAGCGCGCCCAGCTCGTTCATCGCCCGCACGCTCTCGCCAACCGAGGCCTGAATTTGCCCCAGCAGTTCCACCGCGCGCTCTTCCAGTCGTTCGATATCCATGCCCTACTCCTGTTGTCAGTCCCGTCCGCGGTCCATGTCCCGCTGTCGCTGCTGCTGCTGC
>Ga0164241_10000748_pt1 | contig 49815 bp, 37 predicted proteins | sample OricomyardsoilBY_FD_108780 | JGI IMG/M metagenome (GOLD analysis project Ga0164241, IMG submission 108780) | Backyard soil microbial communities from Emeryville, California, USA - Original compost - Back yard soil (BY) | ecosystem: Environmental > Terrestrial > Soil > Unclassified | place: USA... | reverse complement strand
TGTGGCAGGTATTGCTCAGTCTGCGGGTTTAACCATTAATGCCAATGATGTGTTGGATACTGACCGTGATTTAACTCTGGCGGCTACCAATGCAAATATCACCCTGCGCAACGCGACCTCTGCGCGCAGCTGGGCAACAAGTTTTACGGATTTAACTTTGGCCTTAACCGGCACAGGTGACTTCACTTTGGTGGATAGTGATGACCTAACGCTCAGTGCCGCCAGCAGCGGTGCCAATGTAAATATCACCACTACCAATGCTGATTTAACGCTGGGGGCAAATACCGCTGTTGGCGGCACATTGAGTTTAACCACTACCGGCACCGGTAATTTAATTCTGCCCGCAGCAGGTTTTATTCAGTCGGCGGCTTTAACGGTTAATGCCAATGATTTATTAGACACAGACCGCGATGTAACCCTGGCTGCCAGCAGCGCGAATATTACGCTGCGCAATGCAGCCTCTAGCCGCAACTGGGCCACCAGTTTTAACGATTTAATTTTGTCCCTCACCGGCAGCGGCGATTTTGCTTTAACCGATAGCAATGCTTTAACACTCACTTCGGCCACCACAGGCGGCAACGCGAGTTTTACTACTACCAATGCAGATTTAATCCTCAGCAGCGACCCAGCGGTAAGCGGTAATTTAAGTTTGCTTACGATTGGCACAGGTAATGTGATTATTCCTGTGGCAGGTATTACTCAGTCAGCGGGTTTAACTATTAATACCAATGATTTATTAGATACAGACCGCAATTTAACCCTGGCGGCTACCGATGCCAGTATTAATCTGCGCGGTGCCACCGCCGCTCACACCTGGGCCAGCAGTTTTAACACTCTAAATTTGGCGCTCACCGGCAGCGCTGATTTTGCCTTAGTCGATAACAATGCTTTAACACTCACCTCGGTCACTACAAGCGGCAACGCCAGCTTTACCACTACCAATGCGGATTTAACCCTCAGCAGCAATCCTGCGGTAAGCGGCAATTTAAGCCTAATTACCACGGGTGCGGGCAATGTCATTATTCCGCAGACTGGCCTGGGCCTGCCAGCGGGCTTAACTATTAATGCCAATGATTTATTAGACACAGACCGCGATCTAAGCCTGGCCGCTGGCAGCGCAAATATCACGCTGCGCAATGCAGCCTCTAGCCGCAACTGGGCCACCAGTTTTAACGATTTAATTTTAGCGCTAACAGGCAGCGGCGATTTTGCATTAACCGATACCAACGCATTAATTCTCACCTCTGCCACCACAGGCGGCAATGCGAGTTTTACGACTACCAATGCAGATTTAACGCTTGGCAGCAATCCTGCGGTAAGCGGCAATTTAAGCCTAATTACTACGGGCACAGGCGATGTCATTATTCCGCAGACTGGCCTAGGCCTGCCAGCGGGCTTAACTATTAATGCCAATGATTTATTAGATACAGACCGCAATTTAACCCTGGCGGCCAGTGATGCCAGTATTAATCTGCGTAATGCTACCGCCGCCCACACAATTGCAAGCAGTTTTGACAGCCTCGATCTTACCTTGCGCGGCGGCGGCGATTTTGTCCTCAACGATAGCGACGGTTTAATTCTGCTGGGTGTGGATTCTGACGGCGATACTCGTTTTACCACCACCAATGCCGATTTAAATCTCGCGGCACTCACCTCCTTCGGCAGTAATTTAAATTTGGCTACCACCGGTAGCGGCACAATAATTTTGCCCACAGCGGGTGTAAGTATCAGCGGCGCACTCAGTATTGATGCCATGGATTTAATGGATACGGACCGCGATATTAGCCTTGCCGCCAACAGCGCCACTATTAACCTGCGCGGCGCAACACAAGCGCGCAGCTGGTTAACGGATTTTGCCAGCCTTTCACTGCAGCTAAGCGGGGCAGGGGATTTCACTTTAACCGATAATAATGGGCTTAATTTAACCTCAGTTACCACCGACGGCAGTGCGAGTTTTACCGCCAGCAATAATAATTTAACCCTCACCACTAACCCGCAGGTGGGCGGTACGTTAAATCTCGCGGCCACTGGCAGCGGTGCGGTCATTATTCCCGATGCGGGCTTGAGCTCTGCGGGCAATCTCACTATTAATGCCAGCGATCTACGCGATACCGATACAGCGCTTGTACTAGCGGCGGATAACGCCAATATTAATCTGCGCGATGCAGTGGCTGCGCGCAGCTGGACGACGGATTTTAACCGTTTGGACTTAACCCTCAGTGGCGGTGGCGATATTAGTGTCACTAATAACCGCGCTTTAACACTCGCTGCTGTCACCACAACTGGCGCGGCAGCGTTTACCGCCATTAATGGCGATTTAATACTCAGCACTGAGCCGCTGGTTGGCGGTAATCTGCAGTTAATTACCACCGGCAGTGGCAATCTTGTTGTGCCTAGCGGCGGCTTAACACAGGCCAATGCATTAAGCATTAATGCCAATGACCTGTTGGATACGGACCGGGATATTAGCCTTGCGGCCAGCAGTGCCGATATAACACTGCGCGGCGCCAATGCAGCGCGCACTTGGAATACGGATTTTACTAATTTAACCCTTATGCTTACCGGCAGCGGTGATTTTGTATTAACCGATGCCAATGCACTGACTCTCACAGCGGTAACCACCGGCGCAAACGCGCGTTTTACCGCTACTAATGCGGATTTAACCCTGAGCGCTAACCCTAACGTGGCGGGTGCTTTAAGCCTGTTAACCAGCGGCGCAGGCAGGTTAATTGTGCCTGCAACGGGTTTAAACCAAGCGGGTGCTTTAACTATTAATGCCAGCGATATGCTGGATACCGACCACAGCCTTAATTTAATGGCAACTGCGGCGGATATTACTCTGCGCAATACAAATTCTGCGCATAGTTGGGCGACGGATTTTAATCAATTAAATCTCGCGCTCAGCGGTGGTAGCGATCTGGTTTTAACTGATGCCAATGGTTTAACGCTCAACGCCATTACCACTGATGCTAACGCCAGTTTTATTACTACTAATGCGGATTTAACGCTGCTGAGCGATCCTGCTGTGGCCGGTAATTTAAATTTAATTACCAGCGGTGCGGGCAATCTGGTTATTCCTGCTGGTGGTATTAACCAGGCGGCCGCTTTAGTGATTAATGCTAATGATGTGTTGGATACAGACTTTAATATCAGCCTTGCGGCCAACACAGCGCAGATTAACCTGCGCGATACCTCTGGCGCGCGCAGCTGGAATACGGATTTTAATCACTTGGCGTTGAGCCTAATTGGCAGCGCTGATCTAACCCTTACCGATGCCAATGATTTAATACTCGATGCTGCAAGCTCCGGCGCTAACCTTGCGATTACCAGCCAAAATGCCGATTTAACCCTCGCGGCGGATACTCAGGTGAGCGGCACTTTAAGCCTGCAGACAATAGGTGCTGGCAATCTGGTCATACCTGTGAGCGGCTTTAGCCAAGCGGGCGCACTGATGATTAATGCGCATGATTTAATTGATACCGATGCGAATCTGCTGCTTGGTGCCACCGCTGCGACGATTAATCTGCGCAGTGCTCAGGCCGCACGCAGCTGGCAAACAGCTTTCGATAGCTTAAGCCTGAGCCTAACCGGCGGCGGCGATTTTTCACTGCTTGACCAAGATGGATTAACGCTGGCGGGTATAACAAGCAGCGGTAACGGCGCCTTTACCAGCAGCAATGCCGATTTAATTCTCACACAAAATCCTGCGCTGGGCGGCAGCTTAACTTTAAGCACCACAGGCGCGGGTAATTTAATTGTGCCGGTTAGCGGAATTAACCACGCCGCAAGTTTAATTATTAATGCCAATGATATTTTGGATACTGATCGGGATATCAGCCTTGCGGCTGGCAACGCCCAAATTAACCTGCGTGCAGCACAGGCGGCGCGCACCTGGCAGAGCAATTTTACCGATTTAGCCCTCACCCTAAATGGCGCCGGTGAATTTAGCCTGATTGATAGCGATGCATTAACCATCAGCGCTTTAAGTAGTGCGGGCAATGTCAATCTCACTAGCACCCAAGCCGATTTAACCCTGCTGGCCAATACCTCGGTCAGCGGCAGTTTAAATCTCACTACCACCGGCAATGGGCGGGTAATTATTCCGGCCAGCGGTTTTAGCCATAGCGGCGCTTTAAGCATTAATGCCGATGACCTGCTGGATAACGACTCGGATATTAGCCTTACCGCTACAGCCGCAGTTATTCGGCTGCGCAATGCTCTGAACAGCCGCACTTGGCAGAGCGATTTTGTGAGCTTGGATTTAACGCTCAGCAATGCAGGCGATTTTGCCTTAACCGATGCCAATGGCCTCAGGCTCAATGCCATTAGCAGCGATGGCAATACCGCTATTACTGCCAGCCTGGCGGATTTAATACTGGTAAATAACCCAGCCGTGAGTGGCAATTTAAATTTAACGGCTACAGGGGCAGGCAGAATTATTATTCCCAGTGATGGTTTAAATCATGCGGGCGCTTTAGGGCTAAATGCCAGCGATATTATGGATACCGATTTGGATATTGCCCTGCAGGCAGCGGCGGCGGATATTGCCTTGCGCGCGGCCAGTGGCGCGCGCACCTGGACGACGCAGCTTGCGGATGTGTCCCTTGATTTAGTCGGCGGTGGCGATTTAATCCTCAACAATACCGGCGCGCTCAGGCTCAATGCCGCAAGTTCTGCAGGTGCCCTAACGCTGAATACCCTCAATGCCGATCTACTGCTAGCCGCTAACACCCAGGTAGCCGGTGGGTTGAATCTGGTGGCGGGCGGCACAGGTGCTGTGCTGCTGCCAGAGGCGGGCTTTAGCCAGAGCGGCGCGCTCAGTATTGACGCCTACGACCTTAAAGACGCCGACCATGCTGTGCAGCTGGCTGCACCAGAGGCCAGTATCCGCCTGCGCAGTGCAGCAGCGCGTGCCTGGCAGACGGATTTTGCCAGCCTGAGCCTGGCATTAACCGGCCTTACCCCCTTTAGCCTGCACAACGCCAGCAGCCTCAGCCTCGCTGCCCTCAGCAGCCAGGGCGATGCGCAGATTGCTAGCGCAGGCGATTTAACCCTGCTTACTGACCCCGCTGTGGCTGGCAGCTTGAGCCTCGCAAGCCAAGGCACTCTGCGCCTGCCTGCCAGCGGCCTGAGCCAGCCGGGGCTGTTGATTATCGAGGCGGAGGATCTGCAGGATACCGACCGCGCAGTGAACCTCGCCGCCTTGCGCGCGCAGATTCAGCTGCGCAATCCCACTGCCGCCCTGAGCTTTAACAGCCAGATTGCCAGCTTGGATTTAACCTCGGGCGGCCCCTTTGCAATTAGTTTTGCCGACGCGGATGACCTCAGCCTCGGCCTGCTCAGCACGGGTGGGGACTTGCACCTTAGCAGTGTGGGCAGCCTGGATTTCACCGCCGCCAGCCTTGCTATAGGCGGCAACCTCAGCCTCGTCGCCAGCGAGCAGCTGCTGCTGGGCGCGGCGGGCTTAAGCCTGGTTAACCCACCGGCACTTATGGCCCCCGGCCAGCGCGCGCCCGGCGCCAGTGGGGCAGGCGACATCAGCATTGCGGCGCGCAGCATAGACGTGGCGGGCGGCGGCCCCCTGCGCCTGAGTGCCCACCGGGCGGACATCAACCTGACCGGCAACCAGCCGCTGAATCTGCTGGGGGCGCTGGATGAGCTGGCTCTGAGCAGCCAGGCCGAGGGCAGCCTGTCGATCAGCAATGAGCGCGACCTGTACCTCTCAAGCCTGCACAGCCCTCAGGCCAGCGCGCTGAATCTGGCCATCAACGGCGCCCTGCGCCTGCCCAACAGCGGCTTAGCGGCCAGCGGGCGCCTGGCCATCAACGCCCTTGATCTGTTTGATGACGACCGCAGCCTCAGCCTGAGCGCGCCGCAATTGCAGGTGCAGCTGGCGGCGGCCAGTGGGCACAACCTGTGGACGCTGGCGGTGGATGAGCTGGATGTAGCCATAGCTGGCAGCGCGGATTTAACCCTCAGCGACAGCCAGGGCCTGATCCTGACCGATCTGAATAACGACGGCAAAAGCCTTTCGCTTGCCGATGGCAACCTAGCGCTTAGCCTTGCGTCGGGGGACTTAAGCATCCGCGCCGACCTTATCAGCCAAGACGCCAGCAACGACAGCCGCCAAGCTGGGCGCCTGGACATCAGCCTGGCAGCAGGCAGCATCAGCAGCCAAGGCGCACTTAGCATCAGTGCCCAGCAGGCCAGCGCCCAGCCGCCCGGCAGCTTTGTGCTCAGTATGGTCCTCACCGACACCTCCGCCGCCGACCGCTCCATCCGCCTAGGCGCTGGCACCCAAGTGGTGGCGATGGGCGGCGATATTCTGTTCGATACCCGCCCCCAGGCCACCGCTGCGGCGGCCCGCCGCACCTATGTGCAAGACGCCGCCAGCCCCAGCGCGGCCGCCGCCCAGGTGAGCGCCTACACTAATCAAAGCGACCCCAGCACCGGCCGCGTCACCCTCAACGGCGCGCCGTTGTTGCCAAGCGAGCAGCAGCGCATCGGCAGCAATCGCTGGTTGGCCATAGTGGCCGATGCCGAAGGTGGCGCGGATTACGGCGGCGCTCTGGAGCAGACCCAGGATCTCAGCCAGGTCACCAAGGCACTGGAACAAGCGAATAAAAGTGGTTTTACGGTGGATGAACAGTTCGGCAAGGTATTTGGTGATTGCGATGAGTTCGACCCGAAAACCCGCCACCGCTGCAAGGTCAATTCCGCCTTAAAAGCCTTTTTAAGCCACTGGTTAGTCGGTGGCGAATTACCCTCCAAACGGGAGCAGAATTAATGTCCCTTAAGTTTGTCGCAGGCGCTGTTTGCCGTTATTGCACCGCAGCCGTTGCCGCGCTCATATTCATGACCCATGCGGCCTTGGCCAACAGCGATAAAACCGAAGCCGAATTACAGGTGCGGGCGCAATTTATTTACAACTTTGCCAATTTTGTTGAATGGCCTAAAGATGCCTTCGCCACACCCACGGCGGCGATTAAAGTGTGTTTATTTGGCGAAGTGGATTTTGCGCCCTATTTATTTGCCTTTGCCGATACGCTGATCGGCAGCCGGCCGCTCAAAATTCAGCGCGCCAATGAAATCGCCGAAATTCGCGCAGGCTGCCATATTTTGTATGTCGGCCAAGACGAGCGCGTTAAATTGCCTACCTTCTGGCAACAAATTCAATACATCTATGTGCTGAGCATTGGCGATCGCCAGGGTTTTGCCGATAAAGGCGGCATCATTAATATTCTGCGCGCGCAGGATAAAATGCAGTTTGAAGTCAATATTGAAAATGCCCTCGCCAACGGGTTATTTCTCGATTCAGATTTATTAGCCCTGGCGCGGGTAATTAAACGCAACACGGCTATCACTAACCCAGCTAACACGTCTAATACAGCCAATGGCGCTAATACCCCGGCCACAAATGGCAAGGAGCCTTAAGCCGTGGAACTGTGCCGCGTTAGACTGCCGGTCAGTTTGAGGGGTTGTTAAGCCAGATGCGTTATTACCGCGATTTACCCCTACAGCGCAAAATCTCCACCATTGTGGCGGTGGGCATGGCGGCCGTTACGGTGCTGACCGTGTTGTATTTTTTTATATTTGATATAGGCAATTTAAAACGCGATTTAGGTGAAGAGCTGCGCGTGTTAGCCCGCATCACCGCTGCGCGCAGCGCCGCTGCGGTGGCCTTTGGCGACGGCATTAACGCGGCGGAAAATCTAAAAACTCTCGAGCTGCGCAGTTCTATTCAACACGCCTGTATCTACGATCAAGCACAACAATTATTCGCCAGTTACCGCCGGGCAGGCAGCGCCATCGAACCCTGCGCAGCCAGTTTTAATCCGCAATTAACCCCGCCGCAGTTGCATTTAAAAGATCGCATGGCGGTGTCAGAGCCTATTTACCGCAAAAATCAAAACCTCGGTTATGTGTTGATTACCGCCGATTTATCCAGCATCGCCGAGCGCAAGCGCACCTGGGTATTAACCAGCGCACTGGTCATTGTGTTTGCTCCCATCATCGCCTACCTCATGACCCTGCGCTTAAAAAGAAGCGTAGTGCAACCTATTTTGGATTTAGCCGGGGTGATGGATCAGGTGCGCAGCAGCAATAATTTAGGCCTGCGCGCGCAGGTGTTAGGCCGCGATGAAGTGGGTAGCCTGGGTGAATCGTTTAATGAAATGCTGCGCATTATTGAAACCAATAATCGCGATTTAGAACACCTCTACCGCGTTTCAGTCGAGAAAAGCGCCGAGGCGGAAGCGGCGGCGGCGTCTTTACATATTCGCAACCAACAAATTAAAGACCTATTCGGCGGCGCCGCCCACGATCTGCGCCAACCCCTGCAAGCCATGGCGATTTTTGTGCAAACCCTCGGCCGCAAAATTCACGACCCAGAGCAATTAATCATTGTCGATAAACTGCGCCAAGCCACACAAAATTTAAGTGGTTTATTTAAAGAAGTATTGGATGTAGCCCGTTATGAATTTGACCAACAGGTGGCGGCCACGCAAGCGGTAGCTGTCAAACCGCTGCTGAATAAACTCTATTTAGAGTTTGAAGCCCTCGCGCAAGAAAAAGGCCTGCGCCTGCATTTTTTTACCCCCGATCATAAAATTCTCGCCCACGCTATTTTGCTCGAACGCATTATTCGCAATTTACTGAGCAACGCTATTCGCTACACCGATAAAGGCGGTGTGTTATTGGGGTGTCGCAAACGGGGCAATAATTTAGCCATTGAAGTGTGGGATACGGGCCGGGGTATTCCCGCCCAACAGCAGGAGCAAATTTTTCATAAATTTGTACAGGTGAGTGAGGAGGATCGAGACCTGCGCGGCGGTTTTGGCATGGGCCTGGCCATAGTTAAACAGTTTGTTGATAGCCTGGGCTATAGCTTATCCGTGCACTCAGTACCCCAGCGCGGCACGGTGTTTCGCCTCTTGGTGCCTTTGGTGAACAGCCGCCGCACCGTCAAAATCGCCCCGCGCAGCCCCGCGCACAAACAGGTGCTAAAACCCGCCGTTGTGGCGCTGCCGCCGGGGCATTTAAAAATGGCCGATGTGCGCGAGCGCAAAGAGCTGCGTATCCTGCTGCTGGACGACCACGACGATGTGCGCTGGGGTATTAAACAGCACCTGGAGGAGTGGGGTTTTGCCGTCAATGACTTCGCCAGCGAAGAGGCCGCCAGCGCGTTTTATGGGGCGGGCGGCAAAAAACCGGATCTGATTATTTCCGACTACGAACTCGGCCCCGCCCATACGGGGGTAGAGGCCATAGATCAGCTGCGCCGCCAACTGCGCGAAGCTACTCCAGCGTTTATAGTCACCGGCGCCGACGACCCACACATCTGGCAGGGCATCAGTGCCAGCGGCTTCCTCGCCCTCAGCAAACCCTTCAAACCCGCCCGCCTGCGCGCCTTAATCAACCATCTATTAATAGTGCAGCGCTAGAGACGGATATTCGTGCTGGAAAGGGATAGTTCCTAGGGGCAAAGCCTCGAAGTTGTTCATACGTCCCAACCGCGTCGTAGGGGCGACCCTTGTGGTCGCCCGTTCCGTCCGCCGATTAAGCGCTACCGAGGTGTGGGCACCCACAAGGCGCCCCTACGAGGCCTTTTGCACCCCAAGGATATTAGAGTCCCGTAACTTGGCTGGAACCAACGCCCCGTAGCTTAACTAGAGCCAAAGCGAAATCCAGGTTCATATCCGCCTCCAATCCTCCCCAAGCTAATACCTAGGCCACCTCCTCTATATCTCCGTCGTAGGGGCGACCCTTGTGGTCGCCCGTTCCGTCCGCCGATTAAGCGCCACCGAGGTCCGAGCACCCACAGGAGATGCCCCAACAAAATCAACCTAAAAGCCCCATCCCGCAACACGCCTTAACAGCCAGCCTCCTTTCCTGCGGTTCTATGCGTGCATCACTAAGGTGCGCCAGTGCCCGCAGCTGCTTTGGTTAAGACAGCCAGTCAATAATTTAGGGTGTCTATTTGGTGCCTTGGCGATCTTTTGTGGTGCCTTTATGGGGCGTAAGCCACTTGGCAGCCTGCACCAGCAGCCTTGGCGGCGCGCCTATTCAGCTAAAAACCCATTGTTTATCAAGCATCTAGACAGCTCTTGTGGCGCTGTGCGGGCCGTGGCATAGGCCTTGCTAAGCCAGCCTCAGGTCCCAAGAGCGAAGTCCATGTGAGCCAGACACCTACAACCGCCCCGAGCAAAACCGTCGCGAGCGTATGCCCCTATTGCGGCGTCGGCTGCGGCATGCTGATGGAGGTGGCGGATAACAAGGTGGTGAAGCTCACCGGCAACAAACAACACCCCGCCAATTTCGGCCGCCTGTGTACTAAAGGTTCCAGCAGCCACCAGGTGTTAGGCCACTCAGGCCGCTTAGATAAAGCCTATGTGCGCCACAATCGCAGCCAAAGCCCGCTGCCAACCCCCATGGCGGAGGCTATAGCGCACACTGCCGCCGAGCTCAACCGCATCCGCGCAGCATACGGCCCCGGCGCCATCAGCTTTTATGTCTCCGGCCAAATGTCCACCGAGGCGCAGTACCTGGCCAATAAACTCGCCAAGGGCTACATAGGCACCAATCTCATTGAATCCAACTCCCGCCTGTGTATGGCGAGCGCGGGGGCCGGTTATAAATTGTCCCTCGGTTCCGACGCGCCGCCCGGCTCCTACCAGGATTTTGAAGCCACCAACCTGTTTTTTGTCATCGGCTCCAACATGGCCGACTGCCACCCCATTTTGTACCTGCGCATGATGGACAGGGTGAAGGCCGGGGCCAAATTAATCGTTGTAGACCCGCGCCGCACCACCACGGCGGACAAGGCCGACCTGTTTTTACACATCAAACCCGGCACCGATCTCGCCTTGCTCAACGGCTTATTACACCTGCTGCATAAAGCCGGGCACACCAACCCTGCGTTTATCGCCCAATTCACCCAGGGCTGGGAGGCAGTGGAGGCTATGCTGCCGGAGTACACGCCTCAGGCGGTCAGCCGCGTGACGGGCCTCGCCGTGGAGGATATTCAGGCCGCCGCCGAGCTGATCGCCGCCGCGCCAGAATTTATGACCTGCTGGACCATGGGCCTCAACCAAAGCACCCACGGCACCTGGAACACCAACGCCATCTGTAACCTGCACCTGGCCACCGGCAAAATCTGCCGCCCAGGCTCCGGGCCTTTTTCGCTGACCGGCCAACCCAATGCCATGGGCGGGCGCGAAATGGGTTATATGGGGCCGGGCCTACCCGGTCAGCGCAGCCTGCTGGTGGCAGCGGAGCGAGCGGAGGTGGAAGCCCGCTGGGGATTGCCGCCCGGCGCCATCAGCACTGAGCTGGGCAAGGGCACTATTGATCTGTTCGAGCAGATGGTGGCCGGGGTGGTAAAAGCCTGCTGGATTATCTGCACCAACCCCGTCGCCAGCGTACCCAACCGGCAGACGGTGATCGACGGCCTGAAAGCCGCCGAATTGGTTATCACCCAAGACGCCTTCCTCGATACTGAAACCAACGTCTATGCCGATGTGTTGTTGCCCGGCGCCCTCTGGGCCGAGGCCGAAGGCACCATGATCAACTCCGAGCGCAACATCACCCTGATGCAACAAGCGGTTGCGCCGCCGGGCGAGGCCATGGCGGACTGGCGCATCATCGCCGAGGTCGCCAAAGCCATGGGCTTTAGCGAAGGCTTTAACTTCGCCAGCGCCGAAGAGGTGTTTGAAGAGATTAAGGGCTTTTACAACCCCAAAACCGGCTGGGATCTGCGCGGTGTGAGCTACGCGCGCCTGCGCGGCGAGCCGCTGCAATGGCCCATGCCGCCGCAGCAAGACAGCAGCCGCAGCCCGCTGCGTTACCTCAACGATGGCCGCAGCCAGCCGCTCCACCATGACGCCAGCGGCGAACGCCCGGCGCTAGTGTTCGCCACCGCCAGTGGCAAAGCGCAGTTTCACGCTCGCCCTCACCTGGCGCCCGCAGAAATGCCCTGCGCCGACTACCCCCTGATGCTCAACACCGGCCGGGTGCAGCACCAATGGCACACCCTCACCAAAACCGGCAAGATCCAAACCCTCAACAAACTCAACCCCGGCACCTTTATCGAAATTAACCCGCAGGATGCCGAGGCCCTGGGGATCAAAAATAAAGATTCAGTGCAAATCAGCTCCCGCCGGGGCACGGCGGTATTGCCAGCGGTGATCACCGAGCGGGTAGTGCAGGGCAGTTGTTTTGCCCCTATCCACTGGAACGATGTATTCGGCGATAACCTCTGCATCAACGCCGTCACCAGCGACTATGTAGACCCTATCTCCCAGCAACCGGAGTTAAAAGTCTGCGCCGTCGCCCTGCAAAAAATTACGCTCATCAACAGCCTAGAGATAACCGACAGCGTGCCCGAATCCTCCGCCGCAACCCGCTTCACCGAGGCCTTGGCCCGCGCCCTGCGCCCGGTGCCGGAATTTACCGAACCCGAGCAGTGGTATTTAAGCGGCCTTATGGAAGGCCTGAAACACCACCAAGCCTCACCCCAAGTACCCGTAGTGCCAGCCTCCGCCCCCTTCAGTGCGGAAAAACGCTTTTGGCTGGATGGCCTATTAGCCGGTTTATTCAGCCGCAGCGCAGGCGAGCCCACATCTTCGCTCGCCGCTGGCCCCAGCATTAACCTGCTGTACGGCTCCCAAACCGGCAACGCCGAAAGCCTCGCCCACAGCTGCGCCGAGCATTTGCGCCGCCAGGGCTGGCAGCCGCAGGTGAGCAGCATGGATGATTACAACACCGCCCAATGCGCCGAGCAGAGCCTGCTGGTGTTGATTACCAGCACCTTCGGCGATGGTGACGCCCCCGATAACGCGCAGAACTTCTGGCACTTTCTACACTCGGTGGCCGCCCCGGCACTGCCCCACTTAAAATTCGCCGTGCTCGCCCTGGGCGATTCCAATTACGACCAATTCTGCGGCTACGGCAAAAAACTCGATGCCCGCCTGCTGGAACTCGGCGCTCAGCACCTCTTAGCGCGGGTAGATTGCGACAGCGATTACCAAGCCAGTTTTGACGCCTGGCTGGAGAATTTAACCACCGTGTTGGCCCCTTTAAAGCCGCAACCTGCTGCCGCCCAAGCGCCCAGCAGCCCCAGTGTGTTCACTGCCAGCCCAGCGCCCTTTAGCAAAAATAACCCCCACGCGGCGAAATTAATTACCAATCAAAAACTAAACGGCGCAGATTCCAATAAAGACGTGCGCCTATTTGGTTTTTCACTGGCAGAAGGGCTCCACTATGAAGTGGGTGACGCGCTGGGCGTCATGCCAAACAACGATCCACACATGGTGGGTGCATTAATTCAGCAGTTAAAATTATCCCCTGAGGCTTTGGTGGCTGTGCCCAATGTCGGCGACTTGCCGCTTGCTGAGGCCTTACGCAAACATTACGAAATCGGCAAACCCCACCCGGACACCCTGCGATTAATCGCCAGCCAAACAAACAATAGCGCCCTGCAAATGCGCTTAGACGGCGATAAAACGGCCCTTAAAAACTGGCTTTACGGCCGCCAATTAGTGGATGTATTAAATGAATTTCCGCTTGCCATCAGCGCCGATGAATTTGTTGCGCAATTAAAAAAACTGCAGCCCAGGCTCTATTCCATCGCCTCCAGCCCCAAAGCCTTTAGCGATGAAGTGCAGTTGTGTGTCTCTGCCGTGCGCTACCGATTTAACGATCAGCGGCGGCAGGGCGTTAGCTCCTGTTATCTGGCCGATCGCGCAGGCGATGACGACATCGCCATTTATTTGCAAGCCAATAAACATTTTAAATTGCCTAAGGATCACAACCTGCCCGTCATCATGATCGGCCCCGGCACCGGCGTGGCGCCCTTTCGCGGTTTTTTACAGGAGCGCCAGGCGCTGGGGGCGGCGGGCAAAAATTGGTTATTGTTCGGCGAGCAAACCCAGTCGCAGGATTATTATTTTGCCGATGAATTGCAGCAGATAAAAACCCAAGGTTATTTACACAAATTAAGCCTGGCTTTTTCCCGCGACCAAGCAGAAAAAATCTACGTGCAACACCGCATAGCTGAAGAAGCCGCCGAACTTTGGCGCTGGCTCAACGAAGGCGCCCACATTTATGTCTGCGGCGATGCCAACCGCATGGCCAAAGACGTAGACGCCGCCCTCACCCAAGTGATCGCCTCCCAAGGCGCCATGAGCCTCGAGCGCGCCCAAGAAGAACTGCGCGCACTGGCCGATCAGAAGCGTTATCTGCGGGATGTTTATTAGGCCTGTTGGCCTGTATTTAGGGCCGCTTTATTGTGCAGCCTAAACAGCCCTCGGCACGCTGGTGCAAGGTATTCTGCTTCCGCCCGTTAAAAAGGGGAGGGGTAGGAAAGCCTTGAAAACAAGCGAAATTTCTCCGTTTCAGGTTTCTTGGCTCCTCCCCCTTTTCAAGGGGGAGGTTGGGTGGGGGTTTCTGGCAGATAGCAAAATCTCCTAAAAAATCAGATGAAATCCTTACTTAATGACATTGCCATCCATGGGAGTAGTTCTGCATTCATGCAGTAGTCCCAGCGGGAGAGGGAGTTAAAAGCAGGATTTCCGGGCTCGGCACATACAGTCCCCTCTCCCACTGGGAGAGGGTGAGGGAGCTGCTCTTAACTCAAAGACATTAGGGCGGGAATGAGCGCACTATCGTTAAGCCAAGCCAACCATAAACCCAAGCCAGCCCGGCAGAATTTCGGTAGAATCCCCCGCCCAAATTTTCCCCAAGCTGTTTATGCGATTATCCGAGCGATTTACCGGCACAGTGCGCGGCCTCACCAGCGAGGGTAGCGGCGTTGTCGATCACCCCAGCGGCCGTGCAGTATTCGTACCCGGCGCCTGGCTCGGTGAGCAGATTGAAGCCAAAATCACGCAGATTAAAAGTCAATTTGCCCTCGGCGAATTGCTCCAGGTAATCACCCCGCACCCCAACCGCCGCCAAGCGCCATGCCCCTATCACGGCCACAGCGCCCAGCACTGCGGCGGCTGCCCCTGGCAGTTTATGGACTACCCAGCGCAACTGGCCGCTAAACAGCAGCGCATTGAACAGGCCGTGCAGCGACTGGACGCCAAACTCCAGGTGCAACCCATAACACCTTCGCCCGCTGAATTGGCCTACCGCAACCGCGCCCAGCTTAAATCTCAAGGGCAGCAATTGGGCTTTATGGCGGCGGCCAGCCACAATCTGGTGGCGGTAGAGCAATGCCTGTTACTCACGCCGGAGTGCGCCGCCCAACTGCAGGCCGTACAGGTACAACTGCAGCCAGCAGCGCCCAGCAAACGCCCCGCCAACTGGCTTACCTGGGATATCAACGAACACACCTACCGCGCCAACAGCCGCTTACCCTTTGCCCAGGGCAACACTAGCCAAAATAGCTATATGCGTGCTTGGCTGGCCGAGCAGTTAAAAAGCTGTGATACCCAAGCGCCAGTGCTGGAATTATTTGCCGGTTCCGGCAATTTCACTCAAGTACTCGCTAACGCCGGTTTTAAGGCTATTTATGCGCTGGATGTAGTGGCCGAAGCGCTAGATACACTCACAAATCAGGCGCTGCCGGGTGTAAGTGCTCAGGCGGCGGATTTATTTAAAGAAGGCGTGATCAGTCAATTAATTAAACGCCTAAAACCTCAAGTAATCCTGTTGGATCCACCCCGCGATGGCTTAAAAACCGCCGCTGAAATACAGGCGAAAAATACCAGCCTACAAACACTGTTATACATTTCCTGTGACCTCGCCACCTTCGTGCGCGATGCTCAAGTATTCAGTAAACAAGGGTTTAAATTAACCCAGTTGCAACCGGTTGATATGTTTCCTCAAACACCGCATGTGGAAATTTTAGCGCGCTTCACGCGCCGGTGATTTATGGCGGAAATTATTCAGCTGCAGGATTTAATTATTCCCATTGTGCGCACTCGGCGGCGCAAATCAGTCACCATTAAAATTCATAAAGCCCAGGCACAAGTGCATGCACCCATGGGCGTCGCCCGCAGTTTTATTCAAGAGTTTGTGGCGAGTAAAGCGCGCTGGATTCACAAACATCTAGCCGCCCACCAACAGCGCGAGCGCAATGGTGCGGCCTTAAGTATTAAACTTGCGGAGCACACACCCCTTAATTTATTCGGCGAGCCTGTGTGGCTGCGTTTCATTCCTCACTTACCCAAAGCATATGAGCGCTGCGGCGACAGCTTATTAATTGGCTCGCGCACACATTTGTCGCCCCAGCAGGCGCTATTGACCGGTGTGCGCGCCTATGTGATGGAGCAGGGGGTTGATCGGTTAAACGCACTGATTAATCACTATTGCGCACAATTGAACACACAGCCTAAGCGCATTTGTATTAAAGAATATCGCTCCCGCTGGGGCAGTTGTAATGCCCGCAAAGAAGTGCAATTTAATTGGCTGATTGCCTTAGCGCCTGCGCGCGCCATGGAATATGTAGTTGTGCACGAACTGTGTCATTTAATCCATTTTAATCATTCTGCTGCATTCTGGGCGCAGGTCGGGCAATTAATGCCGGATTACGCCGTTTGGCGCCGCTGGTTTACCAGTTATGGCGATGCGCTGTGGAATGTTCTAGAGCACAAAAATTATGTTAATTAAACCTGAATTCAATCCCAAGGCGATCCGCAGTTTTGTTATTCGCGCAGGGCGCATGACGGAAGGGCAAAAAGCCGCATTTGATACCTGGTGGCCCCTGTACGGGGTGAGTTTATTTGCTGGGCCGTTTGATCGCGCTGCCCAGTTTAATAATCAGCAGCCATTAATTGTGGAAATGGGTTTTGGTATGGGCGATTCCCTGCACGCCATGGCCCTGGCTGCACCGGATAATAATTTTGTCGGTATTGAAGTGCATCCGCCGGGTGTTGGGCGCCTAATTAATAATGCCGGTAAAGACGGCTTAAAAAATCTTAAGGTCTATATGGCCGACGCCACTGATGTGCTGCGCGATTGTTTCGCCGACAACAGTATTGATCGCTTCCAATTATTTTTCCCTGACCCGTGGCACAAGAAGAAACACCACAAGCGCCGCGTGGTGCAAATTGAATTTTTGCATTTGGTTCAGAAAAAATTAAGGCAAGGCGGTGTATTACATATGGCAACAGATTGGCAGCCCTATGCAGAACATATGCTAGAGCAGGTGGTGCAATCTGGAGGTTGGCAGAATTTGGGCGCGTCAAACGGCTACGCGGATCGCCCAGATTATCGTCCTATTACTAAGTTTGAAAAACGAGGTGAAAATCTTGGACACGGTGTATGGGACATTTTGGTGGCAAAACTCTAAAAAATACCCGAGGTTGCGCTCAAACTATGAAAATGATCTAATTGCCGCAATTACCTACCCCAGCCGTTTTTGGCACCATTCTAATAATAATTCCCTAATTAACTTTAATACTTACCCATGAGGAGTTGGCTATGAACAAGCCTAATATTTTGCGCGCCGCAATTCTTGCTGCTGTGTTGTCACCTGCTTTTGCAGTGGCAGAGGGCGTTGAGACCTATTTGAGCGTTCCGTTCAATAAATACGACAGTTTGGATAATACCAACTGGGATATGAGCGATTCAGTCGGAGGCGCTTTAACTGCGGGCTATCGTTTTGACAACCCGTTTGCAGTGGAATTGACCTATGGCCGCGCCGATTCCGGCATTCGCCAAAATCAACAAATTGATATAGACGTTGAGTCATTGAGCCTAGACGGCTTGTATCATTTTGCTGAATCCGATGGCTTATCGCCATTCGTACTGTTGGGTGTATCTGAATACCAACAAAATTGGGATTACGGCAATGGTTCAGCTAAAAATGCTCAAACAGCTGTTGATCTTGGCTTGGGCTTAAAAAAATTCGTCACGGATCATTTTGTTATCCGCACCGAAGCTAAGTTATTCCATACCCTAGATTACTCTGACACTCACTCAGCTTTATCGGTTGGTTTTGGTTATTCCTTTGGCAGCAAAGCCGCCCCAGCGCCAACTCCCGCCCCAGCCCCAGTTGCACCCAAGGCTCCTGTAGATTCCGACCACGACGGCGTGACTGACGATGCCGATAAGTGCCCAGGTACTCCCGAGAAGTTAAAAGTGGATGCGGTGGGTTGCCCGATCATCCTGAAAGAAAACGTCAATGTCTCTTTGCAGGTATTATTTGATACCAATAGCGACGTAGTTAAGCCCGAGTATGAGTCTGAGGTGAAAAAAGTCGCTGAGTTCTTGGAGCAATACCAAGGTACAACTGCTGAGATTCAGGGCCACACCGACTCGCGCGGCTCAAACGCTTTCAATAAAACTCTGTCACAAAAACGCGCTGACGCTATTGTGAAAGTATTAGTTGAGAAGTTCGGCGTATCCGCTGCCCGCTTAAAAGCGGTAGGCTATGGCGAAGAGCAGTTGATTGTTAAAAACGATAAAACGCCCGCAGAGCAAGCGCAAAACCGTCGTGTAATCGGCAAAATCAGTGCAGTAAAAGAGACCGAAGCGACCAAATAACCTGAGTCCTTCCCGTGATAAAGGGCACTTAGGTGCCCTTTTTTATTGTCTGTGCTTGTAAAACCGCTCGCGGCGGCTAAGTTTGTAGAGGCTGCCTGTATTGCAGTGCTTGCCCTTGGTTGTAACCCTAAAATAAATATAAGTTGGGTAGCTATGAACCGTGAAAAATTAGTTGATTTTGCCTGCCGCATCTACGCCTGTCCCAGTATTGAACGCCACTGTCGCCACCTGCAGGACGAGGCTTTCGCCAATGTTAATTTAGTGCTCTGGTTGGCCTGGCTGCAGGATCAAGCCATCTACTTGGAAAAAGAAGCCCTATTTCAGGCGGAAGACCTAATTGGTGAAATTTCCGGCGAGGTAGTGGCCCTGTTGCGGCACGTGCGTCAGCGCGTAAAACACATAGGGCACTTTACGCGTGTGCAGGAGCAATTAATTGCCAAGCATATTCTGCAGGCAGAATTGAGTGTCGAAAAAATCCTCTTGGAGCGTTTACAGGATTTAACCGGTCGCTTAGTGCGTATCCAAGACCCAGCCTGTGAGCCGCTATTTCTCCGCGATTATTTCGCGCACTTGCAAATATCCGCGCCAGCGACTGAAGAAATTAAGTTTTTTGATTTGCTCGATCAGGAGCTACAGCTACTGCCAGCCGATTGATTTGGGAGGGGTGTAGTCTGGGGTAACTCTGACTTGCGCTGAACCCTTCGCGTTATTTTCTGTTCACATGAGATTAGCTGCGGACATACATGTTCCACACGATCTGTTTGGGCGCCCCCAGGATGATGAATGGCGAGCGGCATTGAGCTGGGCATGACGGGGTTCGGCCTGAGTTCGAAAGAGGGGGGAGCAGAAACAACGCCACGCAAAGAAACGGCGAAAAAGAGTTGTCGGCGGCGTTCAAGCGGATTTCAACAAGCTGCTAAACGCGGCCTCTGCGGGCTGCCGATTTCACATTCATGTTTGTTGCGCTATGCATCAATGCGCGTGATATGTTCGGCATAGGTACATGTTGTGCCGTCAGTGATGCTAATTCAGAAAGTTGGCGCTGCCTAAAAATAAAAAAGCCCCTCTAAGAGGGGCTTTTTTATTTTGGGCTTATTGTGGCCGCTATAAAATTACACTGGCGGCGCAAGACTTATTCTTCATCAAACAAACTGCTTGACTGATCTTCGTCTTCGTCGGCCTGTCCCGCTTCGTTGTCGTCTGATGCAGTTTCCACCAGGCTCTCTTCGGCTTCAACAGCGGCGGACTCAATAGAGCTGTCGAAGTCGGCCGCTTCTTCTTGCGCCTCTTCAGTGGTGATGATATCTAAAATTTCGTGTTCAACGGTTTCGGCGGCAACTAAGGCTTTAGGTTTACGGCCGCGCTTTTTGGGCGCCTCGCCTGTAGATTTGGCGACTTTAGCGGCAGCTGCCCCCGCATTTTTGGGTTTGGGGCCGCGTTTTTTCGGCGCTTCACTAGCGGCGGCTTTGACGGCTTTGACGGCTTTGGGTTTGGGGCCGCGCTTTTTGGGGGCCTCTTTAACCGCTGCAGCAGTTGCCGCTTTAGGTTTTGGGCCACGTTTTTTAGGTGCTTCAACTACCGCTGCGGCTGTCTTAGGTTTGCGGCCACGCTTGGCCGGTGCGGCAGCTTTGGCAGCGGCCTTAGGTTTTGGGCCGCGCTTAGCGGGTGTTGCAGCCTTGGGCTTGGGGCCTGGTTTGCTCTTGGCCGCTTTAGCTTTGGGTGGGCGGCCTGCGCGTTTAACCTTAACTTCACCACCTTCTTTAGCGGCGGAATAAGCCTCGCTTAATGTATCGTAATCGCTGCGGGCTGCTTCTACAGCTGCTTTCGCTTTTGCTAAGCGCGCCTTGGCTGCAGTGGTTTTAACACCTTTAGTTGCAGCCGTAACGTCTTTGAGTTTGGCGCGGCTGGCGCTTAATTTGGTTTTTGCTTTGGCCACTTTACCCTGTAAGGCTTTAGAGACCTTGGCATCAGCAGCTTGTTTTTTACTTTTGGCTTTGTTTAATTCTGCCGTTAATTTGGCGATTTGACTCTCCAACGCGGCGATAGGATCTTTAGTTTTTTTTCGGCCTGCCATAATGTAATCACCTGTAGCACAATAAATAAAAAGGGGTATTTATATTCGTGGTGAAATAATAGCCTCGTTTAAATGCGCTTGAAAACAATTTTTTATCATGTGTGGATGTTTTTCATTAGATCTCCAATCTTTTGTCCAGCAAGAGCTGTCACAGTTGCACATTTAAGTCATGCACAATTAGATGGGCGATGAATATTAGGTCTAATTCGGGTCTGGTGATTGCCGGGGCGGCATCGCTCGGGGCGCTAAAAACCGGCTTTATGTAGTTTGGTCGATGAGGTGCGGCGAATTGCTCCGCGCAAATTGTCGAGAACGGCCGTATGTAGAACGGGTTGCATTTACCCTGTGGGCGAGCGGTGACTTTTAATTCTAGAGGTGTAGCGGCCCTGCTGCAGGCGCAAATTTAACCTCGATAGATGCCGCCGGTTATTAAATGACATCTACGGCTTGCGCCATTTTGTATTGAATTTAGCTGCGGAATCTCTGCGTGGTGGCCAGCGTGTGATTGAAATATGCCCTAAAGGGCGCCGCCTGACATCTGTTTTTTCGCGCCCTCATTTAGTCTTGCCCGCTGTTATTTTCGTGTCCAATACCGGTCATTTTTACCCCATAAAATTTCTCCTTAGAATAGCAGCTTGTGGAAATATCTTGGCGGCGACGGTCTGGCAAGACAAATTTGGGCTGGGCACCCTGGTAATAAAAGCCGGAGTTTATCAGCCCTAGATGAGGATTTTCCGGCGGCGCCTAGCCCCAATTTACCGCCGCCAGACATAGCAAGGTAGTATGTCAACACGCTGCTAGAGCCGTTATTGCTCGCCCTAATACACTCCCAATGAAATCCCTCTTTGCTCCGTCCAGGAGGGCGGCCTGCGCCCATATGTTCGTCCACGTGAAAATAACCTGCGATCATCACGACAGTTGAATTTTCGGCGCCGCCCATAAAAATGCCGATTAATTAATGTTTAGAAGGCCTTCTCAGGCCAGCTCAAGTAAGCGCTCAGCAGTTGTTCGCCCAGAATTTAGTTGGCAGCGCATTACCGTTGCGCGTGTGGAAATACTAATTAATCAGCGAGTGCCTAAATGTCTGTGAGCACCCTTCCTTAGCGGGTGACGCAGTCTCTTGAGGGCGTTCTCCAACGACATCACACAATCAGAGGCGCAAGATCATCAGATTGAACTTTTTAACCACAATCCTGCCTATGAGGCCCCAATTTCATAAGCCGAGACTATGAATATTCGGTAAATCGGGTAATATTGCCGCCCTTCAACATGTCGCCTGGTGCCGTGTGGGTCCTGGCAGATTCGAAAGCACGCTTTTTAATTCATCTCATTTGGGAATTTAAATTTATGAATACTCCGTTCTTGCGCAAGTCCTGTTTGTTAAGCGTTGCCATGGCAAGCGCTGTTTTTTTGGCCGGTTGTAACAAAGACCAGGACAAGGCTGCTGCCAAACCTGACGCAGCACCCGCTCAAGCGACTTTAAACACCATGGAAGAGAAGGTTTCTTACATCGTCGGTTTTCGCATGGCTTCTCAGGCTAAGGCGAGCGGTTTCACCTTAGATAAAAAGACTCTGAGCCAGGCGATTACTGATGCGCAAGAGGGCAAAGAAGCCAGCATTCCTCAGGAAGAACAGCAAAAAATTATGACTGAGTTTCAGCAACAACAAGAAACCAAGCATCAAGAAGAAATGAAAAAAGTTGGTGAAGAAAACCTGAAAAAAGGCCAGGATTTCATCGCTGAAAATGGCAAAAAAGAAGGCGTGAAGACCACTGCTAGCGGTTTACAGTACAAAGTTGTCAAAGCTACCGAGCAAAAAGACGCCAAATCCCCTAAGCCTGAAGACACTGTAAAAGTGCATTATCACGGCAAATTGATTGACGGCACTGTATTCGACAGTTCTGTTGATCGTGGTGAACCGGTTACTTTCCCAGTCAACGGTGTAATTCCAGGTTGGGTTGAAGGTCTGCAATTGATGAAAGTGGGCGATAAGTTTGAATTGGCTATCCCTGCCAACCTCGCCTATGGCGCAGGTGGCACTGGCCCAATTCCACCCAATTCAGCATTAGTTTTTGACGTTGAGCTGCTGGAAATCAATCCTAAGCAAGAAGAAGCACCCGCTAACCCGCACGGTAAAGCTGATGCGGCCAAACCTGCGGACGCTGCCAAATCTGCTAAGTAATCAGATTCAGCTCCACATAAAAAAGCCCGCCTTATGGCGGGCTTTTTTTGTTGTACGTTTTGTCAGCGTTGGCGCGCCTGTGGAGCCTGCTAAAACTCCAGCGTGTTTTTAATTTAAGCATGGTGCGAACAATTTAGGGGGTATTAAAAAAGGCCGCAAAAAGCGGCCTTTTTTGATGATCGAGGGCTTTGTTATCAGCCGATTACCTGATCGCGATGGGATACATGGAGTACTTCGATAATGCGATCTTCCAGTTCAAAGCGGGACTCAAGGTACTCTCCGAGTTTAGATAAATCCTCTTTAAGGGCATCCAAATCGTCGGTCTCTTGATATTTGTCATTCAGGTCTAGCAGTGCATCAGTTGTTTCCTGAATTTTATCAAACAGGCTTTCACTTTCTTTTAGCCCTTCCTGGTCGTCGAATTCACGGCCTTCCTGCACCAGCTGTTCATAAACCTCAAAGTGACCAGCCGAGACATAATCCACCAATATCTGAAAAAACTGCGGTAGTCGGTTGGCCTGGGTTTCCGTTGAGCTGGTTTCGCTCAGCGCGCAGAACAGAACCAATAAATCTTGCCGCTCTTGTAGCCAGCGGTCGATGATAACGCTTACACCACCCCAGCGCTCGCGGGCGGTTTTGCAATTTTCTAGCATGGAGGAGGATCCTCAACGTGACGGGGTTAAATGGAGTGGAGCTCAGGGTTTCCACATTAGGGGACTTTAGTGCCTATCGCAAGGCCTGAGCTTAGAGTTTAGCAGTTGAATTCCACTTAACTCTGTTGGAAAGCAAAAAGGCAGTCTCTATTGGTGAATTCGCTGCTAAATGGGCGCCGCACATTATGTGTTATACGTTTGCTGCCCGCTTTCTATAAAGGGTTGGAGCAGGTTTATTCCCCGCTAGAACGGGCGCAGATATCTGGATCTGCTGGTTTTAGCGGGACTTGCGGCGGTTTAAGCCGCTGGGTTAATTGTGTTCAGGGCGAACCCATTGCCACACATTAAAAAGCAGCAGTCCGCTAAAGGCGACTAGAGTCCAACCAGCAATGCTGACGCCGAGAAATGTCCAGGTAACCTCGGCGCAATTGCCGTCCCCGCGCAACAAAACCATAAAGGCTTCTTTAAGCGGGAAATTCTCGATTAGATAACTGAGGTCAGGCCCGCAAGCGGGCACTTGATCGGGTGGGAGGCTTTGCAACCAAACTTGGCGGCTAGAAAATCCGCCGCCAATAATCGCAAATAAGCCGCCTAGGCTCGCATACAAACGCCGACCGAGTTTCTGCGGTTGATGAAAAAAGGCCGCTAAGGCCGTGATGCCTACGGCAATAATAAAAAAACGCTGAGTAATACAGAGCGGGCAGGGAATTAATTTCATGACAAATTGCATGTAATAGCCTGTCAACATCAAGCCGAGAGTACCTAATGCGATGAGTAAAAATGTATAGCGAATTGAGGGTAAAGGCATGGTGGGTATGTCCGCTCTTGAGGTGGATTAATTCACGCTGATAGGTTGTTCAGAACTGGTCTAGTATTTAAAGGAGCGCAAGTTTAGGGGGATTAGGCGGTGATTGGCATACTTTGTTGCAAGCCCGTACAAAAAAAATTAACCGCATGGTTGCTGTGCGGTGCTGTGTTGGCGGCGCCAGCCTTTGCCAATAGCGGTGGCGGAGCTGCGGAAGGAGCGGCAGGTGCTGTATACGTAACCTTTAAGCCACCCCTAGTAACGAATTATGGTGGTGCAGGGCGTATTAAATACGTCAAAGCCGACATGTCGATCCGCGTAGAAAACGCCGCTGTGGCCGATTCCGTGCAGCACAACATGCCGCTTATTCGCAATAATTTGCTGAATATTATGGCCAAACAAACCGATGACAGCCTCGGTGGCCAGCCTGGCAAAGAGGCGATGCGGCAGGAGGCGCTCAAAGAAATTCAGGCCATTATTAAACGGGAGGCCGATCTTGAAGGTGTGTTGGATCTCTATTTCAATAGCATCGTTGTGCAGAAATAAGTGCTCAACGCAGCAATTTTAGTTAAGCGCAGCTCACTGCGGCGGGCCAAATCAGCTAATCGGCGATGAAGGTACGGGCTTGCCGCCGCCGCAGTTAAATTCCTAATACTTGACTCTCTTATTCAAGGGTGCCCTGGCAGCAGGCATGGTATTGCGCATAGTATTTGGCTAAATAATCCGCAAATGGGATTGCATCATCGGCCGCTTCCTCTTGCTTTTGTTGCCGCACAGATTTTTCTGCCAGAGCCCTAAAATAAGCCGTGTCCTGGCTAATGGATGCCTCTTCCATAAAGGCTTGCCGGTGGTTTTTTGCGCACTCCAGTGCCCATTGCTTGAAGCTGCCCGCACCTTTGATGGCTTTGAGCGCGTGGGCCGATGGGGTGCGGTCAGGGTCGGAGAGTTTATCTTTTTGGTGCTGCCAACTGGCGCTAACCAGATTGTCATCGCAGGTGAGATCTAAGAGTTCTGCCAGGGGTTTAATGGCCTCTAACAGCTGGTTGGCCGCATCCACAAGGGGCGTACCTCGGCCGTTTAGGCTGAGTCTAAGGCCTGGTTTGCGGCCTTGGCTGACCACTTGCTGTTGGTTGCGAAGTATTTCATGTGTTTCCTGCGGCGACGTGGCTGGGCTTGGTGAGAGTAGGCAGTGCAGTAAAAATGCGTCGATAAATCTCAGCTGCTGGGCGCTTACACCATTGGCCGAGAATGGATCAATGTCGATGCAGCGCACTTCGATATATTCAACACCGCGTCGGCACAGTGCGCTCAGTGCTGTTTCACCGCTTCTGGCAGTTCGTTTGGGGCGTATAGCGCTGTAAAACTCATTTTCAATTTGCAGTAGGCCGGTGTTGAGTTGTTGATAGTGGCCACTTGCGTCTTTGACACCATTTTTCTCATAGTCTGGATAGGGCGTGTTGATCGCCGCCACTAAAGACTGCACGTAGGATCTGCTGTTGTTGTAACACACGTGCAGAGATTCCTGGGCGCGGCTTTGATAGCCCAGGTCGCCCATTCTCAGTGAGGTGGCATAGGGCCAATAAAAAGTGTCTGGCGCCAGTTGATCCAGCTGGTGGGGCCGGTCAACCAAAAAACTCGCGTCCACAGCTGGTGTGGCGCCAAATAGGTACACCAAGAGCCAGTAGTGGCGACGAAAATTGCGGATCAAATCGAAGTAACGGCGGGAGATAAATTCCTGCAACAAACCGTGGTCTTCTTCAGCCTGTTGCAGTAGGGCCCAAAAGGCCTCGGGCAGTGAAAAGTTATAGTGAATACCCGCTACTGTTTGCATGGTGCGGCCATAACGGTGGCCGAGCCCCAAGCGGTATATGCTTTTCATAGTACCGCGATGGGAGGCACCGTAACGGGCGATGGGAATGTCTTGCTCCGGCGGCAGAATACAGGGCATGGAGTTGGCCCAAATAAACTCGCCACCCAGCTGCTGGTAGGTCTCGCGGTGTAAGTCATTTAGCCATTTCAGCAGAGTATCCAGGCGGTGGCAGGGCGGGGTGATCAGTTCCAGCAGCGATTCACTGTAATCGGTAGTGATGTAGGGATGAGTGAGTGCAGAGCCAAGGCCCTGTGGGTGCGCTGTGCGAGCTAAGTGTCCTATCTGATCGACTCGCAGACCTTCTTTCTCAATACCACGCAGTATGCCGCCCAACAAAGAGCGATTGGCAGGCTCAGCTAGCTGAGCAATAAAACGGGTGGTGGGCATGGGATGACCTCAAATGTGATCGAGCGAAGTTTGGGTTAGGTGGCTCCCTTTGCAAGGGGGGAGGATTTATTTAGCGGGATCGCCGCAAGGGACTAAACTTAAGCCTAGGCTGCGCGTCTGAACCAAAGGCTATATGGCCGCCCATAAAATTGCTCTAAAACAGCAAGCACAGGATGAGCGGTATAGCCCAAATTATGGAATTTAAAGGCTATATTTGTTTTTAAGTGTTTACAGTAAGCGCGCGGATGGGACATATTTAGGCGTACTAATAACAACCATTTTAGTAGGCGTACGATGTGTTGGTGCCGTGGGCCGTGTTAGGCTACATAGGGCACCCGGCCTGTTACTCGGCTTAAATGGCATCGACAGCGGCCCTTACTAACCCCCTGACGGAGAAAAATGGTGCAATTATCCCAATTCGCGGATACGCCTTTGGTGGCCAGGCTCTCAAAAGAGTCCCACAAAGTAGTGTCTTTTTTGAGCAAGGTTCCGATCGAACGCTGGCGAGCGTTGCTGCTTGCGGTAGCATTGATCTGGTCGGTGCAAAGCCTCGCTAAATTATTCTGGTTGGTCATGCCGCAACCTAAGAGCGCTCCTGAGCAGTTGGTGCCAACCACGTCAGCCGCAGGCGTTCAAGCTAAAGCACCGTTGAACATAGATGGGCTTACCAATGCTCACTTGTTTGGTGATTACGATGCGGAAAAAATGCGCGCCGCCCAAGCGGATCAGCAGACGGGTGAGAATGTCAATCAGATCACTCAGCTTGACCTGAAATTGCAGGGCGTCATTACGGCCAGTGATCCTGAAAAGTCCTGGGCCATCATAGGCGAGGAAAACTCTCAGCAACTATTTAAAATCGGCGACAGCATTCCACCTGCCAATGGCGTGACCCTTGAAAAAGTCGAGGACTTGCGGGTCATCCTCAATAACAATGGCAAGCGCGAAGCTCTTTGGTTGTACGGTGAAGACGGCATGAATGTAGCCTCTTCGCGAGCGTCTGCGCCACCACCGCCCCCGCCTCCAGCTGCCAATGTGCAGCAGGCCACCGTTACTCAAGAGCAGCTGCAAAGCGCCACCTCTATTGGCGATGTCGTCCGTTTTATGGTGGCGACTGAGGGCGGCAAGATGATTGGTTATAAGGTCCGCCCAGGCCGCAAACGCGAATTGTTCGATCAGGTGGGTCTGAAGAACGACGATATTGTTATCTCGGTAAATGGTATCGAGGTTAACGAACCGCAGAAGGTGCGGGAAGTCTATCAGGCGCTGAAAACTGCCAGTGAGGCCAATTTACAGGTGCTGCGTGATGGCGGCACCCAATCCATTCAAATCCGTATGAGTTCTGGTTAGGGAGTTCATTTTGAAAAACATAATAAAAATGAGTGCCGCGTGTGTATTTAGTCTGGCGGTTTCAATTAACACGGCATGGGCTGAACAAACCTGGACCGTTAATTTCAAAGACTCCGATATCCAAGAGGTTGTCAAATTTGTAGCTGACGTGACTGGCCGCACCATGGTGGTGGATCAGCGCGTTCGCGGCCGTGTGAAGGTTATTTCGGCAAAGCCCCTCAACGAGGCTGAGCTGCTGCAGTTGTTCCGCACTGTTCTGGAAATGAACGATTTCACCATGATTGATGTGGAAGGTATTTCACGCATTATCCCGTTGAAAGACGCGCGCTCATCGCCGATTCCTGTGCTTAATCAGGGCGCCAGCGATAAGGGTTACATTACCAAAGTGATCCAGCTTAAAAATATTGCCGCAGCTAAGGTTTTGCCGGTTATCCGCCCTTTGATCCCTCAGCACGCTCATCTGGCCGCTTACGATCCATCCAACTCTATTGTGATTGCCGATGAAGCTGAGAACATCGACCGTATTATTGATTTGATCGAGCGTATCGACAAATCAGCTATGCCTGTAACCGACATAGTTGAGCTGCGCTATGCCAATGCCACCGATATGGTGCAAACCCTCACTAATTTAGACAAAGTCGATTCACAAAACCTGCCGCAAAACGCCCTGCGCATCACCGCCGATAAACGTAATAACGCTGTTTTAGTTACCGGTGAAGATGTTCAGCGTCAGCGTGTTAAAGCCTTAATTGCCAAATTGGATAAACCAAAGGCCCAGTCTGGCAATGTACGTGTGGTGTATTTGAATTATGCCAAGGCCAAGTCAGTGGCGGAGACGCTGACGAAGGTAGTGCAGAATATGAGTAAAATCGCCCCAGCGGGTACTCCCGAAGGCGGGGCTCCTCCTCAGGCTCCTATATCCGCGACGGTGGAGGCGGATGAGGCAACCAACGCTCTGTTAATTACTGCTTCTGGTGATGCCCTTGTAGCATTGATGGGTGTCATTGAACGCTTGGATATTCGCAGAGCTCAAGTTTTGATAGAGGCGATCATTGTCAGTATGGATGACGGCAAAGCGCGGGAGTTGGGCGTTCAGTGGGTAGCTCGAAATTCTAAAAATGGTGTTTACGGTGGGTCAGGTCTTGAAACTGATCGAGGTGGAAAAGCCGCCGCCACGGCTGAATCGGCTCTTGCGGCTGGCGCCTTGAATACCGGTGACGAGGGCCAATTAGAGGCTGTTACGGGGCTTGCTAAGGGTGTTTTGGGTTTCCCCGGACAAATACTGGGTGTGTTGGGAACGAATGCTAATGATGATTTTGCTGTGTTGTTGAATGCTTTAGAAAACGATACTAAAAACAACATCTTATCTAAGCCATCTATTCTTACCACCGATAATACAGAAGCGAAGTTTTCTGTGGGTAAGAAGGTTCCGTTCAAAACAGGTAGCTACTCCGGTACGGGAACCAATGGGAGTTCTAACAATTTTTCAAGCCCATTTACAACCATTCAGCGTGAAGACGTAGGTATTACTTTGAAAGTGAAACCGCATGTCAATGAAGGAAATAAAATATTACTGGATATTGCCCAGGAGATATCGGATGTGTATGCCGATCCGCAAGCTTCAGATTTGGTTACTAACCAGAAAAAGCTTGAGACGCAGGTTTTGGCCGCCGACGGTGAAACCATTGTTATGGGCGGTATGATTGAAGATAAAAATACTCGGACCGAGCAGCGTGTACCTGTGTTAGGGCGCATCCCGGTAGTGGGCCGCTTATTTAGAAGCAACTCCAAAGATAATAAAAAGAACAATTTGATGATTTTCCTGCGCGCAACCGTAATTCGTGATGACGAAGCTCTACGGGGTGCGACTGCCGAGAAATATGACTATATTCGGCAGCAACAATTGGGGCAGCGCAAAATAGGCGCATTTAGAGGCGAAGATAAGACTCTATCTGTGCTGCCAGAATTGGTTCAACCTGAGCTCAAGAAAGAGCCTGTTATTGTTACGCCTGGCGCAGCAAAAGCTGGCGCAGAGAGCGAGCAGTAGCCGGGGGTTCTATGGATAATGAGACGCTGACATCGCAACCGGCAGCTTTTTCAAAGTTGCCCTACGCCTACGCCTCCGCCAATCAGGTTTTGGTGGACGAAAATCGTATTCTGCATACGGATGCTACTAGTTATAAGGTTTTAATCGAGTTGCGCCGTCATCTCGGCTGCAGTTTTGCGGCTGAGCAGCTGGATCTGCCTACATTCAAAGCCCGCCTGACGCAGTTTTACCAAAGTGGCGATGGTGAGGCGTTGCAGGCGGTTGAGGATATGGGCGCAGAAATGGATTTGTCCGCGCTGGCTGAGGATATCGAAGACGGCGAGTTGCTCAGTGGTGAAGGTGATGCGCCTGTTATTCGTTTAATTAACGCTATTTTGTCGCAAGCAGTGACCGAAAAGGCCTCTGATATTCACATCGAGCCCTATGAGGATCGCGTCTCTATCCGCTTCCGTGTGGACGGGGTGTTGAAAGAAGTTCTATCCCCCAAACCCCAATTGGGGCCCGTGCTGGTGTCGCGTTTAAAAGTAATGGCGCGCCTGGATATCGCCGAAAAACGTGTGCCTCAGGATGGTCGTATCACTGTAAAACTGGCCGGTCATGGTGTGGACTTGCGGGTGTCGACCATGCCATCTGCCCACGGTGAGCGGGTGGTGTTACGTATTCTCGACCAGGCCGCCGGTGCTATTTCTCTCGAAAAACTCAACATGCCTACCCGTGTGTTGGAAGATTTTAAAACTGTGCTGGCGAAACCCCACGGCATTATCCTGGTCACGGGGCCTACGGGGTCTGGTAAAACTACCACCCTGTATTCTGGCTTAAGCCACTTAAACACGCGGGCGCGCAATATCCTTACGGTGGAAGACCCCATCGAATATGTACTGCCGGGTATTGGCCAAACGGCCGTCAACACCAAAGTGGATATGACCTTTGCGCGAGGCTTGCGGGCGATTTTGCGGCAAGACCCGGACGTGGTGATGATCGGTGAGATTCGCGACCGGGAAACCGCCGCGATTGCCGTGCAGGCGAGTTTAACGGGTCACTTGTTGTTATCCACCCTGCACACCAACACCGCCATAGGCGCTGTGATGCGCTTGCAGGACTTGGGTATTGAACCCTTCCTGTTGTCCTCAAGTCTTGAAGCGCTTATGGCCCAACGGTTGGTGCGCAAACTGTGTAATGAATGTAAGCAGTCACACGCGGCTACCGATGCCGAATGTGAGCGCATTAATATTCCCAAGGGTAGTGTAATTTTTAGCCCAGTCGGCTGCGAAAAATGTGATTACCGTGGCTACAAAGGCCGTACGGGTATTTATGAGTTGATCCCAGTAGATGACGTGCTGCGGCAGCTGATTCATGAAGGCGTAGGCGAGCAACAAATGCTGGCCCATGCGCGTAAATTCTCTCGGCCGATTGATGCCGACGGCAGGGACAAAGTGTTGGCGGGTATTACCAGCATTGAAGAGCTTCTGCGTGTCACGGTGACTTCCTAGTTATGGGTGCATATAACTATCAAGCACTGGATGCAAACGGCAAAACCGTTAAGGGTGTTATAGAAGGCGATTCCGATAAACAGGTGCGGGCCATTCTGCGTCAGCGGCAATTGCGGCCGCTGGATGTTCAGGCTGCTCAGCAGCGGGTACCCATAGGCACCAATACAAAGACCAAGCGTTTTGGTTTTTCCAGCGCGCCCAAATTGGGTTACAAGGATATAGCCCTGGTAACTCGGCAATTGGCGTCTCTTATCCAATCTGGCTTACCGCTGGATGAGGTGTTGCAGGCGACGGCTACGCAAAGTAAAAAACCTGCGGTTAAAAGCCTTATGTTGCAGGTGCGGGCTCGCGTTATGGAGGGGCTTTCGTTGGCGCAGGCCATGTCGGAAGCGCCTAAAGCGTTCAACAATCTGTACCGCGCCATGGTGCGTGCAGGAGAGTCAGCGGGTTTTTTAGGCCCGGTACTTGACCAGTTGGCTGATTACACCGAGCGCAGCCAAGAGGCGCGGCAAAAAATCCAAATGGCCATGATCTACCCCATAGTCTTAATGGTGGTGTGTTGTGGCGTGGTCACGGGCCTGATGGCGTTCGTGGTGCCCAAGCTGATTGGGCTGTTTAAAAACAGCAAAAAGGATTTGCCTTTTATTACGGATATCCTGATCGCCACCAGTAATTTTATTGTTAATTACGGCGTTTTTCTGTTGATTGGTATTATTGGCCTGGTGGTGCTGTTCAAACATCTGCTCAAAGAACCCAGCCGTGAACTGCGCTGGCATAAATTTCTCTTGAAATGGCCGTTAATTGGTGAGCTTATACGCACCTCTGAGGCGGCCCGTTATTCCAGTACCCTGGGTTTGTTGGTGAAAAGCGGCGTGCCCTTGTTGGAAGGCTTGCGAATCGCCAGCCAGGTATTGGGCAATCGCCATATTCAAAAGGCTAGCCTAGCTGTTGCCGTATCCGTGCAAGAGGGCATGAGTTTTAACAAGGCTTTGGATCAGTGCGGCGAATTTCCACCTCTGTTAGTGCAAATGGTTGCGAGTGGTGAGGCCAATGGTCAGCTCGCTGAACAGCTTCTGCATGTGGCTGCCAACCAAGAGCGCGAACTGTCTTTTACCCTGGGAACCTTGATGGGTCTGATGGAACCGGCGATGATTCTGCTTATGGCGGGCATCGTTGGCTTTGTTGTGATGGCCATCATGTTGCCTATTTTCCAGTTAAACCAAATGGTGCACTAAGCATCCTAAGGTTTAGGAATAACACTCTTCTTTTCAATTCGAACATTCCTTTAGGGGGAAATATGACTATTAAACGTGAGGGCGGATTCAGCCTGATCGAGATCATGGTAGTGATCGTAATTATGGGCCTTTTGTTGAGCGTGGTGGGGCCTGCTGTGTTCCAGAACATCTCGCAGGCAAAAACGGAAACCGCTAAGGCGCACATGGCCTCCATGAAAACGGCGCTGCAATCCTATCGCTTGGACAACTACACCTATCCCACCACCGAGCAGGGCCTTCAAGCGCTGGTGACCAAACCCACCACTGAGCCCGTGCCGCGCAAGTGGCGCTCTGAAGGTTATATGGAGAAGTTGCCTCTGGATCCTTGGGATAGACCTTATGTGTACACCATGCCGAGCGAGAGCCACCCTTTTGACATAGTGACCCTAGGTGCCGACGGCCAACCGGGCGGTGAAGGTGAAGATGCCGATATAGGTTATTGGGATGAGCCCGGAGAGAAAAAGGAATAAAACCCATGGGGGTGATCTCGATGCCTAAGCCTCAGCGAGGCTTCTCCTTGATGGAGTTGATGGCCGTGTTACTGGTAGTTGGCCTGGCATTGGGAATTGTGACTGTATCGGTAGGCCACGGAGGGCCGGAAAAACAGCTATACGACAAACTAGAGCAGTTTCTGATTCAAAGCGATTTTGCCACTGAACACGCCGTGGTATCGGGCGAGGCTTTGGGTATTTTGCTCGAACCACCGGATTGGCAGGTGGCTGCAAACCCCGAATTAGACCGCGACGAAGTCGGCTGGAAATACCGCTGGCAAATATTGACCGAAAAAGGCTGGCAGGATGTGCCCAATATGCCAGCTGCGTCCCTACCGCCGGACATAGAAATTGATGTCACCATCAGTAAAAAGCGCTGGGATTGGCATGCTAAAACCACCGATAAAAAATCCCCGGTAATTTCTATCTCGCCCAGTGGTGAGATCACTCCCTTTGTTTTGGAAATCAAACACGCCCTAGTCCGCGATTTTGTGCAGCACATTGAGCTGTCGGAAGAGGGCGCAATTGTTTGGCGTGAGGCGGCGGAAGATGAGAAGAAGCGTAATGAACGGCTTAAAAAGTGAATCTGTGCCGCGCACTCGCAGCCGTGGGTTTACCCTTGTCGAGGTGATGGTTGCACTGATTATTGTGGCCATGGCGGTGCCCGCACTATTGATGCGCATGCAGTCTATGGCCAACGCTTCCATCCACAACCGCAACGTGACGACGGCCCATTGGGTGGCGGAGAATCGCCTGGTTGAGGTTATGCTCACACGCGATATGGAGCGGCGTGAACCGCGCGGCCGGGAGGCGGGCGATATGATGATGTCCGGCAACAAATGGGATTGGAATGTTGAAACTGTGGATACCAAAAATTCGGAATTCCCCGGCTTTGAAATGACCGTGCGGGCGGCCCCCCAAGGCCAGGAAACCATGGCTGACTTGGTGGTTTATTTGTTCTGATGAAATGCTCGCCGCTATCTGCCCATCGAGGCTTTACCCTGATTGAAGTGCTGATCGCCATTGTTATTATGGCGATAATTGCCACGCTCACCGGGCAGGCCCTGCATACAGCTACCACCAGTAGTGAGGCGACTAATGATGCGGTTAAGCGGCTAAATTCAGTTGATCGCACCTGGACCCTGTTAGAGGCCGACCTGCGCAATGCTATTCCCCGTGCCATTGTGCCTTCCATGGGCGAGCCAATCGCCCCTTTGATTGCCAATCGCTCCAGCGATTATTGGCTGCGTGTGTTTCGTGGCGGTGTTGTTAATCCCCTACACGCACCGCGCAGTGAGCTGGTGCGCATCGGTTATCGGTTAACAGACAATGTGCTTTGGCGCGATACCTGGGTGAATATTGCCAGCTTGGATGAGCGAGATGCGCTCAAACAGAAGCTGATGGTGGACGTGAAAGATATTGTGATCCGAGTTTTGTCCAATTCGGCCACTTCGCTGGCTGCAGGCCCTTGGGTGCAAGACTGGCCGGCCTCAGGTGTACAGGCCAATACCTTGCCAAGGGCCTTAGAGGTCACCATTCAAACGGAAGATTACGGCGAAATGAAGCGCCTGTTTCCCATCTTAGCTGGCGAAGATTTCATCTACGTACCCAGGGTGGTACAAAACAACAACGGTAACAAGAACAACAACGGCCGCAATAATGCGCCGCAGGACAACAATAGCAACAACGAGCCAAACCAAGACAATTCTAGCCAAGACAACTCGAATAACTCTTCTGGCGATGATTCGTCCTCGCAGCAGGATAACGGTGGGGGTGTTCCCAATGAGTAGGGGCTCCTTCGGTGTATCGCCTGCGGCGCAACGCGGCGTGGTGTTGATTCTGGCGATGTTTATTGTGGTTCTGGTGACCTCGATCGCTATTTCCACCAGTTGGCGGTTTGAGCTGGATATGACCAAAAACGAAAACCGCTGGCACGGCGCCCGCATCCGCAATTACGGGCTGTCGGCGGAGAATTTCGTCCTTAAATATGCCTTTGACGGCGATGAATCTGGCTACGACTGTTTAACGCCGGATATGAAAGATAACCAGAAATTGGACTTTTGGGCCGCCGAAGGTATGACCTGGGATATGAATGAGGCCTCCATCGATCTAAAAATCGTCGATCTCAACCGAAAGTTTAACCTCAACATGCTGGTGCATAAGATACAGCCCAAGGCCAACCAGAGTTTTAGGTCTGTGGCGGATCAATATACCGAAGCGCAGAAAATGTTTATCCGCCTGTTGCAAACTATCGATGTAGACGGCCAACCTATGGACACTGCCTCGGCCATAGAGATAACTGATGCGGTGGTGGATTGGCTGGATGCGGACAGCGAGCCGACCGGCAGTGGTGGTGCCGAGCAGAACTATTATGACTCCCTGGAAGAGCCTTACCCCATAGGCAATCGGCCGATGATTAGTGTGACTGAGCTTGCGTTAGTGAAAGGGGTTACGCCCTATATTTACGCGCGCTTGCAGCCGCTGGTGACCGCCATTTCCACCGACAGCAAACTCAACATTAATACTATGGTGCCGGGCCTTGAGCGCATCTTTAACAGCAAGGAATCCCTTGAACCCTTTGATGCGCGCAGGCTGGAATCTATAAAAGGCAATCCGCGCCAACAGACTAACAAGAACAAAAATAAACAGCAGAAAAACGACGGCGGCAACCCTGACGATAAACCTGCGCTGTGTTCAAAAAGCCTTGATGAGGCCATTGAGGACTCTCTCATACTATCCGACCTAGCCATGCTGCCAAACGCGCTGGACAAAAAGGCCTTGAAAGATTTTGTCGATGTCAAATCGGAGTATTTTGCACTCTACAGTACCGTGAAGGTTGGCGAGATCACACGGGTGAATAAGAGCCTGTTGCACCGTGCGCAAAGCATGGGGGCGGGCGCCCAAGGTTCCGATCCGATCACAGTTATTAGAAGAACCGACGGGGATTTTTGACAATTATGAGGATCGAGGCGATAAACTGCTAAATTGCCAACAGGGCAGGAATCCGCCCACTACAATAATGAATAATTGCGCGGCTGTGGCTGCGCGGGAACTGGGCTGTGGCCCTAAGCCTTAAGGGTAATCGAGTGTCTGAACGCATCTACGTCCGCAAATTAGAGAATAACCTCTGGCAATGGCGCCATGTTACCCCGCTGGGGCAATGGGCCAGCGAGTCATTCTATACCGGGGATATCAACCTATTAGCCGAATCCATTGAGGGCAAACAGGTTGTGCTGCTGCTCCCCGGCCAAAGCGCTGTATCTATGCGGGAGGAGACTGACCTTAAGGACCGCAAGCTTATTGCTAAGGTGTTACCTTTTCAGGTTGAAGAACACATTATCGACAGCCTGGATGAGTTGGTATTTGCCTACGGCCCGGTCAAAGATGGCGCGCTCACCCTGTGTTATGTCAATGAAGAATACGCCCGCGCGGCGATTCAGCTGCTTGAGGCTCGCGGCGCTTTGGTGCAGCGCGTACTGGTGGATTATCTGGAGTTATCCCGCGAAGAGGGCTCTTGTACCCTGATCCTTGAACACGATCAACTGATGCTGGCCGATGAACAGGGCAGCGGTTTCTGTGTAGAACTTAACCTTGCACCATTGATACTCAAATCCCTGTTTGCCGACCGGGAGCCGCCGCGTTTAGTGCTTGTGGCTGAGGGGGAGGCCGAACTGGCCGAGCTGAAGGCTATGCTGCCTGAGTCGGTGTTGGCTGAGGATGCTCAGGCGGCAGGCAGCGACGCACCGGATGCTGCTGATGAGGACGAGTTAGATGCCCCCCTCAAGCCCAGCAATAATGCCCGCATCGGCGAAGAAATCGGCGGCTTTTGGGACTATGTTCTGGTGCAGGCAAAACCTGCCATTGATTTTCGCCAAGGCCCCTTGGCGCGCAAGCTGCCCTTTGCTCAGTGGTTTAAAGAATGGCGCATTCCCGCTGCTGCCGCTGCGGTGGCCTTTGGTTTGGCAATGCTGGCGGCCACTTTGGAACTGACCACCTCCCGCAAACAATATCGCCAGTATGTTGCCGAGCGCGATGGGTTCTATCGGCAGATTATCCCAGGCGCCGGTAATGTGGTGGATCCAGTTAAAACTTTGAAGGCCAAATTGGGTGGCGGCAACCAGTCGCCCGGCTCTAATTTGGTGGGTATTCTCAATAATGTGGGGCCGGCTATTTCCGCCCATAAAGATGTAAAAGTCAGCAGCTTTCGCTACACCCACGAGAACCGTGAGCTGCAGCTAAACCTGGAGGCCCGCGACATAGCCACGCTGGAAGCCGTGCGCAATCAAATCGCGCAGACGGGCTTAAAGGCTGAGATCAAACGCGCCAGTGTCGCAGGTGATGTGAACCAGGCGCTGATGCGCATAACGGAAGGTTAATAATGAATTCAATTAAAGACGCATTTTTGCAGGCATCGCCACGGGAGCAATTGCTGATTGTGCTGGGTGGCGGCGCTCTGATTGTGGTGGTTCTATTTGCCGTCTTCCTGATGCCTATGCAAGCCAAGGCCAATTTGCAAAAACGCAACGCTGATCGCGTTCTGGTTGAGCGCCAAGAAGTTAAAGAGTTGGCCAGCGCCCTGTTAGGCCAGCAGCAAAACCCTAGTTCAGCCGGTAGCGGCAGCCTGGTGGATATGCTCAATCGCACGCTGCCGAAGTATGAATTGCAGATGGAAGACTTTCAGCCCAATGGCAATACGGATGCAAAAGTGCGCATTGCCAAGGCGGATTTGAACAAGGTGCTGGCCTGGTTAAACGAGCTGGAGAATGTTGAAAACGTCCAAATAAAAGAATTTTCCGCCTCTGCAGGCCCCGAGACGGGCACGGCTGTTACGAATTTGCGATTGCACCGAGAGTAAGCTTCATGAAGATAACCAAATCCTGGGCCATCGCTGCTCTCGTGGTGTACTTTTTGTACCTAGTTATTTCTGCCACCCCCGCCACCTTGGTCAGTTCTCTGTTAAACAAATCGGTGCCCAATCTCAACCTCTCCTCCGTGAGCGGCACCGTTTGGAGCGGTAAGGCGCTTGGCGCTACAGTAAATGTTGAGGGCGTGCCGCTGAAATTTGGCCCCCTAAGCTGGCATCTGAGCCCGCTCAAATTATTCATGCTCAAGGGCTGTGCCGAGATTAAAAGCGAAAAACTCTCCGGTGCGGTTTGCCGCAGTGTCAGCGGTGGCCATCAAGTGGAGAAGGTCAAGCTGGAGCTGCCTGCGGGCCTGGCCTCTGCTTATTTGCGGGAAGCCAACGCGTCGGTGGATGGCACTTTATTTTTGCAATTGGATAATGCGGTGTTTAGCAAAACCCTGCAGTTAGCCGCTTTAAAAGGCCGCGCCACCTGGGCCGGAGCTAAGGTTTCGGCCAACGGTATGGCCTTCGCTTTGGGTGATTACGCGGCTGACCTATCGGCAGAGCAGGGCGCCCTCAAGGCCCACTTAAAAGATGAAAGCGGCCCTATCAAGGTCAACTTGGATGCCTGGTTAAAACCCGGCGCTCAGCCCAAGGTCACGGGTGAAATTCATCCGCTAGAACACGCTCCTGAAGCCATAGGCGACGCGCTGAGCCTGTTTGCCGAAAAGAACGACGCGGGCGCTTACAAGGTAAATTACCCCATTGGCGGTTAAGGCTGTTTTGGTGTTAAAACGCGTTTGGCTGATTGGCTTTTCTCTGGTGCTTTTGGCCGGGCAGGCCAAGGCCCAGTGGCTCAGTGATAAACAGTCCATTATGGGCACTGAGGTGTCCGTGGCGCTCTGGGTGGAGGATGCGGCCAAGGGGCGCGAGGCCATTGCAGCCGTAATGCAGGATATGCGTGCGGTAGACCAGCAGTTTTCCCCTTATATAACTACCTCTGAATTGGCGCAAATCAACGCCCAAGCGGCGCAAAAAACACTGCCTATTTCTGCCGAAATGGCGTTTTTAATCGATAAATCCCTCTATTACAGTACGCTGACGCAAGGGGCGTTTGATATAACCTTTGCCTCGGTGGGTTGGTTTTACGACTATCGAAATAATATTCGGCCCAGTGAAAAACAGCGCGAATCCCTGATGCCCGCCATCAACTATCACTGGCTTGAATTTGATAAGGTCAAACGCACGCTGCATTTTGCCCATAAAAACGTGCGGATTGATCTCGGCGGTATCGCCAAGGGTTACGCGGTAGACAGAGCAATTGCACTACTTAAGGCGCGCGGCATCAGCCATGCCACGGTAAGCGCAGGCGGTGATAGCCGTTTATTGGGCGATAAATTGGGCCAGCCCTGGCACATAGGCATCAAAAACCCACGGCCACACAGCGATAAAGACGCGGTGATTACCCTGTTACCCTTAAGTGATAGTGCGGTGAGCACCTCGGGCGATTACGAGCGCTACTTTATCGACAAACAAACCGGCGAGCGGGTACACCACATCATTAACCCCAAAACGGGTAAGTCCGCCAGCGAGGTTATGAGTGTGACTATTCTTGGCCCGCTGGGTGTGGACACGGATGCGCTCTCCACCAGTGTATTTGTGCTCGGTGTTAAAGATGGCTTAGCCTTGATTAACCGTTTACCTGGCTTTGACACCATGATTATCGATAAACAGGGCAAGGCTTTTTACAGTCAGGGCCTTACCGAACCCTCGCCGCATTAAAGCCCGCAGGCTTGCAGCCGAATTTTCATTGCCGGGTCCATAGCAAGTTCACTATAGTGCTGCCGCTTAGGCTTTTGTGGCTTGAGCCACAGAACCCGGCGCTGCCCGGTGTTTTAGACTTAGCTTCGGGTAAAGCCGTGCTAAAGTAAAATTATTCAAATGTTAATGAGCCGGGCAACTCCTGTGAGGCGCTCGGCTTTTAGTCTGTGGAATACACTATGTCCAGATTCACCATGCTCCTCGCCCTGTGTTTGCTTAGCGGGGGGAGCTGGGCGGCGGAAGCTAAGCCTTCCGCTCCCGCAGCTGTTGCACCCGCGTCCACCACCACACAAGCTGCCGAACCTGCTAAAGCCCCCGCAGCGGCCAGTCCGGCCATAGGTGCCCAGGTTGAAGACCTTAAAAAGGCCTCGATAGAACTCAACCGCGACCTGATGCTGCTGGAGGAAGACTTACTCTTTCCCGCCTCAACCCAAATTGCCGTCTATGTATCCCTGGACGTGGGCCATTACTTTGCCTTGGACTCGGTAAAACTCACAATCGATGGGCAAATGGTGTCGAGTTATCTCTATACACCCAAACAAATTAGCGCCTTAGCGCGCGGCGGTGTACAGCGCTTGTATTTGGGTAATTTAAAAACCGGCAGCCATGAAATTACTGCGTTTTTTATCGGTAAGGGGCCCGAGGATCGCGACTACAAACGCGGTGCTACCTACACTTTTAATAAAACTCAAAAACCCGGCATGTTAGAAATTCGCATCAAGGATGAAACCGGTGCAATGCAACCCAGCTTCGAATTCAAAGAATGGCAGCTGTAAGATTTATCGCCCTGTGTTGCGCGGCATTCTTGCCGCTGGCGGCCTTTGCTAAAAAGCCTCCTCCGCCTAGCACCGTGGCCGATTTGCGTCTAGGGGTAGCTTTGTATGAGTACTACCAGAATAAACCTCTGGATGCCTTGAGCGAATTATTAGTCGCCCAAGCGCGCGGCGGCATAGTCGGCCATGGCAACCACCCGGATATTATGGCGGGCGGCTTTTACCTGGGCTACGGCATGGAGCGCACCGCCACGGACATCTTCACGCGTTTGTTAAGCGAACAACAAAGCCCTAAAACCCGCGATGCTGCTTGGTTTTTTATCGCTCGCCTGCGCTATGACCAAAAAGACTGGCCCGGTGTTGAAGCTGCGCTCACCCATGTCAGCCCCGAACCCAACTGGGATTTAGCTCAGGATATTCTCGCCCTGCGCGTTAACATGGCGACAGCCCAGGACAATATGGCGACAGCCGAGCGCCTGGCGGATCAGTTCGAGCGAGATGCCACCTGGCGGGCCTATGCCTATTACAACCTGGGCGCCGCCTATGGCCGCAAGGGTAACTTTAAAAAAGCCGCCGAAAACTTTGATTTACTCTTACACATGCGCCTGGAGCGGCAGGAGGAATTAAGCCTCTACGACAAGGCCATGACCAGTGCAGGCTACGCCTACCTGTTAAATAAACGCTACCAAGAAGCCATCGATCAATTCTCGCAAGTGCGACTCAACAGCCCGGTGGCCAACCGCGCTTTATTGGGTTATGGCTGGGCCGCAGCCGAATCAAACAATTACAGCCTAGCCCTCAAACCCTGGACAGCGCTATCGCAGCGCAATTTGGTTGATGAAAGCGCGCAAGAAGTATTAATTGCGCTGCCTTATGCCTATGAAAAACTCGGCCGCAAACCCGATGCCCTGGCTGCCTATCAGCGAGCAGAACAACAGTATTTAAATGAAATAACGCAACTGGATACCTCCTTGCAAGCGCTGCTAACCCCAGTATTAGACGAAACTTTGAATTTACCCTTGGATGAAGAATTAAGCTGGAATCGCTACGCCGAAGATAACAACTTGCCCGCGCAAAAAGCGTATTTTGCCGCTTTATTTGCCAAAAATGAATTTCAACACCAAGTGCAAGTGCTGCGCGATTTATTGCAAATGCGCCTGGGTTTGAGCGAATGGCAAAATAAAATGCGGCTTTATCAAGACTTAGTCGACGAGCGGGATTTAAACCGCGATGCACACATGAGTCGTTATCAACAAAGGCCTTACAGCCAACAAGTAGCGGCCTTAACGGCTCAGCGTGATGCCCTGGCTCAGCAATTACACACCGCCATTGCTAATAACGACGCCGAACTGTTGGTGAACGGCCGCGAGGCTGAGCGGTTGCGCATTTTGCTGCAAGCACGCGCGCGGCTTAAGCGTTTGCAAAGCAGCGGCCAGGCCAGTGCTGAGCAGATAGAAAAACTGCGTTTTTACAGCGGCCTTAATTTAATGGATGCCACTGAGCAGGAATCGGCCAATCGCTACGCACTGGAGCAAAATCTTAAGGTTGTTGATCAACAATTGGCGCAATTGAGTAAAACCTGGCAGCGCACCGCCGCCGAAGCGGAAACCGGCGTTAATTTTCAGTCTTTTCGCAGCCGTTTAGGCAGTGCGCGCAATCGCATTGATGCACAATTAAAACGTACTGATCTCGCCATTGCGGACAATAAAATTGTGTTGCGCGCGCAGATACAAGAGGCGTTGGAATTTCAGCGGGCGCGGTTAAATCAGTATTTAGCGCAAACGCGGCTGTCTATTGCCCGCCTATTGGACGAAGCGACTGGGGAGAAATATTAATGCATCCCAGAGCGCTTATTTATGTCGCCCTAATTATGCTGTCCGGCTGCAGCAGCATATACACCGGTTTTGCCGACAAGGGGCCATTGCTGGCGGATTTGCCGCCCGTCAAAGAGTCCGGCGACGATGATAAAATTCAGCCCAGCCAATTACCCAAAGCGTCGTTAGAAGAAATTGAACGCAGTTATAAAGCGGCCTTAGAAGTAGCCGCCGACCAAGATTTACGCCATAAAATTCAGGTGCGCCTGGCCGATATTGAAATGGCGCGCAGCCAAAATAGGCAATTACAAGCCGTTGAGGGCGTGCATTTTTCCCAGGCTATTTCTTTATACGATGAATTATTAAAACAACCGCAAACACAAAAAGACGCTGCCACCGATGAGCGCTTAATGTATCGCTTATCCAAGGCTTATGCCCTGGACGGTAAAACGGCGGAATCAGAAGCCATTCTGGCCCAATTAGTGGCTGCACATCCGGAATCCAATTATGCAGCTGAGGCGGAATTTCGCCGGGGTGAGCAGGCGTTTAATTTGCGCCAATACGGTAAAGCTGAGCGCTCCTACCAGCAGGTGGTAAAAGCCGGCAAGGGCACACCGTTTTATTTAAATGCTGTGTATATGCAGGGCTGGTCGCAGTTTAAGCAAAATAAAGCGGCGGAAGCGATAGATTCTTTTACCGCGTTGCTCGATGTGTTATTGCCAGCCGGTGTCAGCGTTGAGCAATTAGATGGCGGCAAAAAAAATCTCGCTGAGGATACGCTGCGGGTTTTAGCCTACACCTTCGCCTACCAAGAGGGCGCAGCTTCTATTACACAGGCCTATAAAACCCGTGGTGAGCGCCCCTACCAAGCACTTATTTATGGCCAGTTGGCGGATTATTATTTAGAGAAAAAACGTTACAAGGATTCTGCCGATACCTACCAGAATTTTATCGGCCAATTTCCCAATAACGATTTAGGGCCGAATTATTTTGTGCGCATGATTGAGGTGTATAAAGTGGGCGGCTTCCCCAGCGAAATTCTGCCCGCCAAAGAAGCCTATGTGAATAATTACGGCATTAATAGCAGTTTTTGGGCGAGTAAAACTGAGCCCCAGCGCGAAGGGTTAAAAGTCCATTTAAAACAATTTTTAGATGAGTTATCCAGCTATTACCACGCTCAAGCGCAGCAGCAGAGCACGGCCGCTAAACTGCCTGCCAATAAGCGTAAAGGTGCTGAACCTGTCGCACCAGCCACTGCCTCTGCCGCCAGCTTATATTTAAAAGCCGCCGCTTATTACAACCAATTTGTCACAACCTTTCCGCAAGACACCGCAGCACCCGTCATGACTTTTTTAATGGCGGAGGCCTACGCTGATGCGGGCTCCATGGCCGATGCGGTTAAAGCCTATGAAAAAGTGGCCTACGAGTATAAAGATGCGGGTAAAGGATCTGAGGCGGGCTACAGTGCGCTGATTATTTTGGACCAACTGGTAAAAAGCACCCAGAGTGAAGCACAAAAGCAGTGGCAAGCGCACAAAACCCAAAGCGCTATTTTATTTGCCGATAATTACGCTAAAGACAGCCGTGCGGTAACTGGCCTTGCCAACGCTACTGATGATTTATTTCAGCGCGGCGATAAAACCCAAGCGCTGCAATTGGCCCAGCGCGTGGTTAATTGGCAACCGCCTGCTAATGCAGCGCAATTAAAAACGGCCTGGCTGGTGATTGCCCATACTCAATTTGAATTAATGCAATACAAAGAGGCTGAAGAAGCCTACCGCAAAGCTTTAGCCTTAATGCCGCAATCCGATCCACAGTATAAACAGGTTAGCGAGCGCATTGCCGCCAGCATGTTTAAAGCGGCGGAGACCAAAGTGGCTAGCCAAAATCAAACGGCAGCGGTGGAGCAACTATTACAAATTAGCAGCGTGGCGCCAGGCACCGATATCGCCATAAAAGCCCAATACGACGCGGCTAATTTATTAATGGATATGAAACAGTGGGCGCGGGCGGAACAGGTGTTGGTGGATTTTAACCGCCGCTATCCACAGCATGCATTAGCCGCCACCGTGGCACCAAAACTTGCGCTGATTTACCAAGAATTACAACAGTGGGATAAAGCCGCTGATGCGCTAGCCATTATGGCGAAAAATGACGCCAACCCCGAAGCGCGCCGCAGCTCATTATTTTTATCCGCTGAACTTGCGCGTAAATCCGGCAAAACTCAGGATGCCATCGCCCGCTATGGTGATTATGTACGCCAGTATCCACGCCCCTTTGATGTGGCCACCGAAGCGCGTTTTCAATTAATGGAATTAAATCAAAAAATGGGCGATAGCAAAGCTGCCGCCGGTTGGCAAAAAGCTCTGGTGGATGCCGATGCGGTAGCGGGCAGCGAACGCACTGCGCGCTCACGTTTTTTAGCTGCGTCTGCCAACAGCCAATATGCCGATAATGAAATGTCGGCATTTAATGCGGTGCGTTTAACCGCGCCCTTAAAAGACAGTATTAAAGTCAAACGCGCCGCTATGGATAAAGCACTCGCCGCCTATAAACAAGTCATTGATTCGGGTGTGCCGGAATTAACTACCAAAGCGAACCATAACGTCGGTGAAATATATGCGGCTTTGCACCGCGATTTATTAAAATCCGAGCGCCCGGCCGGTTTAGATAGCCTGGCGCAAGAACAATACGAAATTATGCTAGAGGAGCAGGCCACACCCTTTAAAGAAAAAGCCGTGGCAGTGTTAATTGCCAATACCGAGCGCGCCTCTAAGGGCGTTTACGACGAGTGGGTGAAAAAAAGTTTTAGCGCATTAGCCAAATTATTGCCCGCGCGTTTTGGCAAACAAGAGCAAGTATTGGAGGTGAGCAATGGCCTTGAATAAGCTGGGTGCTCATATGTTTTGCCTGGTGTTTGCCCTGTGTTTGTTGGCCGGTTGCGCCGATACACCCAGCAAAGAAGCTAAGCCTGAGATGATTGCGCCCGACCCCAGCGGCAAAATTGCTCAGGTAATACCCAACCCTTATTTACAACACTCAGGTGATGCCCCCGCTGCGGCTAAAACAGAATTCACGCGTATTCAGGGTTTAATTAAAAGCGGCCGTACAGCCGATGCGATTAATGCCTTGGCTAAAATGCGCCAGGATTATCCAAAATTATCCGGCCCAGCTGTCAACCTAGGCCTCTTGTATTGGAAGCAAAAAAATTACCCTCAGGCCCAGGCGGCCTTTGAACAAGCTCAGGTAATGAATAAATACAACCCCGACGCCTATACTCAATATGCGGTGATGCTGCGCGAACAGGGCAAATTTACTGAGGCCGAAGCGCAATACCTAAAAGCCCTTGCAATCTGGCCGCACAACGTGCAAGCCCATCGCGATCTGGGTGTGTTGTACGATCTTTATTTAATTCAAGCGGACAAAGCCTTGCAGCACTTTACCCTGGCGGATCAATTAAGCGCTGAGCCGAATAAAGAGCTTAAAGGCTGGATACTGGAATTAAATCGCCGCTTAGGCAAAAAACCTGCAAAAACTGACGCAGCTAAAGCCGAGCCTGCGAATCCTGAGCCAGCAACATCCGAGGTGGCGCCATGAAAAAATACCTCTTGTTATTATTGCTAAGCGCTTTCGTGCAGGCAGCGGAAAAACCATCCCCGCCTGAGCCACAGGCCAAAGCGGATGACATCAGTATTAGCATCCACGGCAATCAAGAGCAGCCGACGGTAATGCACATTGTGCCTTGGCAGGAAGCTGGGGATAACAAAATAATCCAGGAAGTTAATAAGCCGCCTTTAAATGATCTTTTTCCGCAGATTGAACGCAGCGAGCATCAGCGCGAAGTGCGCTATTTACTCAACAGCAGTCAGTCGGAAAAAAGTGAACGCTAAGGTGTGTACCTATTTTATTTATTGTTCGGAGGTTTGAAGTTTTATGGGTTTTTTAGACGGTGTAATTAAGTTTTTCCAGGATGGCGGCAGCCACATGTATCCCATTGCGCTGGCCATGATTGCCGGTTGGGCGATGGTCATTGAACGCTGGATTTATTTAGGCAAATCCAAATCAGTTAATCGCGATGCCTTTGAGCGCATTTTACCGCTATTAAAAAAGAAAGATTTTGGCGCGGTCGTCGAAGTCGCCCGCAGCACCGATGCCCCCATAGGCCGCATAGTCGCCTCAGGTCTAGGTAAATTACAACAATCCCAATCCCGCGAAGATATTGAAGCGGCGATGGAAGAGGGCGTGATGGAAATTCTACCGCGCTTAGAAAAACGCCTGCCGATGATAGCCACCCTTGCCAACGTAGCGCCATTACTCGGTTTGTTCGGCACGGTTATGGGCTTAATTAGCGCGTTTGAGGCGGTAGGTAAGGCTGCCGCAGCGGAAAAAGCCGCGCTCTTGTCGCAAAGTATTTCCATCGCCATGAATGCCACCGCTTTTGGTTTATTAGCGGCGATTCCGCTGTTAATTATGCATTCCAAATTGCAGGCTGAAGCCCTGGAAATTATCGATAGTATCGAAATGGCAACCCTTAAATGCCTAAATATTCTCTACCAACAGCCAAGTGCTGGGCGCGCTCGTTCTGCAGAATCTGTGTAGCTGTAACCTGATCCTGTGAGGTTTTTATGCGCCGAAGAATAAGACGCAACAACGAAGGCTCCAATATCGACATCACGCCGTTTATGAACCTGATGATGATACTGGTGCCCGCTCTGCTGTTTAATGCGGTATTTACGCGCATTAATATTATCGATTTAACTCTGCCCCATGTGGCGGGTATCAGCGGTACGGCGGAAGAATTAAAAGATAAAAAAATTGAAGTCATAGTGCGCGGCGACCGCCTAACCGTGAATTTCCCGGCGGGCGTTGAAGTGCAAACGCTGCCCTTGGTCAATGGCAAACAGGATAGTGAGACGCTGTCTTTGGTATTGCAGAGCCTGAAGAAAAACCTGGCCGGGCAGGGCGTGGATAAAAAAGACATTATGATTCTCTCCGAGCCCAATACGGATTATCAAACCATAGTGTCCATTATGGATGCGGTGCGCAGTTATAAAACGGTAGTGGCGGCCTCATTAGTGAGCACCGCATTATTCCCCGAAATTGCTTTGGGGGACGCGCCAGGCTCTGTGGAATTGCCCGCACCTGCGGCTCCAGGAGGTGCGCCATGAAATCAAGCATGCGCGCTAAGCGCAGATACCGCAAAGAAAAACGCAAACGCCCGTTGGTGGTGTTAAACCTGGTATCCCTGGTGGATATGTTTACCATTTTATTGTGTTTTTTATTGGTAAACGCTCCGGATGGCGAGGTGTTGGAAAATGAATTTAATGTCAATTTGCCCGAGTCAGTGTCGGAAGTAAAACCCAGTGGGCATTTAACGATTACCGTGACCGGCGAGGATATTAAAGTGGCCGGGCAAACGGTGATGAGTGTGGCGCAAGCCGTTGGCGACGGCCAGGTGTTATTGCCCGCATTGCAGCAAGTGCTGAATAGTGAGGCGAACAAAACCCCTTATTTAACTGAGGAAGCGAAAGAAAAAGGCCGTTTTGTTACGGTGATGGGTGATTCAGCGGTGTCCTACGCGCTGCTGAAAAAAATTATGGCCACCTGCGCGCAAAGTGAATACCGCAATATTTCCTTAGCGATTAATCAAATCGATGCAGCACCGGCTGCAGCAGGAGGCACCTAATGAGTGCCTTAGTCAGCCCCAATTTATTATTACCCTGGGCCCATAATCCGCAGGAAAACCGCCGCCTCAATGTATTTTTAGGCCTCGGCGCACTGGTTTTTGTGTTGTTTTTTGCAGTGGTGAAATGGGTGGAATTACCGCCCCCGCCCGCCGTGGCACCGGTGGCCACCACATTAATGATTGTGGATCAGCCCGTGGTATTGCCGCCGCCACCTAAACCGGTAGAGCCACCACCGCCGCCTCCAGAGCCTGAGCAGATTGAGCCTAAACCTGAACCCAAACCCGAGCCAAAGCCCGAACCCAAACCGGAACCTAAGCCCGAGCCCAAACCCGTTAAAACCGAACCGGTTAAAACACCGGTAAAAGACACCACGGCTAATAACGCAGCCGTGAAGCTGGACAACGCCCGCAAACAAGCCGCCTCCGCAGGCGTCATGCAAGCGCAAAATGAACTGGCCGCTATGCGCGACAGCCTGGACATTAGCGATGTAGCCAAACCCACCGAAACCGCTGCGGCGCCCGGCGCCAATACGGCCGCTACGGTGGACCGCGCGGTGATTAGCTCGGGCGCTTTAGCCAAAAGTGGCGGCATTAGCGTGGCGGCCTTAAGCAAAGACACCGGTGGCGGCGGCAGCCTCGGCGGCCGTAAAGGCACAGCAGTGGAAAATAAACTAAAAGACGCCGACCAAGCCGCTGCTGCCAAACAAGCCGGTGGCGGCAAAGGCAGTCGCACGGATGAAGAATTAAAACGTGTATTGGATGCCGCCAAAGCGCGCATAACCGCCGTTTATTACCGCGCCCTGGATGACGATCCAACCCTGCAAGGCCGCATGGTATTTAAACTCACCATCGACCCGAGTGGATCGGTATCTAACGTACAGGTGGTTTCCAGTGCGCTTAAAAACGATGACTTGCAGCGTAAAATTACCGCCTTGTTAAGAGGGTTAAATTTTGGTGCGCGGGATGTGGCGGTGTATACACAGACGGTGCCGATTGATTTGTTTCCGTCTTAGTGTTGACAAAAAAGGCCGCGTGAAAGTGGCCTTTTTTATTGGTGTAATATTCTGCTTCAGCAAATATTGTTAATAATTTTTTGCTGGGCCGCTGTGGTGTGGTAACGCGAGCTTATGACCGTGTAGTGTTTTATTCTATTCGGTAGATTGAGCACTGAATACAATTCAAATTATTTTTGAATTAAAGGGCTAGGCTTTTTAAATCCCTAGTCACATAGCTGCGTCAAAAAAACTTTGCTGCTCACTCTCAGATGCTCGCCCCTAAAAATACACTTATAAATCCAGAAAATATGAAGCCTAAATGCTGTTTTGCCGCAGGCACCCTGGTGCACACAGACCAAGGCCCGCAGCCCATCGAAACCCTGCGCATCGGTACGCGCGTGCTTGCTCAACCGGAGAATGGCGGTGAGCTGGATTATCGGCCCATCATCAACAAAGTTGCCCACCTCAACCAAGCTGTTTACGCGGTACAAGTGAAAGTGGAAGGGGTAGAAACACTTACCACCCTTATCAGCACTGGCAACCACCCATTTTGGGTGGAGGCGCCCTTGGTGGATGGCGAGCATTGGATGGCAGCTGAATGCTTAGAGCCTGGTTTTGTGGTGAAGTTGGCCGATGGCCGCTCGGCCAGTATTTACGCCGCAGGAATTATTCGCCGCACCCAGTATGACAACATAGGTTTTGCTGCTGATGATCGTGCTGGTGTGGGCGTAGTGTTAGAGCTGCGTGATAAGCAGGTGAGCCTGGCGAGTGA